>Ga0209578_10002244_pt1 | contig 16341 bp, 14 predicted proteins | sample tdAd472_FD_187127 | JGI IMG/M metagenome (GOLD analysis project Ga0209578, IMG submission 187127) | Marine sediment microbial communities from the Atlantic coast under amendment with organic carbon and nitrate - tdAd47.2 (SPAdes)... | ecosystem: Environmental > Aquatic > Marine > Coastal >...
CATTGTCATTATAGAGCTTCGTCAGGGACGTATTGCGCGTGCCTTCCAGATATTGGCGAAGGCCGCTCCTCGCGCGGACATCTTCAATGAATCGACGATGCGAGGGCGGGCGATAGGCATGCAACTCGTCCAGGAAAGTGCGCAGCGGATCTGCGGCATGGCCAACACTGAACAGGGCATCCATCACCGGCACGATGGAAGATTGCGAGCCTGTCTGCCCCCGGAAGGCCTGCGGGGCACCGCCTGTTTCTTCCACGCCTTCATAGACAAGCCCGGCGCCAAGCGCAGGGTTGTTCTTCCAGCCATGAATCCAAGGCCGCACGCGGTGGAAATAGATATAGGGATCGCAGCGCTCCGGCATCCGGTCGAAGATGGCATTGATGTCATCCCATGCGGCAGACATGGCTGTCAGGCTCGCCTCGATGGCCGGGGCGTCTTCCTCGTTCACATGCTGGATCAGCCGTGTGGTTTCTTCCAGCAATTCGCCAGCGCGCGCCTCTATTGCGACATGGACCAGAATGAACCAGGCCTCGTCCAGGCCACCATCAAAATGCTGTAGCGTGTAGATGTTGGACAAATTGATCGGGCCGCTGGTATCAAAACGTCCCCAGTTTTCGAGCGTGTAGCTGGAATAGGGCAGAAGGGGTGGCTGGCCGAGGCTCTGCCCAAGCTGCCAGATCGGCACGGCGAGGCAGGCAGGCAGCACATTCGGCGCGTCAGGCTCTCCCCAGACATAGGACTGAACCATGAAACTGTAGTGCAGCATGGCGATACGCTGCTCGGCTTCCGGCGCTGTTGTGCAGAACTCCCTGAGGTCGACCGTTGGCAGCGCCTCCAGGTGCGCACGGACCCGGCCGGTCGGCAGGATGCTCGGCAGGGCGAGGGCGGTCTCGCGGGCGGGCTTCAGAAAACCGGGTAATTCTACCTCTGTTGGCTCAAATGAAGAAAGGAAGCCACGCTCACGCGATAATCCATAATCAGAAAGTTTCATGAGGTCTCCATCCCGAGGCATTTTGTTTCGAATGAAACTAACCGGAGAAATTCCGCATGCCCAGCCCATCTGTCAAAGAATGGCTGGCTTGCAGTTGGATTTTCAGGAGAGGACTTCACAAAGCCCCGCGACTCCCTTATGGGGCCAAAAAGGGAGCTCCCCAGATGAAAATCCGACAAGCCATTACCTTCGACGACGTGCTTCTGCAGCCTGGCGCAAGCGAGGTCATGCCGGCGGAAGTGAACGTTTCCACCTTCCTCACCAAAGCCATTCCGCTGAACATTCCGTTGATTTCTGCGGCGATGGACACCGTGACCGAGGCGCGCCTGGCAATCGCCATGGCGCAGGCCGGCGGCATTGGCGTGATCCACCGCAACTTCACGGTCGAGCAGCAGGCCGGCGAAGTTGCCATGGTGAAGAAATATGAGAGCGGCGTGGTGATGAACCCGCTGACGATCAACCCGACCGCCAGCCTGGGCGAACTGATCGAACTGAAGCAGCGCACCGGCTTCTCCGGGGTGCCTGTGGTCGACGAGTCCGGCAAGGTGGTGGGCATCATCACTAATCGCGACACGCGCTTTGCCGAAGACAAGAACGAGAAAGTCGCGAACCTGATGACCCGCGAGGTCGTGACGGTGAAGATGGACACGTCCAATGAAGAGGCCCGCCGCCTGCTGCACAAGCACCGGATCGAGCGCCTCGTGATCGTGGATGACGACAATCGCTGTGTCGGCCTGCTGACCGTGAAGGACATGGACAAGGCCGCCGTGAACCCGAATGCCGCCAAAGACGCCGCAGGGCGCCTTCGGGTAGCCGCAGCCTCCACAGTGGGCGATGCCGGGTTTGAGCGCACGGAAGCGCTGATCGAGGCCGGGGCGGACTGTGTTGTCATCGACACCGCGCACGGACACTCCAAATCCGTTGCCGAAGCCGTGACGCGTGCGAAGAAGATTTCAAACTCCGTCCAGATCATCGCAGGCAATGTGGCGACCGCAGAAGCCACCAAGGCGCTGATCGATGCGGGCGCAGATGCCGTAAAGGTCGGCATCGGGCCGGGCTCCATCTGCACGACGCGGATCGTCGCCGGTGTCGGCGTGCCGCAGCTGACCGCCATTGAGGCCTGCGCGAATGCGGCTCAGGTGAGCGGCATCCCCGTGATCGCCGATGGCGGGATCAAATTCTCCGGAGACTTCGCCAAGGCGCTGGCTGCCGGGGCGTCGACCGCGATGATGGGCTCCATGTTCGCGGGCACGGAAGAAGCGCCGGGCGAGGTGTTCCTCTATCAAGGTCGTTCGTACAAGGCCTATCGCGGCATGGGCAGCCTCGGCGCCATGGCTCGCGGCTCGGCTGATCGCTACTTCCAGAAGGATGCGGCGCAGGAGAAGCTGGTGCCGGAGGGTATTGAAGGCCAGGTGCCGTTCAAGGGTCCGCTCGGGCCGATCGTGCACCAGATGGTCGGCGGTCTGCGTGCGGCCATGGGCTATGTCGGCGCGAAGGACATCAACGAACTTCATCAGAAGGCGGAGTTTGTCCAGATTACCGGTGCCGGCCTGCAGGAAAGCCACGTGCACGACGTGCAAATGACGCGGGAAAGCCCGAACTACTCGCTGACGCGGTAGGCAATAAAGTGCAGTCTTGCAGAAATTCCCTTCAGGTGAAATTCTGAATGAGAGTTTTGCGGGCCTCTTTATTTCTCTGCATGTTAGCCCGGTGATGGCAAGATGGCTGCATGCCTGGTAACCTTTCGCGGCGAACCTTTGCATTGAGCCATTGACGACACATTTGCAAAAGCAGGCTGGAGGTGGCTTACAGGAGAGCCATGCTCATAACTTATGGGCTGTTTCCTAAGAAGTCTAAAGGAGCTAATGCTGCTCCATAAGATCACCGGGACGCATATTTGTTCCGCACTCGGTTGGAGAGTGGTCCAGATATTGGTGGCCATGACATCTGCAATCTCCAGCATATCAGCTAGGACCTTGAGAATAATCAATCTATCCGGTTGCGTGAATCGCTATCACCTTTAGGGTGAAGTCTTTAGGGGTATGATATGCTTCGAATAGTCGGAACTGGATTGATATGTCTCATGTTTGCGATGCCAAGTGCATCACAGGTGCGCCGTGACGAGAACGCTCCTGAGGCGTGCAAACCTGGCGCCAATGGGCACACAGATCATCAAGCTTGTTTTGAGGCGGCAGAGCCGAAATCGGGTGCATGGCTGTTAGCGGCAATGAATTTGGGGAGTCAGGCGTTTTGGAATGATGACTTCGAAACGGCGGCCTATTACTATGACCTAAGCACCCCAGATGGAATGAACACGTTTAGCGACATCATTCTTCATGCAAACAGGTCAAAAGTTTTTCTTGAACTGGGCCGTACGGAAGATGCGCTGCGCGATGCTAATATGGTGTGGCAACTCGCCCAAGAGAATAAAGCAGATCCAATGGGAACACCCTTGAGTGATGAGGCTAAGTTCTATGCGCTTATGCTTATCATCGAGACGTTCTATGTGACCTCAGCCCCTGAACTCGAATTATCCCTGAAGACTTTCATGGACATTACGCCATCAAATGAAATGGACATGATGAATCTAGCGGCAGTTCTGGCGGAGGTCGAAAGATATGATGATGCTTACAAGTACAGTTCAGAGCTCCTCAAGATGGCGCCGGAGAACGCAACTGCACTGAACAATCATTGTCATCTGCTGACCTCAATGCAAAGAGCGAAAGAAGCTTTGCCGCTTTGCGAAAAAGCCATAACTTACGCGCCTGGTATCGCTGCTTTTCATCACAGCCATGCAATGGCTTTGGGCGCCCTGGGCAAGTGCACTGAGGCAAACATCAGCTTACAGAAAGCGCATTCTCTTGAACCCTCAGCAGCCCTGTATAAAGAGTCTGTTGAATGTCACCAGAATTGAAGAAGAGGTAGCACGCCTCAGGGGTTTTTAGGCACACGCCACATGGCTTCCAAGGGTGGGCTGCCTTCTCCGACTTCGAAGAGGCGCATGCGTTCGAAGCCGTGGCTTCGGTAGAAGCCGGTATTGTCCGGGTTCGAATTTTCCAGATAGCAGGGCAGGCCGTCGCGGTCTGCGCCTTCGAGCATGGCCCGCATCAGCATTTTTCCATAGCCTTTGCCGCGGGCCGCCTTCCGTGTGCCGATGGTGAAGAGATAGAGGTGAGGCTCCTTTGGGTGATGCTGGTCCATCACGCTACCCGCCTTCATGGCACGGCCGAGCGCGCCTTTTGAACCTTTAGTGAGAAGGGCCCAGCCGAGCTTGAGCGTGCCCACCGGGCCCAACTCGCGGCTCGCATCATGCATGCACCACATGGACGCGGCCTCATCGCCGACCAGATGGCAGAGGCCATGCCGCAGATAAACGTCACGCGCCAGGAGACGGAAAGTCGAGCGGATTGCCTCTTCATTGCCGAACACCCAGCGATTTACAGGGTCATCCGAGAAGGCCTCTGCGGTGATGTCGCCCAGTTCCCGCCAGTCAAGCGGGTTTGCTGGCTTGATTTCCGGCGGCAGGTTCAGTTCCAGCATATAGGCGACTCCCTTCCAGTTGGCGGCATAGGACGACAATTCCCATTTTGGGGCAAGGGATGCAGCGTCCAAAGGCTTCCGAGAGGTAAGACGCGCTGACACGGCTGGTTCCCTTATTGGGCCTCGCGCGCTAACAGGGCGCTTGATTTGAACCCGTGAGGCAATTCCCATGCGCAATGGCGGACGTATCGCAGCAGCTATCGATGTTCTGACAGACGTGCTGAACCGGCATCAACCGGTGAAGTCGGCTGCGCGGGACTGGGGCAAGCGGGCGCGCTATGCCGGGTCCAAGGACAGGGCCTGGGTGAGCGGGCTGGTGCTGGACGCACTGCGCAAACGCAACTCCATTGCCCACGCCATGGGCGATGACAGCCCGCGCGGTCTGATCCTGGGCGCCCTGGCACATGCCTGGGGCTGGAACATCCGCCAGATTGATGATGCGATGGATGAAGACCACGCGCCGAGCAAGCTGACGCTGGAAGAGCGCGAGCGGCTGGTCATGGCGCCGGACCCGGTTGCGCCGCCGCATGTGCAGGGCGACTTTCCGGAATGGATGGCGCCGATGATGGCGCGTGTGTTCGCCGAGGAAGCGGTGGTTGAGGCGCAGGCCATGGCGGTGCGCGCGGATGTCGATCTGCGGGTCAACACGCTGAAAGTGGATGCGGAGAAAGCATCCCAGCCGCTGCGCAGCGCGAAGGCGGAGGAGTCTCCGTTGTTGGTCAATGCGTTCCACATTCCGGCGCGTGACCCGAGCGAGCGCGAGGCGAGCCTTGAGAGTATTCCGGCCTACTCCAAGGGCTGGGTAGAGGTGCAGGATGCCGGCTCCCAGATCGCAGCGGCGGCGGCCAATGCACAGGCTGGCGAGCAGGTGCTGGACTATTGCGCAGGCGGCGGCGGCAAGACGCTGGCCATCGCGGCGCAGATGCAGGGCAAGGGACAGATCTTCGCCTATGATATTGACGGGCGCCGTCTCTCCGCGCTGATCCCGCGCCTGAAGCGTTCCGGCGCGCACAATGTGCAACTGGTGCATCCGAGCGAGCCAACGCAGCTGGTCGATCTGACGGGCCAGATGGACCTCGTCTTCGTGGATGCGCCCTGCACAGGCACCGGCACCTGGCGCCGGCGGCCTGATGCGAAATGGCGCCTCAAGGAGAAGCAGCTGGAAAAGCGGATGCAGGAACAGGAAGAGATTCTGGCGGCTGCGAGCGCTTTCGTGAAACCCGGCGGACGGTTGCTCTATGCGACATGCTCTTTCCTGATGGAGGAGGATGAAGACCGCGTGGCCGGTTTCCTGGCGACGCATCCGGACTTCGCAGAGGAAGATGCCGCCGAGGCGGCAATTGCCTCCGGCCTGCTGACGGAAGAGGGCGCAGCCGCCGTGAAGCGCTATCGCGGACCAACCGGCAGTGTCCGTCTGACGCCGCGCCGCGCCGGTACGGATGGTTTCTTCTTTGCGGTGCTCCGCAAGGCTAGCTGATCAGAAGCCCGGGGCGAACAGCTCCGTCAGCAAATGACGCTGGCGGGCTGACAGTTCCGGACGCCAGATCTCAAAAATCAGGATGAAGCGCGGCTCGGCACTTTCGTTCCAGGCTTCGTGATTGATGGAGTCGTCGAAAATGAACATTGCGCCAGGTGTCCATTCGCGCGTCTCATTGCCCACACGGAATCCGCATTTTTCGGGAATGATCAGCGGCAGGTGACAGATCAACCGCGTGTTGAACATGCCTACGTGGGCCGGGATACGCGTGCCAGGCTTCAATTGTGAGAAGAGGACTGAAGGCTGGGGCGATGGGAAGGCGTCGTCTCCTATGGCCTCGATCGCGGCCATGGTTTTTGGACATAGTGCGATGTTCTCTTCAACGCGCTTGCCCTGCTTCATCAGATAGAAGGCGCTCCAGTCCGGATTGTTCGTCATCGGGGTGTCGTTCGGGGCCCCTTTCTGACTGTTGCTTTCGACATAGGGAGCAAAGCGCGAAGCTTCTGGCCGCGCCAGCAGGCCTTCGAGTTCTGACCGGATGGTATCGGTCTGGCTTTCCAGTGCGCCGCTCCATTCGAATTCATCCCGGCGGAAGAACTGCCGATTGGGCAGCCCGGCATAAAGGAAACGCGAGGGCTGGGACACAAAGGGACGTTTGCGCTCCGCCAGGATCTGCAATGACTGGATCAGCAATTCATCTTCGGGATCGCTGCCCAGCTTGTGCACATCGATGAAGTCATCAACCGGATGGCGGACATCCTTGGGCATGTTTGCCAGAAAGCGCCGCGCACGAGACATCAGGTCAGCGAGTTCAGGTGTCTGGTCCTGTAGTGCCACTGCGAAAGAGATGCCCTGCTCATAGAATGACCGTGCACGGAGATGCTGGCTGCAGGATTCCAGAAAGGACCCCATATAGAGCAGGGCGCGCGGGTTTTCCGGCTCAAGGCTTAGCGCCTTTTGCAGCGCGGCTTCCGTGCCAGTGATGTCCTTGTTCAGGGAGCGCGCATGTGACAGGAGAATCCATATGTCCGCGCCAGGCCAGCCCAGTTCGATGGCCTGCCCGAAGGCGGCCTCTGCGGCGGCGCCCTGCCGCGCAGAGAGCGCCTGCATACCCTGTCTGGCTATGTTGCGGGCCTGCTGTAGCTTTGCATCCATGGCGTGGCCTCTCCTGGCAGCAGACGAGAGCATAGGGCAGATGGGCTTCGAGGCGTCAAGGCAGGGCGCTGCGGTGGCGATATCCAAGGGTGGTGAAAGGGTAAGGCTGCGCTTCAGTCTTCAGTTTAGCCAGTGGCTGGAGAGCGAGACGCCGCTGAAGCGCGCATGATTGCAGTTTAAACGGCCTAAGACGCCTGCCTGATATGGACGAATCCTTCTTCCTCGGCTATCGGGCGACATGACTGAGCAGAGACACGAACGCGCCCTCATTGTCGACTTCGGCAGCCAGGTGACGCAGCTGATCGCCCGCCGCCTGCGTGAGAGCGGCGTGTATTGTGAAATTCACCCCTTCAACAAGGTGGATGGCGCCTTTCTGGAGTCCTATGGGCCGCAAGCCGTGATCCTGTCTGGTGGCCCCTCCAGCGTGACCTGGGAAGACAGCCCGCGGGCCGATGACGCAATCTTCGAACTGGGCGTTCCGGTGCTGGGCATCTGTTACGGCCAGCAGGTGATGATGGAGCAGCTGGGCGGCAAGGTGGAGAGCGGCACCAGCCGCGAATTCGGCCGCGCCTTCATCGAGAAGGTGGTGGATGACCCGATCCTGTCTGATCTGTTCCATGGCGGCGATACCGAGCAGGTGTGGATGAGCCATGGCGACCATGTCGCCGAGATGGCACCCGGCTTTGGCGTGATCGCGAAATCGCCTGGCGCGCCCTATGCCATCATCGCGAACCCGGAGCGGAAATTCTACGGGACGCAATTCCACCCTGAAGTCGTGCATACGGTGCATGGCCGCGAATTGCTGCGCAATTTCACACATGGCGTGGCCGGTCTGAAAGGCGACTGGACGATGGCGGCCTATCGCGCCGAAGCGATCGAGAAGATCCGCGAACAGGTGGGCAAGGGCCGCGTGATCTGCGGTCTTTCCGGCGGCGTTGATTCCTCGGTTGCCGCAGTGCTGATCCACGAGGCGATTGGCGATCAGTTGACCTGTGTCTATGTCGATCACGGATTGATGCGTCACGGCGAAAGCGAGCAGGTGGTGAACCTGTTCCGCGAGCACTACAATATTCCGCTGGTACATGTGGATGCGTCTGACCTTTTCCTCGGCAAACTTGATGGCGTGTCGGACCCGGAACGCAAGCGCAAGATTATTGGCGGTCTCTTCATTGATGTATTCGAGGAAGAGGCGAAAAAGATCGGCGGCGCAGACTTCCTGGCACAAGGCACTCTGTATCCGGATGTCATCGAGAGTGTGTCCGCGATTGGCGGTCCAAGCGTCACGATCAAAAGCCATCACAATGTGGGCGGCCTGCCGGAACGCATGAACATGAAACTGGTCGAGCCGCTGCGCGAACTGTTCAAGGATGAAGTGCGAGCCCTGGGCCGGGAACTTGGTCTGCCGGAGAGCTTCATTGGCCGTCACCCATTCCCTGGGCCGGGCCTCGCCATCCGTATTCCCGGCGAGATTACACGCGAGAAGGCAGACACGCTACGCAAGGCTGATGCGATCTATATCGACGAGATCCGCAAGGCAGGCCTCTATGACGAAATCTGGCAGGCCTTTAGCGTTCTGCTGCCAGTCAACACGGTTGGCGTGATGGGCGACGAGCGGACCTATGAAGCGGTGCTTGCGCTGCGTGCTGTAACCTCGACAGATGGTATGACGGCGGACTATTATCCGTTCGAGCATGACTTCCTCGGCCGCGTCGCCACGCGCATTATCAATGAAGTAAAAGGCGTCAACCGCGTCGTCTATGACGTCACCAGCAAACCCCCCGGCACGATTGAGTGGGAATGACATTTCCCCGATAGGGATCAGAAGGCGCCGTTGTTTTCATGCGACGGCGCTTTTTTCTTGAAGCTCGGATGAGGTCGCGAGCACGGAAACAAGACCGGTTTACCTCAGCCTGCTTTTGGATGGTGCTGCCGAAAGCAGGGGTATCTGCATTTACCTGCCAAGGCAGATTTTAATGCAAGCACGCAGCTGATATAGTCTCGGTACGATGTGTTTCTAAACGGGCGCCTTGGTGAGGAGTATCTCCGCTTGTGCCGCAGGTGTCTTCCAGGCGAAACTCCGGGGCAAGCCAAGACGAAGTGCGGCTTCCCATGGCGGACTGTTTGGGATTGGCACGCGATTGGCCCATTGGCCTAGCGCTCTGGTCTGCCGGGCGCCGCGATCCGTGAGCGTGTATTCTGCGCCCAGTTCCAGTCTTTCCCGCACGGATGCCGGCAAGATGCTGACCGCCGCATGCACGACCATGCTGTGTAAGCCGCGCGGAACAAAGCTGGCCGTTCGGCCAGACTTCATGATGGTGAGAAACTCCTCGTTGATGGGGTGCGGTTCAAACCCTGGCATCAATTGCTCAAGCAGTGCGTGGAATTCCGTCAGAGAGGTGAGGGGGCGTTCGACGCCATATAGCCGGGTGACGGGCCATGATTCCTGCAGGAAGCGGTTCTTGTCCGTTTCACTCAGTGGCTCCACGAATTGTTCGTAGGCTGTCAGAAAGCCATAGCTCGCAGTGGCGCTGACCCAATTGAGCAATTCAGGGTCCAGTGCGCGATACGGCACTCCGTCAGGCGTCTCCCCCCTCACTCTGGTATGCATATGGGTGACACCCTGGATGATCCGGCGAGCTGCGCTTTGCGGGCCATAAACACCGATCATGGCCGCCATGCCGGTTCTCCTTGAGCGCCCGGCCGGGTCGGTCTTGAAGGTTGAATGATCCCAGACACCAGAGCGGATTCTGGGATCGGCAAATTCAAGCAGAACGGCGCAGATGCCACCAATCGCCAACGCCACGGGATTTTTGAAGACACGCCAAGAAACAGAATCCGGTCGGGTAAAGGCTGGTTCCCCGGAAGGCTGAGTGAAATCAACATTCCAACCGAGATATGCTTTCGGCTTCAGCATGGTAAAATTATCCTTAAAAAGACGGACATGTAATTTTTTCTACCTTTGCGGCATGGACGTGCTATCTTTGATGTACCATGCAGGGCCTTTTATTGACACTCGTTTGCGGGCGGTCGATGGGGGGACTGCAGGTGGGAGACAAGGATAGTTTCGTGCCGGAAAAACAACTCAGAAGAGTTGATGCAAAAGGCGTCCAGAATGAGACCGCCGAGCGCATCATAACGACGTCGATCCGTCTTTTCAGTCGCTATGGCTATGATGGCACCAGCACGACTGCTGTCGCGCGCGAAAGCGGTGTGTCCCAACCAACTATACATTACCATTTTTCAGACAAGATGACCCTTTGGAAAAGGGCCATGCGGCACATGCTGTGGAACATGACGAAGGACAACTCCTACACCGAGACGCTTCTTGGGGAGAAGGATCCCTTGAAACGTCTGCGTCTCAGAATGATCGCGCTGATGGAGGCTGTCCGTGTACACAAGGCGTTCGGCCGCGTTGTGATGCTGGAGGGCATCTCCGGGGGACCTCGCCTGAACTGGCTTATCAAGGAGGCCTTGTCGCCTTTTTATGACCAGTTCGTAGCCGATATTGAAGAATGCCAGGCGAGCGGCCGAATGAGAAAGGTTGAAGTTCCAAAGCTGGTCATCATCCTGCATTCCGTGGCAACCATGTACCACAATGTCGCCCCGCTCGTGCGTGAGGCATTCAACGAAGATCCCAGCGACATGGTAGAGACAGAGCGCTATCAGAAGATGGCCCTGGATATTGTTTTCAAGGGCCTCGCACCGGAATAGGGACGCGACGTACCGGCTGGACAGTCCGCGCCAGGACTGCCAGCTAGGCAGGAAACGGAATCCAGGAAAGGAAAACCCTGATGTCGATTATTCTGCTCGAAAAGCGCGGCCCCATCATGGTCATGACGCTCAACCGTCCCGACGCGATGAACGCGCTGGGGGAAGAGGGGGATGGCCCTGCGATTGCTGCAGCCTGTAATGAGATCGTCGCCGATCCTGAAATTCGCTGCGCTGTCCTGACCGGGGCAGGGCGCGCCTTCTCCGCCGGCGGTAACGTCAAGGCGATGAAGGAAAAGACCGGAGCCTTTTCGGGCAAGCCGCATATCGTGCGCAATGGCTATCGCAACAACATCCACATGATCGTGAAGTCTCTGTACAATATGGAAGTACCGCTGATCTCTGCGATCAACGGGCCAGCTATCGGGCTTGGCTGTGATGTCGCTTGTATGGCGGACATCCGCATTGCCTCCGAAAAGGCAAAGATGGGCGTAACCTTCCTGAAGCTGGGGCTTATCCCAGGCGATGGGGGCGCATGGTTGATGCCGCGCCTGATCGGAGCGTCCCGCGCGGCAGAGCTTTTGTTCACGGGCGACGTTATCGACGCGCACAAGGCCGCTGAATGGGGCCTTGTTTCAAAGGTCGTGCCTGCTGACGAACTGATGGATGAGGCCATCGCACTCGCCGAGCGGATCGCGCAGCAACCTCCACAGGCCCTGCGTCTGGCGAAAACGCTGATGCGCCATGGCAACACGGCCTCCTATGAGACGATCATGGAGATGTCTGCTGCTGCGCAGGCTCTGATGCATGAGACGGAAGATCACCTTGAAGGAGTCGAGGCGATCCTTGAAAAGCGCGCGCCAAAGTTCAAAGGCCGCTAACCGGCCTTGATGGTGCCGTCCTCAATCATGCGCGCGATTTGCGCCTCGGAGTAACCGAGGGCTTCCATAACGGCGTGCGTGTGCTGGCCCGGTTCTGGCGATGGGCCCTTTGGTCCGTCGTCTGCGCCCGGAAAGCGGACGGGCGACGCGGGAGAGGGGTAGGTCGAGCCGTCTCCCTTCGCGCTGGGTGTCTGAACGATGGCGCCTGCAGCATGTGCTTGTGGGTCCTTGGCAACCTCAGCCAGCGTCTGCACTGGCGCCCAGGCGAGAGACTGGGCATCGAGACGCTCGGCAATCTCGTCTCTTGTGTATTTCGCGAAGCCCTCATCGATAATGTCGACGACTTCAGCGCGATGCTTTCGCCGGCTTTTGGCGGAGGTGAAGCGGGGGTCGTCGATTAGGTCTTCCCGGTCAATGGCGTGGCAAATGGGGCCCCAATCGACCTCACCCTGGCGTGAAACCAGACATATCCAGTGGCCATCCTGGGTCTGGAAGAAATTGGTAATGGGCACATTCTGATCGTGCCGCGGCTTGGTAGACGCTACGCGGTCAAAGAAAAGCTGGATGGCGAAATCCGATCCCAACGCATAGAGGCCCGTCCGGAAGAGGGAGGCTTCAACCAGCCGACCTTTGCCCGTGCGGCCGGCTTCGACCAGCGCCGCGCAAATGCCTGCGGCTGCTGAGATGGAGGTCGTGTGGTCGCCAAAGGCGGTGCGATTGGCAAACAACTCCTCACCTTTTGGCACGGTCAGGTGTGCAACGCCCGTCCTGCTCCAGAAGCTCGCAATATCGAAACCGGGCCGGTCTGCATCAGGCCCCTGAAGGCCGTAACCAGTAAGAGAGCAGTAAACGAGCTTGGGATTCAGAGATTTCAAGCTGTCATAGTCCAGCCCCGAACGTTCTAGACCGCCAGGGCGAACATTGGTGAGGAACACATCCGCGTCGGCCACCAGCTTGCGGATGATCTCCTGACCCTCACCCTTCGAGGTATCAACGATGATCGATTTCTTGCCGCGATTGTCGAAATCAAAGACCGGATTGTCCTGAATGTCCGTGCCGATTGTGCGGAAGAAAAGACGTATCGGGTCGCCGCCGGGCGGTTCGATCTTGATGACATCAGCACCCCAGTCCCGCAGGATAGCCCCTGCGCCGGGCGCAGCCATGTAGGTGGCGTATTCGACGACCTTAATGCCTTCGAGCATTCCGCTTCCTCCTTTTATCTTCGTTGTAGCGAAACTGGCGTATTCGCTTCGCAATAGCCAGACCTGTCGACGCGACAAGCAGCCAGCCTATGGACAGAATTAGACCGCCAGTCTAATTATCGCTGCATTAGACCAGTGGTCCATAGGGCTCCATGAATGCAGATCCCAGAACCTTCCCAGAGCAGCAAACAGCGCGAGCGCTTTCTCGCTTTGAATGCCGAGCAACAATCTACTTGGCTGGACCCTGCCGAAAAAGAATTTTCCAAACATGGCTTTAAAGCAGCATCCATGAATCGGATTTTGCTGGAGGCGGGTGCAAGCAAGGGGCAATCCTATTATTATTTCCAGGACAAGGCAGACCTTTACAGGGCTGTGATCGAGCGGGCGTTCGAGCGGTTTCTGGCATTGGCGGACCTGAAATACCCTAAGCCATCCTCTCCTGAAGATTTCTGGCGCCAGTCAGCGGCCAATATGGCAACCGTCTCCGCTATCATGCATCAGGATGCGCGTCTGGCCGACTTGGCGAGGGGTATCCATCAGGACCTGGCAGCCCAGCAAGCCTTGGCCGAGTTCATGCAAATGCTGACGCATCGACTCACTCTGCTGATTGTCATAGGCAGGGAAGTAGGGGCCGTACGCCAGGATGTGCCTCTGGATCTTCTTGTATCCACAGCATTTGCGGCCATGCGGCAAGTCGACAACTGGTTCGCCAATCACATAAAAACGGTGCAGCCAGCCGAGCACGAAACTCTGAATCTGCGGGCGACACAGCTCATTTTCATGATGCTCGCGCCTGCCGAAATGGCCGCCAGACTCACGCGAACACTTTCAACCAAATCAGGAGATCAGAAGTGATGAAAACCCTGCATTGGGCCGTTGTTACCCTGCTTGTCGCTTCAGCTGCCAATCTTTGCGTAATGGTTCCGGGCGGACCGATTGAGGAGCGGGATTTCAGCGCTATCTCGCCCGTCATTCTAGGCAGCTTCAACCTGTTCCTGACCCTGCTGGGGCTCAGTAGTTTTGCGCTCGCCTACCTGATCGCATCGAAACGCTACAGCGGATACGCCCTGGCAAGCCTGATTGGGCTTGGATATTTCGCCGTCTATGCGCTGGATCTGGCCTTCATCTTCCCGAAATCCCCTACACCCATGCCGGCTTTACTGTTCAAGCTGGAATGGCTGGGCATATTCCTATCAGTTCCGCTGATCCTGGGCGCCGCCATCATGTCCAAGCAGCATGCGCAGAACGAGCATACCGCCAGAGGGGCGGCGTTCTCCCTGCCGGTGATTCTGGGGGTAGGCGTGCTGATCCTGGCGATCGTGACCTTCTCAACTTATTCGGCGATGGGGCTTTAGGAGAAGTAGGCTCTATTAAGAGTGGCGGAGGAGGAGGGATTCGAACCCCCGGAGCCCGCGAAGGCTCAACGGTTTTCAAGACCGCCGCATTCAACCACTCTGCCACTCCTCCAGAGATGCGCTGTTTCGGACAAGGCAGTGCGTTTTGCAAGCCCCAATCTGCGCATCATACAGCGAAATTCACGCGTAAATGCATGGTTAATTAGGCGCTTCAAACTCGTTAATCTGGTTCATCCTGTGTCCACCAAAGCGTGGTAAACAAGCAAGGTCGGTAGAAAAGCCGAATACCTGGTGCAAAGCGCCAAAGATGAACTCAGAACGAGGTTGACCTGCGAATGTTCGCCAAAACAGACTCCGGATCCCTTCATTTTTCCTCCCTCATGGCAGTAGCCGTGGTTGCTTTTAGCGTCGCCGGTACGGCTGAAGCAGGCAAAGGAAACGCTGCGCCGATCGTTTACAAAGGTCAGTCCGTGGGTGGCGAGCGCATCTCCAGTGAGCGTGAGACAATTTTCATCTCTCCTGATCAGGCCTACCTAGATCGCGACAAAGCGCGCGCGCGTATCCAATTTAACTATCCGGGGCAGGGCAGTGCCAGCAATTCTGCTGTGCAGACAGCTCAGCCCGCGAAACGTGAATATGCCAGCATCAGTGCACCGCTAAGCTCCATGCAGGCGCCAGTCTATGATCCGACGGTCAACCAGAAAGGCTTCGATGCGAAAGCCGCTGCGGCCCAGATTGTCCCTCAGCAAGCTGAGCCTTCTGTTGAAACAGAAGCCCTGCCCGCACTTGCCGCTCCAGCGCCAAGAGAGCAGAGGACTGTGCAACCTGTCCAGCCACGCACACAGCAGCAGACTCCAGCTACCGCTCAGGCGATTTCCCTGGACCCTGTTCCGGTCTTTGACGAAACGGGCCTGGCCACGATTTTCGGTGATGAGTTCGAAGGTCTACCAACCGCCAATGGCGAGACCTTCAGCCAGAACGATCTGATCGCAGCCCATCCGACCCTGCCGCTGCCGAGCTTGGTGGAAGTCATCAATCCGCAGACCAATGCCCGCGTCATCGTTCGCGTAAATGACCGCGGTCCGTTTGAAGAAGGTGCCATGTTGCAACTTTCAAAGCGCGCCGCCAACGAGCTTGGTCTCGGTGGAGCAGGGGGCGGCAATATCAAGCTGCGCTATCTGGGCGCGGCACCCGCCATCGCACCGGAAACGCATCGGGAAATTCCTGCAGCGACTTATCAGACCGTGTCTGCCGAAATTCCGCAGGCCGCCACACCTGCGCCAGTGTACACATACACACCTGCAGCCGCCCAGCCGACACCCGCCGCGACAACGCCAAGCCGCTACCAACCGCAAGCCATGGGCGACTATTATGTCCAGGTCGGCGCATTCTCTGATATTTCCAATGCACAGGATCTCGAAAGGAGTCTGCCCGCTGGAATGGCGACCGTGGTCGTACCTGCTCGCGTGAACGGTGCAGACTATTTCCGCGTCCGCGTGGGCCCCTTCATGAGCCGCGATAACGCAGAGCGTGTTCAGGCAAACCTGCGCGCCGATGGCTTCGGCAATGGCCGGGTTGTCACCGCCAACTAAGGAAAACACTTCACAGCCACCATTGACGCTGACCACAAACCGGCCCTTTTTCCTATATAGACAGGACGAAGGGCCGGTTTCCTGTTTCGGCCCGGACATCAGCACATTCCGGAGGCCAGACATGCTGCCGAAAGCGAAGATTTTTTCCGCAATGCTCGCCACTGCCCTGATTGTGTCAGGTGCACGTGCCCAGATCATGGACACCCCTGCCTCGCATGCCGTCATTATGGATCATGCGACGGGCACGATCCTGTTCTCGAAAGATGGCGCAGAACCGATGATCCCGGCTTCCATGACAAAGATGATGACCGCCTATCTGGTGTTCGAGCTCATTGATCGCGGTGAGATTTCTCTGACGGACCGCCTGACGGTCAGCGAGGATGCCTGGCGTCGCGGCGGGTTCCCGTCTGGAACCTCCGCCCTTGGCAAGCTTCATCGGT
>Ga0209578_10002246_pt1 | contig 16330 bp, 10 predicted proteins | sample tdAd472_FD_187127 | JGI IMG/M metagenome (GOLD analysis project Ga0209578, IMG submission 187127) | Marine sediment microbial communities from the Atlantic coast under amendment with organic carbon and nitrate - tdAd47.2 (SPAdes)... | ecosystem: Environmental > Aquatic > Marine > Coastal >...
GCCGGACCGGTCGGCACGCGGGTTACGGTGCGAAACCTGTTCTTCAACACGCCGGCTCGACGCAAGTTTCTGCGGACGGTTCAGACCGAGCGGACGCACTGCCTGGACATCGTGCGATCACTGGCGATGAGCCACCCGGCGATCGGGTTCCGGGTTGAGGTGGACGGCTCGACGGTGCTGGACCTGGCGCCGGACCAGAGCGCGCGGGAGCGGGCGTTTGCGATCATCGGTCCCGAGCATGAGAGCGAGTACGTCGAGGTCTCGGCGGACCGGTTCGACGATGCACGCGGGCTGGCGCTCTGGGGGCTCGCGGGACTTCCGGTGCTCGCGCGTCCGACGACCAAGAAGCAGTTCGTGTTCCTGAACGGTCGCCCGATCCGGGACAAGTCGATCATCCACGCGGTGCGCGAGGCCTACCGGGGGCTGATCGAACCGGGGCGTCACCCCGCGGTGCTGCTGATGCTCGAGATGTCGCCGGGCGCGGTGGATGTGAACGTGCACCCGGCGAAGACCGAGGTGCGCTTCCGGGACCAGTCGCTGGTGCACCGCGTGGTGTACCGAGCGGTGCAGGAGGCTCTGCGCGGGAGGGATCTGACCCCGGGCGCGAAGTTCGGAGGGGGCTTCCGGTTCGAGCGGACCGACGGCACGCGTGAGCACGCGTCGGTGGAGCCGAAGCCGCGACGGGTGGAGGAGTTCATCGAGCGGTTCTCTTCGCAGCCGGAGTCTCAAGGGGGATTTGACTTTCAGCAGCTCAAGCAGGCGGTGGACGAGGACCGGTTGGCGATGGAGCAGGAACGCGAGCGGGTTGCGGCACGCGAGCGTGAGCTGCGCGAGGAGGCCGAGCGGGTGCGTGCCGAGGCTCAGGCCGCGGCCTTCGCTACCGATCATCTGCGATCGTCGCGTGTTCGTGATGCCGAGGGGCAGGGGGCGCTCCCGGCCGTTCGTCCGGCCGACCGAGTGCTGCAGGTTCACAACTCGTTCCTCGTGACCCAGGACGATCAGGGGCTGGTGATCATCGATCAGCACGCGCTGCACGAGCGGGTGATGTTTGAAAAGCTCAAGGATCGGATTGCCTCGAAAGGGTCGCTGGAGTCGCAGCGTCTGCTGATGCCGACCGTAGTGGGCACGACGGAGGGTCGGGTCGACCTGCTGGAGCAAACGGGGGAGCTGTTCGAGCGACTCGGGATCGATGCGCACGGAGCCGGGCCATCGAGCGTGAGCGTGCAGTCGTTCCCGACGTTTCTGTTCGAGAAAGGTGTGGAGCCGGGGCCGTTCGTCGAGGAGCTGCTCGAACGCTGCGAGGCCGAGGGCTTCGCGATCGGGAGCGAGGAGGCGCTGCACGAGATCCTCGACATGATGGCTTGCAAGGCGGCGGTCAAGGCCGGAGACCGGATGACGGATGAGGAACTCGGCGAACTGCTGAAGTTGCGAGCGGAGATCGAGCGGTCGAGCAACTGCCCTCATGGACGCCCGACGGCCATCCGGCTGAGCGTCAGCGAACTGGAGCGTCAGTTCGGGCGTTCCTGAGCGGATCCAGACGCCATCGCGGATATACGGACGCGTCACAGACCGCAGGGCTTGCCCGGAGCATGCCTTCCGACGGCCCGCGGGCGATTGATCGAAACGCCAAGCGAGCGATACCTCGGTTTCGGACGAAAGCGCGGGAGCGCTGCTACGCAGCCTGAAATTGTCTTCTTGAGCTAAGGGAATGTTCGCATGCGTCGCTCATCTGCTCTTCTTATCTGTTCCGGGCTGCTCGTCACCTTCTCTTCGCTGACCGGGTGTCGCAGCGACCCAGGCCTGTGGTCGATGAACTACAAGCCGATGAGCAACTACGAGCCGATCGAGCGCGAGCCGAGCGAGGTCCGCTTCGAGCGGGTCATGAGCGTGGATGAGCTCAAACTTGTGCCGCAGGAAGAGGGCCTGATCATCATCGGGATGACGCGGTTCACGACCGCGCCGTGCCTGGAGCCGGACGAGTCGGGCGCGCCGGACCCGAAGCTCCGCCAGTTCGCAGCTGCTGCGGGCGCGGATGTCGTCCGATGGGCGGGGCGCACGCTGGAGTTCGGCGGCGGCGACTGGGAAGACCTGCACGAGTACCGCGCGGTCTTCTACACCTACGAGTGGGCGCAGTCGACCGGACTGACCTTCAAAAACCCCGAGCCGGGGTCGTGGGTTCCTCAGCGGTCGGGCGAATCGGCAACGGACCTTGCCAGCGAGCCGGTTGATCTTGATTCCTGAGGGCCGGCCGGCGGCCGTCACGCTAGCATGAAGGCGTGACGGCTGAATCGACGAACACATCCGACGGGAATCATGGGCTTCCGCTGATCGGGTGGCGTGAGGCGGTGTTCTTTCCTGAATTGGGCATTGGGCCGATCCGCGCCAAGATCGACAGCGGGGCGAACACGAGCGCTCTTCACGTGAGCGATGTTGAACGGATCGACGGCGATCGTGTGAGTTTTCACATTGCGCTTGATCGACACGGGCGTCGGCTGAGCGACCGGCTGGAAGCGCCGATCGTCCGCACAAGCACGGTGAGGAGTTCGACCGGGCACGCGCAGGAACGGTTTGTCGTGCCGCTCAAGCTCGCCGTGGGCGAGAACGAGTTCGAGGTCGAGGTCAGCCTGGTGTGTCGCAAGGGCATGTTGTGCCGGATGCTGCTCGGGCGTCGTGCGCTGGCGGACCGGTTCCTGGTTGATGCGGCGAGCATGTATCTGGTCTCGACGAGGCCGAGGAAGCGGCCGCGCCGCAAGAAAAGTGCCAAGGGCGACTGAGTCCGGGTAGGATCGGTCATTATGAAGATCGCGATCCTCTCCCGGGCCCCGAAGAGTTACAGCACCAAGCGTCTCCGTGAAGCGGCGGCTCAGCGAGGTCACACCGCTCGGGTGCTCAACACGCTGCGGTTTTCGATCCACATCGAACACGGCGCGCCAGACCTGCTGTTCCGGGGCAAGGCGGTGTCGACGTACGACGCGGTCATCCCGCGCATCGGTGCTTCGGTGACCTACTTTGGCACGGCGGTGGTCCGCCAGTTCGAGCAGATGGGCGTCTTCTCGCTCGCGCCGGCGGCCGGCATCACCTATTCGCGCGACAAGCTCCGCTCCCTGCAGATGCTCTCACGCTACGACATCGGCATCCCCGACACGGCGTTCGTGCGCGACCGCTACGACATTCTGGACGCGATCGAGCGCGTCGGCGGCGCTCCGGTCATCATCAAACTCCTGGAAGGGACGCAGGGCGTCGGCGTGATCCTTGCGGAGACCCAGAAGGTCGCCGAGGCGATCATCGAGACGCTCCAGTCGGCGCGCCAGAACGTGCTGATCCAGAAATTCGTCGCCGAGAGCAAGGGCAAAGACGTCCGCGCCTTCGTGGTCGGGGATCGCGTGGTCGCGGCCATGCGCCGGACCGCGCAGGGCACGGAGTTCCGCTCGAACGTCCATCGCGGTGGCCTCGCCGAGTCGATCGACTTGCCCGAGGAGTACCGCGAGACCGCGGTGGTCGCGGCGCAGGTTCTGGGGCTGCAGGTCGCGGGCGTCGACATGCTTGAGGGCAAGGACGGACCGCAGGTCATGGAGGTCAATTCATCGCCGGGGCTTGAGGGCATCGAAACCGCCAGCGGGGTGGATGTGGCCGGCGCGATCATCGAGCACATCGAGCAGCGCGTGCAGTTCTCGGAGGTGGATCTGCGCTACCGCTTGGCCTCGAGCAAGGGCTACGGTGTCGTCGAATTGCCGATCGTGCCACGATCCTCGCTCGCGGGGAAACCGTTGAGCGAAACGAAACTCCGCGAGCGCGATATCACCGTCCTGAGCATCCGACGTGGGCGCAAGGTGGTCTCGAACCCGTCGGGGGGACGACAGATCGAGGAGGGCGATGTCCTGCTTTGCTTCGGCAAACTCGACGAGATTCGCACGCTCATGCCCGCGCCGAGCAAGAAGCCTAAGTCGAAGCTTCGCAAGAGGGCCGGCACGAAGAAGCCGCGTATCGAGAATCCGGAGACCGAGAAGTGAGCTTCCGTGACATAAAGGCTCGCAAGACGTTCGAGATCGGTGGCAAGCGCGTCAATCTCGGTTCGCAGCGCACGGTCGATCTGACGATCAGCGAAACCTACAGCGGGCACCCGGTCGTGATGCCCGTCCATATCGTTCGCGCCAAGGAACCCGGCCCCGTGGTCGCCGTGACCGCTTCGGTCCACGGCGACGAGATCAACGGGATGGGCGTGGTTCGGCAATTGGTCCTCGACCCGGGCTTCAAACTCAGCAAGGGCACGCTGGTCCTGGTGCCGGTAGTGAATGTGCTCGGATTCGAGCGGTTCAGCCGCTACATGCCGGACCGTCGCGATCTGAACCGTAGTTTTCCCGGATCAGGGGGAGGCAGCCTGACGGCTCGGGTTGCCAACGCGGTCTTCGAGCAGGTCATTCGACGCTGCGACTACTGCATCGATCTGCATTCGGCGGCGGTGCGTCGCACGAACTTCCCGAACGTCCGCGCCGATCTCGATCAGCACGAGACGCGCCTGCTCGCCGAGTCGTTCGGTACGGAGCTGGTTATTCATGGCAAGGGGCCGGACGGCTCGATGCGCCGAGCCGCAACCGACGCCGGGGTCCCGACGATCATCCTCGAGGCCGGCGAGGTCTGGAAGATCGAGCCCACTATGGTCGAGGTCGGGGTGCGAGGCATCCGGAATGTGCTGATCGCGCTCGGCATGGTCAAGGGCCGGCGCAAGCCGGCCCGTTACCAGGCGATCGTTCGCGAGACAACCTGGCTCCGAGCGGTCCACGGCGGCGTGCTCCGTTTTCACGTGTCACCGGGCGATGTTGTGGCCAAAGGCCAGCCGGTCGCGACGAATACGGATCTGGTTGGGAGAGAGAAGAATCTGCTTCTCTCCAGCGCGTCGGGGATCGTCCTCGGAATGACAACGCTCCCGGCGGTCAAACCCGGCGACCCGGTGTGTCACATCGCGCGGCTGGACGCCGACCAGCTCCGCTCGGTCGTCGCGAGCCTCGATGAATCGCTGAGCGACCGCTTCCGCGACTACATGGCTTCGGCCGTCAGCGTGGAGGAACACAGCGAATCGTCCGACTGGGCGATCTGAGCGGCGTTTACACGTGCTGCAGTTTGTTCACGCAATTGAGCGCGGCGACCTTGTAGCACTCGGCCAGCGTCGGGTAGTTGAACACCGTGTTGATGAAGTAGTCCACGGTGCCGTTGAGGGCCATGACCGCCTGGCCGATATGGATGATCTCGGTCGAGCCCGTCCCGATGCAGTGCACGCCGAGGATGTGGCGGGTCTCCTGATGGATCAGCAGCTTGAGCATGCCGATCTGGTCGCCGAGCAGCTGACCACGGGCGATCTCGCGGTAGTTGGCGATGCCCGTTTCGAACGGGATGTCCTGGTCGGTCAGTTGCTGCTCGGTCCAGCCGACGGTGGAGATCTCCGGGATGGCGTAGATGCCGTAGGGGAAGAGTTCCGGGACGGAACTGGTCGGTTTGCCGAACATGTGGCAGGCGGCGAGGCGTCCCTGCTCCATGGAGGTGGAAGCCAGAGCGGGGAACCCGATGACGTCGCCGCCGGCGTAGATGTGCTCGATCGGTTCGTCCGAGCCCTCGCGCATGACCTGATAGTTGCCGTTGACCCTGATCCGCCCGCGGTTGTCGGCGTTGACCCCAATGGAGTCGAGCTTGAGTGAGTCGGTCGCGCCCTGTCTCCCGATCGCGTAGAGAAGACACTCGGAGCGGATGGTCTTGCCGGACTCGAGTGTGGCCTCGACCAGTTTGCCGGTCGAGGAGCGTGAGCCGGCCGGGGCTTCGATGAGCTGCACGCGGGTGACCTTCTCGCCGAGGCGGAGGGTCATGCCGATGTTGCGCAGGTGATACTGGAGCGCCTCGCGGATCTCGGGGTCGAGGAAGCCGAGGAGGTGGTTCTGGCCCTCGATGAGCGTGACCTTGACGCCCAGCGCCTGCATCATCGACGCGTATTCTGTGCCGATGACCCCGCCGCCGACGACCGTAAGCGTTCGCGGCAGTTTCGACAGGCGGAGGATTCCGTCGGCGTCGACGATGTAATCGTCGTCGAAGGGGATGCTGGCGGGTCGGGCCGGTCGGGTGCCGGTGGAGATGTAGATGTTGTCGGCCGTGATGGCGGTGACTTCGCCGCCGTGGCGCGCGTGGACGAGGTGTTCGCCCTCGAACTCAGCGGTGCCGCGGACGATGTCGATGCCGTTGCGCTGGAGCTGGTTCTGGGTGACGGTGATCTCGTTGGAGATCACCGTCTGGCACCACTTGGTGAGTTCTTCGATGGTGATATCTCGGTTGTGCGAACTGCCCATGATGCCCCGGAACTTGAAGCCGGTCATGAAGAGGATGGCCTCGCGCAGGGCCTTCGACGGGATGGTGCCCGTGTTGATCGCCACGCCACCGACAACCTCCTTCCGCTCGACGACGCAGACGCGCTTGCCGAGCTTGGAGGCCTGGACGGCGGCCTTTTGGCCGGCGGGACCGGAACCGATGACACAGAGGTCGTATTCGCGCATGGGGCTGGCCTTCGGATGGCTGAGGTCGGTTTGTCTTGGTATCGACGCCGAAACGCCGAGCCACAGACAGGTATCGGCACGATATCACGACGGCATCGCGCCTTCTGATTGGTCGAGACCGGTAATTTGTGTTCATCCGGGGCTGCACAGCGGACGATGACGGTCTTACAATGACTTCCACGGCCCTGCGGACCGCGAGCGCACCCCTGTTTATTCGGACTTTGGTCAGTATCTGAAGGCTCTGGAACAGGCCAATCGCGGCATCGGACGACAACTATGAGCGCTTCGCCCACGATGTCCAACAGTTCGAATTCCAACGGTACCCCCGGTCCGAAGCCGGGTGCCGGCGCGTCTGGGCCGATCCCGGCCGGCGCGTCGCTCAACGGCTGGAACGCCGCCTACATCGAGGACCTGTATCGGAAGTACCAGGACGATCCGCAGTCGGTCGGCTCGGACATGCGCGATTTCTTCCGAGGCTTCGAACTCGGGCAAGGGGCCGGTGGTCCTTCCGGCCCGGTCGCTGCTGGCGGGGCGGGCGTCTCGAGCGGGTCCGCGGACGCGGCGAAGGCCGCGGCGGTCCGTGATCTGGTCAACTCCTATCGCTCACTCGGTCACACCTGCGCACGGATCGACCCGTTCGATCGCGAGCGCGAGGCACCGGAAGAACTCAATCCGACGGCTCATGGTCTTGGGAGCGACGATCTGGGTTCGGCTTTCACGGTCCCCGGACTTGCGCCGTCCGGCGCGTCGCTCTCGGACCTGATCGGTCGTCTCGACTCGATCTACTGCGGGTCGATCGGTGTCGAGGTGATGCACATCAGCAATCGGGCCGAGCGAGACTGGTGGCTCGAGCGCGTCGAGACCACCGGCAACCGGACGGATTTCTCGCGGGGCGAGCAGATCCACATCCTCGAGCAGCTCCACCGAGCCGAGATGTGGGAGAAGTTCTGCGGCAAGCGGTACCCGGGCCAGAAGCGGTTCAGCCTTGAAGGCGGCGAGTCGCTCATCCCGCTGCTCGATCGGTTGGTCGAGAAGAGTGCGGACCAGTTCGATGTCGAGCAGCTCGTGCTCGGCATGAGCCATCGCGGTCGTCTGAATGTCCTCGTCAACATCGCAGGCAAGACCTACGAAGAGGTCTTCACGGAGTTCGACGACACGTGGGAGGCCGACGCCGAAGACGGCGGCGGCGATGTGAAGTACCACCGCGGCTACTCCTCGAACCGTGTGCTCCCCTCCGGCAAGCACATCTGGCTCGCGCTCGCCTCGAACCCAAGCCACCTCGAAGCCGTCGCCCCGGTCGTGCTCGGTCGCTGCCGCGCCAAGCAGCGTCTCAACGGCGACAAGACGCGTAACAAAGTCATCCCGGTCATCATGCACGGCGACGCGGCGGTCATCGGCCAGGGCGTGGTCGCTGAGACCTTCAACCTCGCGGGGCTCGAGGGCTACACCGTCGGCGGCACGATCCACATCGTCGTCAACAACCTGATCGGCTTCACCACCGGCCCGCTCGACGCCCGGACCAGCCGTTACTGCACGGATATGGCGAAGATGATCGAGGCGCCGGTGCTCCACGTGAACGGCGAGGACCCCGAAGCGGTCGTCCACTGTGCTCAGCTCGCGCTCGAGTACCGGATGAAGTTCAACAAGGATGTGGTCATCGATATGCAGTGCTACCGTCGCCACGGTCACAACGAGACCGACGAGGCGATGTTCACGCAGCCGCTGCTCTACAGCGAGATCAAGAAGAAGCCGACCGTCCTCAGCGAATACGCGCGGACTCTGATGCACGCCGATGTCATCTCCGAGGATGATGTGGAACAGATAGAGTCCTCCGTCCACGAAAACCTCGATGAGGCGTACACCAACACGCGCAAAACCGCCGTCGACCCGACCCCGGCCCCCGGGCATGTCCACTGGTCGGGCGTTACCAACGAGTGGACCTTTGACGAGGGCAACACGGGCGTTGACCGCGACACGCTCCACGAGATCGCCAAGGCCATCAGTTCCTGGCCCGAGGACTTCAAGCCCCACCGCAAGCTCGTCAAGGTGCTGCGGGAACGCACCGAGAACGTGCTGGAGAACAAGCCGTTCGACTGGGCCACTGCCGAATCGCTGGCCGTCGGCTCGCTCGTGCTCGAGGGCCACATCTTCCGTCTGACCGGCCAGGATTCGCGACGCGGCACGTTCAGCCATCGTCACGCGGTCCTACGCGACGTCGAGACCGCAGAGGCCTATGTCCCCGTGAACGCGATCCGTGAACTCGGTGTCCCCGGGACCGATCGCGAGGCTGGCACCAAGACCCCCGACGGTCAGATCCGCCAGAACAAGTTCTGCGTGTACGACTCGCCGCTCTCGGAGTTCGCGTGTCTGGGATTCGAGTACGGCTTCAGCCTCGCTTCACCGAAGATCATGGCGGTCTGGGAGGCTCAGTTCGGCGACTTCTCCAACGGTGCGCAGGTCATCATCGACCAGTTCATCAGCTCCGCGGAACTCAAATGGCAGCGCTGGTCGGCGCTGACGCTGCTGCTGCCGCACGGCTACGAGGGCCAGGGCCCCGAGCACTCCTCGGCCCGCCTCGAGCGCTTCCTCAAGCTCTGCGGCCAGAACAACATTCAGGTCTGCTACCCGACGACGCCGGCCCAGTACTTCCACATGCTGCGGCGCCAGATGCACCGCGACTTCCGCAAGCCGCTCATCGTCATGAGCCCCAAGAGCCTGCTCCGACTGCCCGCCTGCACCAGCACGACCGACGAGCTCACGACGGGCGGCTTCAAACCTGTCCTCGATGATCCCGCCTTCGAAGGCAAGGGGGCGCTGGATCGGAAGAAGGTCTCGAAGCTTCTGTTGTGCACCGGCAAGGTGTACTACGACCTCGTCAAGCGTCGCGAGCAGATCGAGCAGCACGACATCGCGATCGTCCGCGTCGAACAGCTCTACCCGCTGCACTTCGACCTGCTCCAGGAGATCCGCTCGAAGTACCCGGCCGCCGCCGAGCTGGCGTGGGTGCAGGAAGAGCCGCGCAACATGGGCGCGTTCGGGCACATGGCCTTGTCGCTGCTCGAAAAGCTTGATTGGAACATCGAGTACTACGGACGCCCGTCCAGTGGTACCCCCGCCACCGGGTCGCCCCGCAAGCACCTCGAACAGCTCGACGACTTCCTCACCGCCGCCATCGGCACGGTCCGCGAGGAGCGGTCGGACGGCAAGTCGGTCGATCAGAAGTCCAAGCCTTCGGACGCGAAATCGAAGAACTCCAAGTCCGGCGGCGGCTCCAAGTCGGCGTCGAAGAAATCGAGCGGACGCAAGGCCGCCACGGCGTAAGAAAACCACGGCACAGCGACCGCGCCGGGCCGTCAATTGCAGAGACACCCACCCATGCCCACCGACATCGTCATCCCCGCGCTTGGTGAATCGATCTCCGAGGCCGTCATCGCCTCTTGGCTGAAGGAGGACGGTGACTACGTCGAGCAGGACGAGGACCTCGTCGAACTCGAGACCGACAAGGTCACCATGCCACTCCCGTCTCCGGCCGCGGGGGTTTTGAAGCGCGGGGCAAGCGAGGGTGACACCGTCGAGGTCGGTGGCACCATCGGCTCGCTCGACGAGTCGGCCGAGAAGCCTTCGGGCGATGGCTCGAAGAAGTCCGACGATAAGTCGAAGGATGAGGATTCGGGCAAGAAGGAAGAATCGAAGCAGAAGGATTCGAGCAAGGGCGGCGGCAGGAGCAAGTCCGAGGACGCCGGAAAGTCCGGTGACAAGTCTTCCGACGCCGACAAGCAGTCCTTCTCAAAGACCACACAGCCGCCCTCATCGAGCGCGCCGTCCAGCGGCAAGGCTCCGGACAACTCGGGCGCCTTCGCCACCGCCGTGGCGCGCAAGATCGCCGACGAGCACAAGATCGACCTGTCGCAGGTTCGCCCGACCGGCGCGGGCGGACGCATCCGCGAGCAGGACGTGCTCGCCGTCATGCACACCCGCCAGAACGGTGTGGTCCAGCCAACCGCCTCTTCCGGCGGCGCGCCACAGCAGGCGACTTCACGCGGCACGCGCCGCGAGAAGATGTCGCCGCTGCGCAAGAGCATCGCCAATCGCCTCGTCGAGGCGCAGCACACCGCCGCGATGCTCACCACCTTCAACGAGTGCGACATGACGAACGTCATGGCCCTCCGCTCGCGCCTCAAGGACCAGTTCCTCGATCAGCACGGCGTCAAGCTCGGCTTCATGTCGTTCTTCACCAAGGCTTGCGTCAGCGCGCTGCGCAAGGTGCCCAACGTCAACGCCCAGATCGTACAGGGCGAGAAGGGCGTCGAGGTCCAGTACCACGACTACTGCGACATCGCCATCGCCGTCGGTACGCCCAAGGGCCTCGTTGTCCCGGTGCTGCGCAACGCCGAATCGCTGTCCTACGCCGGCGTCGAGAGCGGCATCCTCGAACTCGCCAAGAAGGCCCGCGACGGCAAACTCACTCTTGAAGAGATGCAGGGCGGCACCTTCACCATCACCAACGGCGGCATCTACGGCTCAATGATGTCCACCCCGATCCTCAACGCCCCGCAGTCGGGCATCCTCGGCATGCACAACATCGTCAAGCGCCCGGTCGAGAACCCGGATAAGCCCGGCGAGATCGCCCTGCGCCCGATGATGTACATCGCGCTGAGCTACGACCACCGCATCGTCGACGGCGAGGGAGCCGTGACCTTCCTCAAGCACGTCAAGGACTGCATCGAGGACCCGGAGCGGATGCTGCTGGAGGTCTGATCAGCCGACCGCTTGACGACCCGAAGGCCGCCTTCACGCGGCCTTTTTCAATTCCTCGACCGGGTACTCCGCCCGAATCTCGCGAGGCGGATACTTCACCCAGAATTCGTGGTGCCCGGTGACCCATTTCAGCACGATAAAATGGTGGATCGCGTCGCTGAGGAGCAGGGCGATGCCGGCGATCGCCAGCCACTCGCCGAACGCTCCGGGGAAGATGAGCATCCCGGCCGGGATGAGCGTGAATCCGTGGTAGCCGTGATGGACTCGATAGCCGCGTGTCATGCGGCCGAGCCAAGCCGTCGTCTCCGGCGCCGTCATCCGGCGGCCGAAGCGGAGGTAGATCGTGAACAGTTCAAGCAGGATCGCGCCGACGATGCCGAAAGCGATCAGGGTGATAGGGCTCATGAACGTTCGGCCTCCGTTGCCGAGGGTTGCGTGAGGTGATCGATCAGGCCTTCGCAGGATGCGCGGACCATCTCGTAGACGCGATCGAAGCCGTCGTCTCCCCCGTAGTACGGGTCGGGGACTGCGAGGTTCGCCCCGTTCCCGGAACGGTCGAAACTCCGAAGGTGACGCAGCCGATCCGCCGGTGCCCCCGCATCGAGGCAGTCGGCATGGTTGTCGTCGTCCATCACGATGATCAGGTCGAATTCTTCCCAGTCGGATCTGGAGATCTTCCTGGCCCGGCTAGGTAATTCGATGCCGTTCTTCGTCGCCACCGCGACCGATCGCGGGTCCGGCGGGTTGCCCACGTGCCAGCCTCCGGTTCCCGCCGAATCCACGCGAACATGGTCTTCGAGCCCGCGCTCGCGCAGCAGGTGGAGGAACACGCCCTCCGCCAGAGGCGAGCGACAGATGTTGCCCATGCATACAAAAAGAACGGATTTCACTGACAGCTGTATGTCACTCACGCACGCAGTGTAGACCGATGCGTCCCGTTTCGGCACCCGCGACTTGTTCAGCGATGAGTACGATGCGTCCATGTCCCAAGGCAGCGAACTGTTCGAGATGAGCTTCGACACCCGCGTCTCCGACCCGAGGCAGCGGATCAGAGATCGGGCCGCGGAAGCTCTCGCAGAGTTCTCGCTCAATGACGAGCAGCGCCGGGCCGTCGACCACGACGGCTCGCCCCTGATCGTCCTCGCCGGGCCCGGCACCGGCAAGACTCGGACCATCATCGGTCGGATCCTGCGGCTGTTGGCCGACGGCGCGAAGCCCGAGTCCATCCTCGCCATGACCTTCACCAACAAGGCGGCGGGGGAGATGACCGAACGCCTTGAGGAGATGGTCGGCCCGGAGGCGGCGTCGCGCGTTCAGATGGGCACCTTCCACGCCTTCGGCTCGCGCCTGATCGCTCGCTACGCAGACATGCTCGGCCTGCCCGAGCGCCCGGACATCATGGATTCGGCCCAGCGCCGGCGACTGCTGCGCAAGATCATCGAGGAGCACGCGCTCTACCGCTTCCGGGCTTCAGAGGGTACGGATGCGCTCATCGGACCGATCGCGACGTTCATCGAGCGCTGTCGCGAGGCCGCCCGCTCGCCGCAGGACGCCCTCGACTTCGCCGAAGAGTGGGAGCGATTGAACGATTCTGGCAAGACCGTTGAGGGCGAGGACGCCGACGAGGCCGCCCGGAGCGCCGAGGCCGAGCGCCGGCGGATGTTCGCCGAGAACGCGCGGGCCTACGAACTGTTCGTAACCGCGTCACGCCAGGCCAGGGTCGTCACCTTCAACGACTTCATCACGCTCCCCACCGAGCTGCTGCGCGAGCGCGAGATCGTCCGGAACATCATCCGCGACGAGGTCCGTCACGTGGTCGTCGACGAGTTCCAGGATGTGAACGCCGCGCAGGTCGAGATGCTCCGCCAGATCATCCCACCGCGCGCCGAGGGACGTCCCGGGCCCGACCTTTGCGTCGTCGGCGACGATGACCAGGCCATTTACGCCTTCCGCGGCAGCGACCCGAAGGCCTTCGCTCGCTTCCGCGAAATCTGGACGAACGCCGAACAGGTGGAGTTGTCGATCAACTACCGCTCTCGCCCGGAGGTCATCGAGGTCGGCAACACCGTCATTGGGTTGGCGAACGAGCGTTTCGCCCCCGACAAGCAGAGCCGCGCGAACCCGGACGGTCCGAGCGATGCCGGGGTGCTCGAGACCGTGGAGGTCGCCAATGACAATCTGACCGGGCAGGTCATCGCCTCGCTCATCAAGAAAGCCCGGGCCGACGCGGAGGAGCAGGGCGACTACCTGCCTTTCTCATCGTTCGGTGTGATTACGCGGACCAACGGCTTCGCCGACGAGATCGCCGCCGAACTGCGCCTGAACGACATCGAGGTGGACCGCCGGCGCGAGATCTCCCCGCTCGACGACGAGGCCGTGCACGATGTGCTCGCGTGGGTGCGCCTTCTGATCGATCCGGAGGACGAACCGGCACTGCAACGCCTCCTCGTGCGCTGGCCCCAGCGGATGGACCCGGACCGGGTCCGCCGTCTGACGACGCTGTACCGACGCGCCAAGTCAGAGAACACGCCGAACACCGAGACCTTTGGCGCGTGGATCGAGCACCACATCGCAACCGAGCCCGACGACAAGGACCCGGAGATCCACACATTCTTCGAAAACCTCGCGTCACTGCGACAGATCGCGTCCGCGGCAACGGCTGATACGGTGCTCGAAGACATCATTCGTCGATCGAATCTCATGCACGAGCCGGTCCCCGCCGGTCTCGACCATCCCGGCGAGCAGCGGGCCCGGCGGGTCGAGAACCTCGTCCAGATGATCCGGTTCGCGCGAGAGCGCCTCGACCAGTTCGACCAGCCGCCGACACTCGAGTCGTTCTGGAACTACTACCAGGACCTCGACGACTCCGAGCGCGAGTTCGCCTTCCCCAGTCGCGAGAACGTCGACGAGTCCGGTGCCGACGCCGAGGAGAGCGACGCCGTGACCGTCATCTCGGCGCACAAGGCAAAGGGCCTGGAATTCGACACCGTCTTCGTCGCCCGCGTCCGCTCGCCGCACGGCTTCCCGTATCGAGCCGGCGGCCGAGACGAAGAGCCGCTCCCGGCGTCGTTCACCGGTCGCCCGGAGCCGAACGCCGACGATGAGGAGCGCCGTCTGTTCTTCGTCGCGTGCACCCGCGCTGAACGTCGCCTCGTGCTCATCGCGCAGCGCCAGAAGTCTCGCGGCGTCGGCTTCTACCCCGAACTCACGCAGGACGCACCGCACCTCGGCTTCCAGACCACGGACTCCGATTCCGTGCTCGATACCGCCGAAGCCATGGGGCTGGACGCGCTCGCCGACGAACTGCGCAGCGTGGACGCCGCCAAAGCCGCCGTGAACCGCACCGCGACCGAGGCGTGGGAAGAGGCTACGCGAGTCCTGCACGCCCTCGATCGCACCGGAGTGGAACCGAAGGAGATCGAGGCCCTGCTTGACCGTCTTGTCGATGCGGCGCGCGTTATCCCGGCCATCGCGTCCATCCGTTCGACGGGGCGTTTGCCCTCAGAATTGGTCCCCGACGGTGATGCGGGCCTCGCGGCTCGAGTTCGTCGGCTCTCCTCGCAGTTGCCCGATCTGTCGGTCGCGATGGACTGCACACGCCCGATGATCGGTCCGCTGTCGCTCAGTTACTCGCAGTTGCACGCGTTTGCGCACTGCCCGCGTTGCTTTTACGTGAAGTATGTGCTCCGGCTCGACGAGCCGAAGACCACCGCGCTGAGCGTCGGCGACATCGCCCACAAGGCGCTCGAACTGTTCTACCGGCGCTTCAAACTCGCCGAGGCAGAGGGGACGCAACTGCCAGGGCTGACCGACCTGCAGAAACTGGCCGAAGCGGAGTTTGAGAATTCGTGGCCACGCCACCTGCCGATGGATCGGAGTGAACTCGACCGGATCAGGTCGCAGCTCGAGAAGGCCTACCTCCGGTTGCACAGCGATCAGGACGAGCCGATCTACCTCGAAGAGACTGTCAAACTGCCCTACACGCTCGACAAACAGACCCACACCATCATTGCGAAGATCGACCGGGTCGATCGGCTCGACGGTGGCGCTTGGCGTGTGATCGATTACAAGACCGGTAAGGCCAGCAAGCGACTTCTGGAACCCGACAAGTCCGACCTCCAGATGGCGATCTACGCGATGGCCCTTCCCGAACTCGTCGAGCCTGGGAGTTCCGCAAACGGAGACCTGCCCTCGGGCGTGGCGGAATACTGGCTGCTCGCCACCGGCGAGCGCGGCGTGATCGGTTTCGACGCGCTCAGGATCGACAAGGTCCGCGAGAAGATCGACGAGTCCATCCGGAAGATGCTCGCCGGCGAGTTCGAGCGCGGCAAGAAATGCCGGAACGGCATCTGTCGGCTGCTCCCGGATTGACCGCGGCTCGGCTCAGCCGGAGATCGTCTCCAGTTCGTCGAGTCGTCCCACCTCGTCGAGGATCTGCTCGGCGTAGGTGACCATCGCGTCGCGCAGCTGCTCGAAGCTGTCGAGCACGTACAGGATCGGCTGGTAGTGGTCGATCTCGAAGTCGGTATCGCACACCGTCTGCAGGTCGAACTTGCGCCGATCGACCTTGTCGCTCTCCAGCGCGTGGTGCCCTTCGCCGTCGGAAGAGATCAGGCCTGAACCGTAGAGCTTGGTGCGGCCGTCCTCGTGGATCAGCCCGAACTCGACGGTGAACCAGAACAGGCGAGCGAGGCGCGTGGTGTGGTCCTCGTTGTTCGTGTACAGCGCCGCCTTGCCGTAGGTCTGCAGGAAGTCGGCGAACACAGGGTCGGCGTGCAGCGGCACGTGTCCGAATACATCGTGGATGATGTCCGGCTCGGGCAGGTAGTCCATGCTCGTCTTCGGACGGACCGTGATGGTCGTCGGGAACTGTCGCTGCGCGAGAAAGGCGAAGAACGATTTGGCCGGCAGATACCCGGGCACGCCGTGGCTCGACCAGCCTGTCTTGGGAAGGAGGTTCGCGTTCACATCGCGCAGGTCCGGCACCTGCTTCCTGTTCAGATTGATGATGTCGGCGCCTTGCAGGAACACGTTCGACC
>Ga0209578_10002254_pt1 | contig 16301 bp, 11 predicted proteins | sample tdAd472_FD_187127 | JGI IMG/M metagenome (GOLD analysis project Ga0209578, IMG submission 187127) | Marine sediment microbial communities from the Atlantic coast under amendment with organic carbon and nitrate - tdAd47.2 (SPAdes)... | ecosystem: Environmental > Aquatic > Marine > Coastal >...
TATGCCGCTCAATGTACTGTTGGGTAAACCGCCAAAAATGCTGCGTCAGGTAGAGCGCGCTGTATTTCAACCGGATGGGTTTGATAGCGGTAACATTGATCTGCTGGAAGCGGCAGAGCGCGTATTAAAGCTACCCACGGTCGCTAGCAAGAGTTTTCTGATCACCATTGGCGACCGCTCAATTACCGGCATGGTCGCGCGCGATCAATTTGTCGGCCCCTGGCAAGTACCGGTTGCCGATGCGGCGGTAACTATTAGCACCTATGATACCTACGCCGGTGAAGCTATGGCGATGGGCGAGCGTACCCCCGTCGCATTGATCGACTCACCCGCCTCCGGTCGACTAGCCATTGCCGAAGCAATCACCAATATCGCCAGTGCCAATATAGGCGATATTGGCCAGATTAAATTATCGGCAAACTGGATGGCCGCCGCCGGGCATCCGGGCGAAGATGAAAATCTCTACGCCACAGTAAAAGCAGTCGGCATGGAATTGTGTCCAGCTTTAGGTATTGCGATTCCTGTCGGCAAGGATTCCATGTCCATGCGCACCCAATGGCAGGAAGGTGACGAACAGAAAAGCGTAACTGCTCCGCTATCGCTGATTATCAGTAGCTTCGCGCCAGTCAAAGACGTGCGCAAAACCGTTACGCCTCAGCTAAAAACCGATGCGGGTGAAACGGATCTGATTCTAGTTGATTTAGGCCGAGGACAAAATCGCTTGGGCGCATCAGCATTAACGCAGGTGTACAAACAAATAGGTGAACAAGCGCCTGACCTTGACGAAGCGGAAGACCTCAAAGCGTTGTTTGCGGTGGTGCAAGGCTTAATCGAAGACGGGTTCTTGTTGGCCTACCATGATCGTTCCGATGGTGGATTGTTTGCGACCTTGTGCGAAATGGCTTTTGCCGGGCATGTGGGATTAGACATGAATCTGGATATCCTGGCGCAAGAAAGCAACCAGATAACCGCTGCCCTCTTTGCCGAGGAATTGGGCGTTGTGTTGCAAGTGGCACGAGATAATACAGAACATATTCTTACCCAACTGAGCGCCGCCGGATTTGCTGATTGCGCCTGCGTCGTGGCCAAGTTAAATGATCAGGACAGCATCCGCTTTATTGCACAGGAAAACACCCTGCTGGAGATATCCCGCGTGCAGGCGCAACGATGGTGGGCGGAAACCAGTTATCGTATTCAATCTCTGCGTGACAATGCCGAGTGTGCACGACAGGAATTTGATCAACTATTAACAGCCGATGACCCTGGATTGTCGGCAAATTTAACTTACGATCAAAACGAGAATATTTCCGCGCCTTATTTGAATCTGGGTGCTCGCCCTCGTATGGCGGTGTTACGTGAACAGGGTGTAAACGGACAGGTGGAAATGGCAGCGGCATTTGATCGTGCCGGTTTCGCCAGTGTCGATGTCCATATGAGCGATATCTTATGCGGGCGAGTGACGCTGGATGATTTCAAAGGCCTGGCAGCCTGCGGTGGTTTTTCCTACGGTGACGTATTGGGTGCGGGAGAAGGCTGGGCCAAATCTATTCTTTTCAATGCCCGAGCCAGAGACCAATTTAACGCCTGGTTCACCCGCCAGGACAACTTTACCCTGGGCGTTTGTAACGGTTGTCAGATGTTATCGAACCTGCACGAACTGATTCCCGGCACCGAGCATTGGCCGCATTTCGTACGCAACCAATCTGAGCAGTTCGAAGCGCGTGTCGCCATGGTTGAGGTACAGGATTCAGTGTCAATTATGCTGCAAGGCATGAAAGGGTCGCGCATGCCGATTGCCGTTGCCCATGGTGAAGGTCGTGCCGAATTTAAAAATGCAGCAAGCATTGAGGCCTTGACCAACAGACAGCTAGTTAGTCTGCGTTATGTTGATAATCACGGGACCATTACTGAAAATTACCCGCAAAACCCTAATGGCACTCCCCAAGGTATTACCGGGCTAACAAACCATGATGGGCGGGTGACGATCATGATGCCGCATCCGGAACGGGTGTTTCGCGCCGTGCAGAACTCCTGGTACCCTAGTGAGTGGCAGGAAGATGGTGCATGGTTGCGGATGTTCCGTAACGCGCGGGTGTGGTTAGGCTAGGTCGGGCAATGAGATGGAGCGACTGGTTAGCCATTAGCTTTCTGGGTTATTTTCAGCACTTTCACTGACGTAAACCAAAACAAAACATGGATAAGTTCGACCGCTTTCAGCTGCTGCATCGCATATTTAAGAACAACCGTCGGCCAGTTGCGATCGGCAAGTTGGCGGAAAAACTCGAATGCAGTGAGCGAACCGTCAAACGCACGATCGCTCAGATGCAGGACTATCTAGGTGCCCCGATTGACTATTTCCCAAAGGAAAATGGTTGGCACTATATTGGCGAAGACAGTGATCGCTTTGAGCTGCCCGGTCTCTGGCTCACCAGCGATGAACTACAGTCCCTCACCCTACTCATGCACAGCATGGAAAGCTTTGGCAAAGGGTTATTGCGCGATGAGCTCAGCGTTATTGATCAACAAATTGACCGCCTGCTAAGCGCCAGAGGCCTCAAACGCTCCGGGTTTGATCAGCACATCAAAGTGTTACCCATGGCAAACCGGCAGATTGCTAACCGCACGTTCCTACTGGTCAGTGAAGCCTTGCTAAAACACAAACAACTTGAGATGCGTTACTCCAGCTATAACCAACAAAAAACCAAACGCACGGTTAGCCCACAGAATTTAGTTTACTACCGCGAAAACTGGTATCTCGACGCCTGGTGCCACCTTCGAGAGGAGCTGCGCACCTTTTCACTGGCAAGAATCGAACGTCTGGAATTGGCTGAGCAAAAAGCCAAGGTGATTGCTAAACAAAAATTGAACACCCATTTTGAACAAAGCTTTGGTATTTTCGCCGGCCATGCCAAACATACCGCCAAACTCAGATTCGACCGCTCGATTGCCCGTGAAATTGCCCTGCAACAATGGCATCCGCAGCAGCAAGGTGAATGGGATGGTAATGATTATTTGCTCAGCGTTCCCTACTCCGATGAACGGGAATTGGTGCAGGATATCCTCAAACATATACCCCATGTTTACGTGGAAGCGCCGGTGAAGTTACGCAAGGTCGTACAAAACCGACTGCATGCTGGGTTGGAAATTTATAGCGGCAAAAGAATACGCAGGCCATAAAAGGAATTCATGACCACAACAAGGAAGATGAGATGAATAAGAAGGAAATGAAGAAGAAAGATCGCCCCGAATCAGTAGCCGACACAATTGCTGAACAAATACTATATATCCGACGAGAGAAAGTACTGCTGGATTCAGATTTAGCCGAACTCTATGGTGTTGAAACAAGGGCGCTTATTCAGGCCGTAAAGCGCAACGCGGAACGTTTTCCGTCAGACTTCATGTTTTAACTAAGCAAACAGGAGTTCGAGCGTTTGAGATCACAAATTGTGACCTCAAAGGCGCGCGGTGGCAGACGCACACCTCCATACGTATTTACCGAACAAGGCGTCGCCATGCTCTCCAGCGTGTTGCGTAGCGAGCAAGCCGTACAGGTCAATATCGCCATCATGCGCGCCTTTGTAAAACTAAGGCAAATGTTGAGTTCACATCAAGAATTAGCGCGAAAACTCGACGCTATGGAGGAAAAATATGACGAACAGTTTAGAATCGTATTCGACGCCATTCGCGAACTGATGGCGCCACCGGAGCCGAATAAGAAAAGGCCGATAGGATACATCTGGAAGAAGACAAATAACACCAGTAGGTTCGACTATAGTCGGACGTTTAAAACCCTATCTCCCCACGAGTACCCAAAGGGCATAATAAAAGGCTGGGGTGAGGATGAATACTGGATAAACCACCAGGACAAGTTTTGACCAAGGTGCCGGTTATACTGGCGCCACACAAGGAATAAAAAGGAAGTTAGCGTGAACGAAAAAGCACACCAATACAACATTGACTCATCGCCAAAACAGCATATGTGGTGTTGGTTCCATATCTCAAAAAAGGTGGTTTGTTAATGGAACAGCTCACCGACCTCAAAGCCATTCTGCATTCCAAACGAGCCAACATCTACTATTTGGAAAAGTGCCGTGTGATGCAGAAAGACGGCCGCGTACTTTATCTCACCGAAGCAAAGAACGAAAATCAGTATTGGAACATTCCCATTGCCAATACAACCTGCCTACTACTCGGTACTGGCACCTCAATTACTCAAGCAGCCATGCGCATGCTAGCGCAGGCTGGTGTCCTGGTAGGATTTTGCGGTGGCGGTGGAACGCCCCTATTAATGGCCAATGAAATTGAATGGCTGACGCCACAAAGCGAATACCGTCCCACCGAATACATCCAAGGTTGGGTGAACTTTTGGTTTGATGATGCAAAACGCCTACAAGCCGCCAAACAATTTCAACAAGCCAGAATCGCTTATCTACACCAGGTATGGCACAAGGATCGTGACTTGAGGGCAGAAGGTTTTAACAGCGAAGACGCAAACATCAACCAAGCCCTTGAACATTTCCTTTGTAAAATTGAACAAGCGCCAAAAGTAGGCAACCTACTGCAAATAGAAGCTGAACTGACCAAGCGGCTTTATAAAATTGCTGCAAACAGCACTAACTACGGAGAATTTTCACGAGAGCGTGAAGCCGTAGACACCGCCAATGCCTTCCTCAATCACGGTAACTATCTAGCCTATGGCTTGGCTGCAACAACACTTTGGGTGTTAGGTATACCACACGGCTTTGCGGTGATGCACGGCAAGACAAGACGTGGCGCATTGGTGTTTGATATTGCCGACCTGATAAAAGACGCTTTAATTTTGCCCTGGGCCTTTATCAGCGCCAAAGAAAATGCCACCGAACAGGAGTTCCGTCAGCAATGCTTGCAAGCTTTTACGCAGCATAAAGCCTTGGATTTTATGTTTGATCAAGTAAAAGATATAGCGTTGAAAACCGACTGGGAGGGCGAGCGGCAATGATGGTTACCTTCGTCTCCCAATGCGAGAAAAAAGCGCTCAACCGCACGCGTCGGGTGCTGGATGCTTTTGCTGACCGCATTGGGGACAACACCTGGCAAACGGTGATTACTCAGGAAGGATTGTTGGCAGTCAAAAAGCTATTGCGTAAAACTGCGACTAAGAATACAGCGGTGAGTTGTCATTGGATCCGCAGTCGCTCAAGGACGGAGTTGGTTTGGGTGGTGGGGAATCGAAGTAAATTTAATCATCAGGGTATGGTGCCAGTGAATTCAACGCAGGTAAATCGTGCTCACCGTGATGACAGGGCAGACTGGCATTATCTGCCACTTATACAGGCGCTGACCTCGTTGGCCGCATTGCTCCATGATTGGGGTAAAGCCAGCGCCCGTTTCCAGGAAAAGTTATCTCAAGATTACAAAGGCCAATATGGGGATGCGCTGCGCCATGAATGGGTTTCCTGTTTACTGCTCAAAGCGTTGATTAGTTCTACAGATGCTAAATCTGATACGGGGTGGCTGATGCGTTTGGCTAACGGTGACATGGCCGAGCCGGAACTTAAAGAATGTGACTTGGAACAAATAAAGGCCCCGTTGTATGGACTTCCGCCAGTGGCAAAGCTCATTTCATGGTTGATAGTGACGCACCATCGCATGCCACTACAAAGAATGTCACCCGGAGAGCTTTTGAATAGTTGGCAAGGAGAGCCAGCGGATTCTATCGATAAGCTATTTGCCTGTATTACCTGCGAATGGGGTTATGAAAATAACATAGCAGCGGAAACGCTGAAAGCCTGTCTGCAATTCCCAATGGGTCTGGTTTCAAACTCCGCTTCCTGGATTAAAGAGCTAAGGCGTTGGTCTAACAAACTTCTCGACCAGTTGGAGCAAATCGAGCAGGTGATGAGTGATGGTAGTTATCGTCCGGTTTTGCATCATGCCCGCCTCTGTTTGATGTTGGGGGATCATTATTACTCATCACTGACGCTCAAAAAATCAGGCGTGTGGCGGGAAACTACCGGTTTAATCGCTAACACACAAAAGGATGGTTCGGCCAAGCAAGCTTTGGATCAACACTTAGTTGGTGTTTATCGACAGGCGAAAAGTAATGCTTTCAAACTGCCTGTGCTAGAGCAAGAACTAGAAGGTTCGAATAATATCAGTGAACTGAAAAAGAAAAGCCCTAAAGCGTATGCCTGGCAGGACAAAGCTGCGGCAAAGGTGCGGGAATGGAAGGTGCAAAGTAACGAAAAAAGATGTGGTTTCTTTGCCGTCAATATGGCCAGTACCGGTAGCGGTAAAACCTTTGCCAATGCCAAAGTCATTCTGGCACTTTCTGAAGATAACGATAGCTTGCGTTATATCCTAGCACTAGGGCTGCGCACGCTAACCTTACAAACCGGTGATGAATACCGTGAACGTATTTTCCAGCAGGGAGACGGGAGCGATTTGGCAGTATTGATTGGCTCGAAAGCTATCGCTGAATTGCATGGCCAAACAAAGGAACGAGTGCGGGATGAATCCAATGAGCAAGGCTCGGAATCCCAGGAAAAGCTGTTAGCGGAAGATGAATACGTTGATTTCCAGGGTGATATTCCAGAAGAGGGTATGGCAACGCTACTACAGACAACAAAGGATAGACAATTTTTGTATGCCCCCGTTCTCGTCTGCACCATTGATCATATTATGGCGGCGACCGAAACTACACGAGGCGGACGTTATATTCTACCCAGCCTGCGTTTGATGTCCTCTGATTTAGTTATTGATGAAATTGATGATTTTACCGGTTCGGATTTGATTGCCATCGGTCGCCTGATCCATTTAGCTGGCATGCTCGGTCGTAAGGTCATGATTTCATCGGCAACTATCCCACCCGCTTTAGCGGAAGGGTATTTTAATTGCTACCGCGAAGGCTGGACGTTATTTAGCAAAACCAGAACTGCTAGCCGGACGGTTGGTTGTGCCTGGATTGATGAATTTGGTACAACCGTGACCAATAACAGTGTCTTTGAGGCTGAGCAAGCTAATCAACAGTTTGCAGCAGATCATAACGCTTTTATCGAAAAGCGGGTGGATAAGCTCAGCCAACAGGTTGCCAAGCGCAAGGCTAATATCGTCGAGTGCCAGGCGCTTATCTCGTCGGATCAAACCGTGAATGCAGAGCAAGAGCAAGCCAAACGGAAGGCTTATTTTGACATTATTGCCAAGGAAGCTCTGTCTAAGCACAGCTTACATCAGCAAGCCGATCAAGCGACTGGTCTTCAGGTGTCTTTTGGTGTTGTACGCATCGCCAATATTTCCCCCTGTATCGCTTTGACCCGGCACTTGCTGGCTTACGGTTGGCCCGATGATACCGAAGTGCGTGTGATGCCCTACCATAGTCAGCAGGTGTTGCTGTTACGCCACACTCAGGAACAACATTTGGACAGGGTGCTGAAACGCAAAGAAAAACCAGATGAGGTAGCAGATGCGTTGAAGGACGATGTGATTCGACAGCACCTTGACTCACTCGCTGAGTTTCAGAGCAATATAAATAATGTGTTATTCATTTTGGTGGCAACCCCGGTCGAGGAAGTGGGTCGAGATCACGATTTTGATTGGGCTATAATCGAGCCTTCATCTTATCGCTCCATCATTCAGCTTGCTGGGCGAGTTCGACGGCACAGAGCTAGCGAGGTATTGGAGCCGAATATTGGGCTATTGCAGTACAACTGGAAAACTGTAAAGCAAGGCGATGTTAAGCTAAAACCGCGTTTTTGCTGGCCTGGTTACGAATCTGAAAAAAAATTAAGCAGCGGCAAAACAGCCTGTTTTAATACCCATAATTTGAATGACTTGTTAAACGCTGAGCAAACCTCACAGCGTTTGGATGCCGTGCCACGGATACAGGAAAGCCCTAAAACAGATGCCCCACGCTTTGCCAGCCTGGAGCATGCGGTGATAGCCAGTCAATTAAAACACTATCGAGGGAAGGGGCCAGAAACCCTGCAAGGTTACCTGAGCCAGCATTGGTACTTAACAGCACTGCCACAGGCGCTTCACCGCTTTCGCCAAAGCAGGGCTAGTATTCATTTATTCCGCACCTTCGATCGTCGTGACAATCAGTATTTTACCGAAAAAAATGATCAGGGGATGGGTGAGTACACCGTGCATGGCGACCTGATTAAACAGGATGACTGCTACCGGATTGATAGTGTTGAGTTGCCGGCACAGCAACAGCAACGCCTCTGGTTGTATCGTGACTATAAAATACTTCTAAAGCAACAAGCTGAAATAATAGAGATGAGCTCGCGCGAGGCTTCGTTACGCTACGGTGAGGTAGTAATACAAGAACCCTTTGACGAACAATCGCCCCCCAAGTATCTCTATAACGATCAATTAGGATTATTTAAGGAATAAAGGAGTTAAGTGATGACAGACCCCGCTATACAGAGCTTCTTTGCCGAGCGCAAAGAAGCTTGGTTAAAAAAGAACATCAAAGCATCGATGCAAGATGAAGAAATCAGTGCCTTGGAAAAGGAAAGTGAGCAGATATTTTCTGCAGAGCAATGGTTACCCAGTGCTGCCAAACGCGCAGGGCAAATCAGTATTGCAAGCCATCCTTGCACATTTAGCCATCCCAGTGCGCGAAAGAATAAAAATGGCTATGTCTCCTCGATTATTGTCAATGCCGAACGCTCATCAGATGGTTATTTAAGAAGTGGGAATACGATTGTTCAGAATGATGCATTGGGAAATGCCGCAACACTTGATGTGTACAAATTTTTAAATCTCGATATGGAAGATGGCGAACCGTTGTTAAGGCATATTCAGCGAGACTCATCCCTAGCTAAAGAACTGTTATCGATTAAGTCGGAAAGTTATTCAAACTTAAAAGAAGGCTTTCTAGCCATGACTACCAGTGACGCAGAGCAAGTGACCAGTTCCAAAATAAAGCAGGTCTACTTTCCGGTCGACGACAGCTATCACCAGCTTTCTTTACTCAGCAATTCTGGGATGATTTATGAGCTACGGCGTCGTATCGATCAACTGCGTTTTTCTGAAAAACAAAAAACCTTACGTGAGCTAAAGCGGCATAACCAATTCAGCGAAGAAGGTTTCGTGGAAATTTATGAGATTACGACCATTGGTTATGGGGGCACCAAGCCTCAAAACATCAGTGTGCTAAATAACCAAAATGGTGGAAAAGCCCGTCTGCTGATGTCCGTGCCGCCGCATCTGGAGAAACGCGATATTCGGTTTCCTACTAAAAACTTTTTCACGGAATCCATCCGTTATTACGATTGCCGAGATGCTTTACAAAAGTTGCACGGTATTTTTATAACCGGTGTTGATAGCGACATTCCCCGCCATAATCTGGAAAGTGGACGCGATCACAGGATGGAAGAAATTCTCGACCTCATTATCCAGCGCATGATGGCATTACGTCATGTCGCTGCTGAGCAATACCGCGAAGAAACAAGTCAGCTTGAACACTACCAAAAAGTTTGGCTCTGCGATTTATTTGAAGACGAGCGTGAGCAGGAAGATGCTTGGTTGGATCAGCTTTGCGAAGTGATTGCCGGTTGGATCGCAGATGCCTATAAAAAAGTCATAAAAAAAGCCGTCACGCTTGGTGCGACGGAAAGGGCCTATATCAAAACCATAATCGAGTCACACCGGGAGGTGCTGCGATGAGTGAAAAAGTACTGTTAATCCCCCACATCAGCGTACACAACGCGAACGCTTTATCAAGCCCCTTTACGATAGGTTTTCCCGCTATGACGGCCTGGTTAGGTGCGGTGCATGCCCTGCAGTGTAAACTTAATGCCCTTGGCCTTGATGTCTGCTTTGATGCAGTGGGCGTGGTGTCACACCAGTTTGATCTGCAAACCTACAAAGGCCCCGGAGATTTTGAGTATTCTATCATCGGTACGGCCAATCCCGTGGATAAAGACGGCTCCCGGCCTGCTTTTATCGAAGAGGCGCGCTGCCACCTGGAGGTTAGCCTGGTCATTCAATGCCACGACGTAGATAAGCTTCAAGAACGGACCGTGATCGAAAAAGTCTCTCATTGTTTGAATGCCCAAATGAAAATGGCTGGTGGCGATATTTTGGGTTTTGATGAACCTGCTTTTTATCGAAACTTCGACAAGCTCAAAACCAAGCTGATGCCAGGTTACGCCATTATCGAGCGTCGAGATCTGATGCGCGAAGCGATGGAGCAAGGCCAGGATGCGATGGACGCAATGCTTGATTATTTGGCTATTCATCATAGCTGTGAGCAACAGGAGAAAAATGAGCAGATTCAGGTTATCTGGAACAGTCAACGAAAACGTACCGGTAGCGAAGATCAAAGGGGCTGGATAGTACCCGTAGCGGTAGGTTTTCATGGTATCAGCGAACTGGGTCAAGCAAAAAATCAACGCGACCCGGATACCCCCCATCGGTTTGCGGAAAGCGTTGTCACGCTGGGCGAATTCAAAATGCCTTACAAAATAGATACGCTCGATGGACTGCTTTGGCGCTACCAATTTGAAGCGGAGCAGAATCTGTATTTGTGCCAACAGGCGAAATCAAATACATCACAATTATTTGAACAAGATGGCTTTTAATTAAGTATTCAACAAGGAGAAATATCATGGCTAAAGACAACATTGCATCAGTACTCGCATTTGAAAAGAAACTGGTTCCTTCGGATGGCTATATGTATGGCACGGAATGGGATAATCGTGGTGAAGTAACCCCGCTGACATTAAAAGAAAAATCGGTGCGTGGCACCATTTCCAATCGTTTGAAACCGGCAATTCAGAATGACCCCGCTAAGCTTAACAACGAAGTGGAAAAACCTAATTTACAAACTGTTGATGCCTGCGCTCTTGGAACGGATCAAGATACACTGAAACTACATTTCACTCTGAAAGTGCTTGGTGGTATTCATCAACCTTCAGCCTGCAACAATGCGGCTTTTAAACAGAGTTACAGTGCGGCGGCGACGAACTATGTTGAACAGCAAGCATTCCGTGAGCTAGCAAGACGCTATGCGCTGAATATCGCCAACGCCCGTTTTCTGTGGCGTAATCGAATCGGCGCTGAATGTATTGAGGTGCAAGTGAAGGCGTTAAATAAGGGTGAAGAGCGAGAATGGATTTTTGATGCCACACAATTTTGTACCAGGGACTTTGATGCCGATGACAGCCAAGCCAATGAACTGGCAGCGCGAATCGCTAAGGCATTGGCAAGTGACAATGATTTTCTGATGCTTGAGATTACCTGTTACGCGCAAGTTGGAAAAGCACAGGATGTTTATCCCAGTGAAGAACTGGTACTAGATAAGGGTAAAGGCAATAAAAGCAAAATCCTATACGCTGTCGAGGGTGTTGCTGCAATGCATTCACAAAAGCTTGGAAATGCCATACGCACCATTGATACCTGGTATCCAGAATTTGCTGACCCAGAAACCTCAGCAGGCCCTATTGCAATAGAGCCCTATGGCGCTGTTACGAATTTGGGTAAAGCATACCGGACACCCAAGGAAAAGCAGGATTTTTATAGCTTTTTTGATAAATGGGCTCGTGGTGAATCGCTAGAACGTATAGAAGATGAACATTATGTAATGGCGACATTGGTGAGAGGTGGGGTTTTTGGCGAAAGTGACAAGTAGGTAGTGTTATGGAATATTATCTGGATATTAAGATATTACCCGACCCGGAATTTCAGGCGACTGTACTAATGAACGCACTGTACTCGAAATTTCACAAAACTCTATGTGAACGACACTCAAAAAATATAGGCATCAGTTTTCCGAGCTATCAGGTTACGCTTGGTAATGTGTTGCGTCTTCACGGTTCTTCGATTGAATTGGATAAGCTCCAACTGGGTGAATGGTTGGGTGGTACAAAAGGGTACTGTCATATCAGTAAGGCAAAACCCGTACCCGAAAACTGTCAATATCGCATCGTAAGCCGTAAGCAAACCACCATGAGCAACTCAAAATTGGAGCGTTTGATTAAGCGCGGTTCAATTACACCTGAAGAGGCAAAGCAATATAAGGCCAAGATGTTCACCAAAGGGCTGGATAATCCCTATGTTGAATTAACTAGCGGCTCCAATGGGCAAAGACATAGGCGTTACATCCAGTTTGGCGAATTATTAGATCACCCTATAGAGGGGGAGTTTGATCAGTTCGGCCTTAGCAAAACGGCAACTATACCCTGGTTTTAAAAGGTTAACCCGCACGGCAATTAAAAATAGTTGTCGTGCGGGTTTTTGCAATTATAATTAGTTGCACTTAGGCGAAAGGATTCGCATGAGCAAAATAGAGAAGTTGTTAGCAAAATTTAAAGCACCCACTGGGCAGTTCAAGTGGTCGGAAATGATTGCGTTGCTCGCACACCTTTGGTTTCAAAAGGTTGAAGGCAAAGGTTCCCGAGTAGTGTTTATCAATGGCGCTGTGATTATTAAGCTGCATAAGCCTCACCCACAAAAGAAAGTAAAGGCCTATGTCGTAAAACAGGTGAAAGAAATTTTGGAGCGGGAAGGTTTGCTATGAGTATGCTGGAATACAAGGGTTACTACGGCACCGTAGAGTACAGTGCGGAGGATCACTGCCTATACGGTAAATTGGCGTATATTCGCGACCTTGTGAATTACGAGGCCACGACGGTTAATAATCTTGAAAAAGCCTTTAAAGAAGCGGTTAATGAATACCTGGCTTTTTGTCGAGATAATAATAAACAGCCGAATGTTCCGTTCAAAGGGACATTTAACATCAGAGTAAGTCCAGATTTGCACCGGCAAGCAACCATTGCTGCAGGCGAGCAAAGTTTAAATGCTTTTGTGAGCGAGGCTATTAAAGAGAAAGTTGAACGTTGTGGGGTGAGTTAGTTTTTCTTGGGATTGTAAAGTTTATTTGAAGAATTTTTCAGATGGTTGAAAGGTAAGAAGCTATGTTTCAACCGCACGCCTTTTGCATCCGAGGGTTTAAATAAGGTTTTATACCAAAATTTATCGCTCTTTAAAAATTCAATTAAAAATCAAATAGTTACCAGGACGCCTAAAATATTGGTTATTCTGATTGTTTTTAGCTAAGTGTTTGTTGTAACTATTTTTTTGTGCCTTATACTTCTGTTCACTGCCGCACAGGCAGCTTAGAAATCTAAAGCCAGCGTTGGTTTGGTCATAGGCTGGTTCACTGCCGCACAGGCAGCTTAGAAATATTCTTTTTTTCATTACATAACGTGCTACATGTTCACTGCCGCACAGGCAGCTTAGAAAAGGGTGAATCGCAGCCAGTAAACGTGTTGCCGGTTCACTGCCGCACAGGCAGCTTAGAAAGTACGCGCCGATTTAACCTATCAGCAAGGTCTGTTCACTGCCGCACAGGCAGCTTAGAAAGAAGATACAAGCATGATAATGCGGCCTATTATGTTCACTGCCGCACAGGCAGCTTAGAAAGGAAGGAATGGTTTTCATCGTAATTCAATCAGGTTCACTGCCGCACAGGCAGCTTAGAAATCGCACGTTGAAGACCAAACCGTTGATTCTGTGTTCACTGCCGCACAGGCAGCTTAGAAAACGATAAATGACATCCGCTATCCCCAGGGTGAGTTCACTGCCGCACAGGCAGCTTAGAAAATGCAAAAGAGATCAAATCTAATGGCTGACGCGTTCACTGCCGCACAGGCAGCTTAGAAAAATAAACTTTATGTCGATTTACAGACAGCATCGTTCACTGCCGCACAGGCAGCTTAGAAAGGTCGTCAGGCCCATCTCCTGTATCAATAACAGTTCACTGCCGCACAGGCAGCTTAGAAAAGTTCGTCAGCTATGGACTAATTTCCGCAAATGTTCACTGCCGCACAGGCAGCTTAGAAAGAGGAATTCCGGTCGGTAGGTGACATCCAGAAGTTCACTGCCGCACAGGCAGCTTAGAAAAAGGAAATCTATTGTCAAGACCCAACAACAGAGTTCACTGCCGCACAGGCAGCTTAGAAAGTTTTCGTGATAGATAATCGCCGCCACTAATTGTTCACTGCCGCACAGGCAGCTTAGAAAATGATGAAGGAAGTAGCAAAACTAGCCGAAGCGTTCACTGCCGCACAGGCAGCTTAGAAATCAAAAGAGGCTATACAGTTCTTACAAGATAAGTTCACTGCCGCACAGGCAGCTTAGAAATGGATCAGAGGCAATGTCAACCATGATGAAGGGTTCACTGCCGCACAGGCAGCTTAGAAAAGTGATTAATGAGGGTTTGTAGCGATATTCTGGTTCACTGCCGCACAGGCAGCTTAGAAAAATATGGGCTAATGCTGGCCAATAATAATCATGTTCACTGCCGCACAGGCAGCTTAGAAAAACAGCCGACCTCCCCAGGTCATCATTCAACCGTTCACTGCCGCACAGGCAGCTTAGAAATCCTGCTCTCATATCAGCCATAGCGCGTTGGAGTTCACTGCCGCACAGGCAGCTTAGAAATAACTGAGGCCAACGCTTGAGTTAACGCGCGGGTTCACTGCCGCACAGGCAGCTTAGAAATCATTAAATAGCGGCGGCTTTACAAAATCATTGTTCACTGCCGCACAGGCAGCTTAGAAATGTCAAAAAGCTCGACCTAGCAACGTAATCGAGTTCACTGCCGCACAGGCAGCTTAGAAAATCCCCACACTTTCTCGCCCTGATTCAGCCAGGTTCACTGCCGCACAGGCAGCTTAGAAACCACTAATTTTGCAGATATGGCCATTACATCTGTTCACTGCCGCACAGGCAGCTTAGAAAAAAGAGCCTCGCCAAGTGCGGGGCTTTTTTATGTTCACTGCCGCACAGGCAGCTTAGAAATGATAATATCAATCTCATTTGTGGCTTCAGGTGTTCACTGCCGCACAGGCAGCTTAGAAATCTCGTTCATTCCAACGACGACGAGCCATTAAGTTCACTGCCGCACAGGCAGCTTAGAAAATTACAGAGGGGTTGATTGCGCTTTGGTATTTGTTCACTGCCGCACAGGCAGCTTAGAAATATGGCTCAGGGATACTTTGGGAGTGGGATTTGTTCACTGCCGCACAGGCAGCTTAGAAAATCTGGTCATTGTGCATGAAGAAAGGGGTTACAGTTCACTGCCGCACAGGCAGCTTAGAAAATAACAATCAAAACCTCCCGCATGATCGATCGGTTCACTGCCGCACAGGCAGCTTAGAAAGCTAACGTCAATACCGTCGTTGCCTTTTAAGAGTTCACTGCCGCACAGGCAGCTTAGAAAAGACGAGGGAACCTCGTCTGGCGCTGCCGGGGTGTTCACTGCCGCACAGGCAGCTTAGAAAGCACTACAGCGGCAGCGAGAAGCCCTTGAAAAGTTCACTGCCGCACAGGCAGCTTAGAAACTGAAAGTACAGCATCAGATTTTCTTCGTCGAGTTCACTGCCGCACAGGCAGCTTAGAAAAGGAAATATAAGCCAATTGGGTTGATAGCGCGGTTCACTGCCGCACAGGCAGCTTAGAAACACGTGGCCTTTGCGTCGGCAGCATTGTAACTCGTTCACTGCCGCACAGGCAGCTTAGAAATGTAATAAAGATTACTACGGAAAAATTAAAACGTTCACTGCCGCACAGGCAGCTTAGAAAACTTGAAAAGCGCGCTGAAACCGAATATCAAGGTTCACTGCCGCACAGGCAGCTTAGAAAACCCGATGCAACACCAGGCATATTGCCGGGCAGTTCACTGCCGCACAGGCAGCTTAGAAAAACACAAATCAACGCAGCCAACACCGTCGCAAGTTCACTGCCGCACAGGCAGCTTAGAAATAATCAAAGATGGTGCAGTGACGCTAATCGAGGTTCACTGCCGCACAGGCAGCTTAGAAACCCAGCTTATACTTGATATCATGTCTACGGCCGTTCACTGCCGCACAGGCAGCTTAGAAAAACCACGTCGATGATCGCACAACGCGCATGATGTTCACTGCCGCACAGGCAGCTTAGAAAGCGAAGAACATTGGCTGACCAACCTTCCACCTGTTCACTGCCGCACAGGCAGCTTAGAAACGCTATTGCGGGTTTTTTAATACTCTGTGAAAGTTCACTGCCGCACAGGCAGCTTAGAAAAGGCGATACGATATCAATGAACCCATCAGTATGTTCACTGCCGCACAGGCAGCTTAGAAATATCAGTACTGCTACAACGTCTACAGGCTACGGTTCACTGCCGCACAGGCAGCTTAGAAATGCGCGACGTTCGTAAGGCAACAAGGCGAACAGTTCACTGCCGCACAGGCAGCTTAGAAATAGCGGGCTATCTGATACCTCAGCTATTATGTGTTCACTGCCGCACAGGCAGCTTAATTAATGCTGTG
>Ga0209578_10002255_pt1 | contig 16296 bp, 15 predicted proteins | sample tdAd472_FD_187127 | JGI IMG/M metagenome (GOLD analysis project Ga0209578, IMG submission 187127) | Marine sediment microbial communities from the Atlantic coast under amendment with organic carbon and nitrate - tdAd47.2 (SPAdes)... | ecosystem: Environmental > Aquatic > Marine > Coastal >...
TACTGACTGACGCAGCAAAATACGCTTTGCCAAGCACGTATGTGTCTTCGAGATCTCCGGTTGGTATAGCCGAGTCTCATGACGTGTTCCTAGCTTTACAAGGCTGGGGATATAGTGATGAGGACCCTAGCAAGGACGAAAATGGTAACGATCTCAATGATGCCGCGCCAACAGAATATGTAGCACGCGAATGGATTGCCTTATTTCTCCGGGAACATCCGGTTTACAAAGACAGGCTTCAAAACGCGAATATATATGACGATGCCACCTATTTAGAATCCGAGAAACTACTAAATCGCGACTCTCGACACAAAATCGGGATGTTTAGGTGCCATTACTTCATTGGGGCGAAGTTTGATGATCCTTGTGAATTTGCGAGATGCGCACCGCCCTGGTTGGCAGACCGTGCCATTGCTAACTTAGAACTATCAGTCAGATCGAGGAACGCATTGCACCGTCTCGATGCGCGCACAGTTCAAGACCTCTCACGACTCTCTTCAAATGAGTTACTTCAACAAAAGAACGTTGGCCAGAAATCGATAAGGGATATTCTTACGGGGCTTAGAACAGCTCTCGATGAAGGCCCGGCTCCCGATGTGGTGCACCAGATGGATACGGGTCCAGGACAATTACTGCAAGACACAGAATCGCTTCTATCGAGAATCCGAAGTTCACTTATGCAGTTCAAAGAACGGGACCGAGACATATTGGTTTGTCGCCTTGGTTTTGGCACGCGCCGCCGAACACTTGAAGAACTCGCCAAAAGCTACGACGTAACACGCGAACGCATTCGGCAGATTGAAAAGCGCGCAATTGAAAAGTGGATGCGGGTATCTCTTTGGGACGATATTCTGCAACATAAAGTGGGATATATGCTTGCGGGTCGGAGTTTCCCGCTTCCGGTGGCGGGGATTGAAGCTTTAGATCCTTGGTTTGAGGGATTGTCAGCGCACGTAGAGTTCTTTGCACGCGCCGTAGAAATCATATGCAAGGGACGAATTCACGTAATAGAAGTTGAGGGCATTCATTACATCAGCACAATCGATCAGGAAACGTGGAATAGTACGGTGAAGGAGGGTTCAAGGCTACTCGCGCTAGGCGCGGAAAGACATTGGGAAGAAGAGTATGCTCGGTCGTTGGTGCAAGGATTATTGCCTGACAAATCCAAAGAATTCAGGGAAATGCTCTGGGATATCTGTTCAGTCAATTGCTACTTTACCGTTTCGCCAGATGGAGTTCGTGAGCTTTCTGGTTTTGGGAACAAGACAAAAGACCTCGTTTCGACGGTTTTGGAAAGCTCAGAGACTCCGCTCCACTTCAAGGAGATTGCCCAACGGGTCGGCTCTCTAAAAAGGGAAGACCTTGATGTTAGAACAATCCACAAATTGGCTGCAGATCTTGGGCATCTCTTTGGTCCAGGGACTTACGGCCTGGATAAACACCTACCTGTTACCCAGGAACAAATGCAGAGAATTCTGACTGAGGCAGAAGAGATTATCGCAGTCCAGGCCCCCGGCAAACAATGGCATTCATCAGAGTTGTTAGGGGAGATATCTGAACGGCTTGATGATGAGGCAAAAAATCTGGACAAGTATGTTCTTGGCGTCATTCTAAAAAAATCTCAAATCGTCATACCGTTGGGCAAAATGACGTGGGCTTTAGCTCAACCAAGTGCGACGCAGCCTCGTGTAGACATTTATCAGGCAATTCTATCAATATTGAAAGGTGCAGGCCGCCCCCTGTCTACTGCCGAGATAAAAGAGAGACTAACAGCAGTACGCGGGATAAACGAAGTCTTTCAGATACAGCCAACGGAAGACTTGGTTCGAATAGAATCGGGCAAATGGGGCTTGGCTGATCGAGATTTGCCACTTTCACGCTCTGAGATGCAGGGTCGACTAAACGAGCTAGCGCAGTTATTGGAAGAGCGAAATACCGGCCTCCATACAAGTGAGGTACCAGACCTAATTGATCTGCAGGAGTGTCCTGCGGAAGCCCTCTTTTCAATGGCAGCCCAGGATCCACGACTGAGAATATCGCAAGGACGCTATGTCTATCTGGAGGAATGGGGAACGCCACGACGAAAATCTGTTGCAGAAGCAGTTGCCGATGTCATTGCGTATGAAGTCCAACCTCTAACGATCGAACAAATTAGAAGCGAGGTAGAGGCTCAGCTTCAGAGACACTGCAAACCACTTGCAGTTTCAACTGCGCTTCGTAACCAAGGAGCGGTCTATGACCCGTCTTCCCGCAAATGGAATCTTAGCCCAGGCTCGCCAGAATCTCTCTTGGAAGATGAAAATTGAACAAGTTGCATATCTTCCCTTTGATTTTGTTGAACGACTACAATCATAGGATCTGGTTGGGCCTCGAAGGGTAGCAATAAACGTCCGAATTCCCGACAAGTCATCCGTTTCCTCAAAGGAAACTGTAACTATCTGATCAGAACTAGCTACATCTATCGCAGCGGGGCTACGTGAGAAATCCACGAGCGTCGGTGGAGTGGTGTCGGATTAAGCGTTTGCTCCGACAAGCGAACCAATGAAAAGTAAAACAGCCAAGAGTTGCGATTTAGGCGCAAACCAGCGTTTCGCCACACCCCGAATCGAAGGCGTCGCAATGGAAGACTCAACTAAGGTGCAGTTGCCTCGAGCCGCTGCCATACGGCATGCCCCCGATGTCCCCAATCCCATTACCCACTCAAAGTCTATCGCATGGAGATGAAACACCTCAATCTATTCTTGAGCTATGCCATCAGGGGCACTCTGGCGGGTAGCATCCAAAGAGGCAAAAAAAGCCCGAGTCGGTTGCAGATTAACTGCTTCCCATGCGCTTGCCAGTCGTGGGTTAAGCAATCCAATGAAGAAACAAAGGCCTGTTAAGGTAACGACCCTAGAGGCCTTTATTGGTTGCGGAGGCAGGATTTGAACCTGCGACCTTGAGGTTATGAGGCTGTAGGCACTTACGCCCCACTCCCCAAAAGGTCGTTCTGCGCTGTTTCTGAGGCGGAGAGTATTTGTGTTGAATTCAGAAAAATATGGGCACCCAACATTCGTCCAACACTTTTTCGATAACCGTTTAGTCAGACTCAACTTGCGGAGAGGAACCGTCTGATGAACTCGCTCAAAATCGGAATGAAACGAGTCGAAGAACTTGTGCCGAACCATAAGAACGTTCGTACACATTCGAAACGGCAGATTGAGCTCATTGCCGAAAGCATTCAGACCTTTGGCTTTAATTGCCCCGTACTTGTTGACGAGAACAACCTCATAATCTCTGGCCACGCTCGCCGGGCCGCTGCAAAACTGGTCGGGCTCAAGGAGATCCCCACCATCAGCATCGAGCACTTAACTGAGCCTCAGATTCGGGCTTTCATGATTGCAGATAACCGCCTGACCGAGCGCGGTGGTTGGGACGATCAGCTGCTCGCGGTCGAACTCACGGATCTGTTTGAGCTCGATCTCGACTTTGATCTTGATGTCACAGGATTCGAAGTCCCCGAAGTTGACTTTCTCCTCCATCAGGCTCGAAAAACGCAGGACCGGGCTAAATCGGAGGTCCTTGAGCTACCTTGCGGTCCTCCTGTGTCACGCCCTGGCGATCTTTGGGAACTCGGAAACCACATGGTTGTCTGTGGCAATGCGCTCGAGGAGGAATCCTACCAGTGCATAGTGGGCGACTCACAGGCAGCCATGGTCTTTGCCGATCCGCCCTTCAATGTTCCGATCGATGGCCATGTTTCGGGCAACGGAGCCGTGCGGCATCGTGAGTTCGCTATGGCTTGCGGTGAATTGAGTTCCGAACAGTTCACCGCGTTCTTAAGCAAGTCCCTCGGCTTTTGCGCGGAACATTCGAGAGCCGACGCTCTCCAGTATATCTGTATGGATTGGAGGCACATCGACGAACTTCAAAGGGCGGCGAAGGCCTGTTTTGATCAATTCATCAATCTTTGTGTCTGGGTCAAAACCAACGGGGGTATGGGAAGCTTTTACCGATCTCGCCATGAACTGGTGTTTGTCTACCGCAACGGGCGCACTCAACACCGTAATAATGTTCAGCTCGGTCGCCACGGCCGTAATCGGACAAATGTGTGGGAGTACCCCGGTGTCAATACATTCAACCGGACGCGGATGGCGGAGCGGGAAATGCACCCAACCGTAAAGCCCGTAGAGCTGGTTGTGGACGCAATCCTCGATGCATCTGCGCCGAATGAGCTTGTTCTTGACCCCTTCGCCGGAAGTGGAACCACGCTCCTCGCCGCGGAGCGAACAAAGCGGCGAGCGCGTCTTATCGAAATCGATCCTATCTACGTGGATCTCACAATCGAGCGCTGGCTGGCAGAAACCGGCAAGGCAGCGATCCATCTGGAAAGTGGCAAGACCTACGACGAGCTTGGGAAGGACCGAAGCGATGCCCAACGATGACAAGTATCCAGTTGGCTACAAACGCCCACCCAAAAGCTCGCGGTGGAAGAAGGGACAATCCGGCAACCCAAAGGGTCGGCCGAAAGGAAGTGGCCGGCGGCAGGTTGGTAAGCTGATGAGAGAAGTGGCAAATGAAAAGGTTGAAGTCACCGTGTTCGGTGAGCCAACAGTGGCTACCCAACTGGAGTTGGCCTTTCGAGGTGTCTTGAACGCTGCCATCAAAGGGAACCCATCCGCATTCCGCGCGTTTATGGAGTACTACACCCACGAAGAACTAGCACAGAAACAACAAATCGTGTTCCGGATCTTTGAGTCAGAAAAGGGTCTTTGAAGCTTCAAGTCCGTGGAAATGCTAACTGGACTCTTGCTCACTTTTGAGCGGTACTGTCCGTATGCAGAGGGTTGAGGCAACTATCGCGAGACTCGAGGGTATGACCCACTCAGGGCTGCGTCTTACCTGGGGTGAACTCTTGCGGGAACCCTGCCCTGCGATCGGCTCAAAACGGCTTATGAAGATAATGTTGGCAGGACGGATACAGGAACAGTCTCATGGCGGCATTGCGGTCTCAGCCCGTGGGAAGCTCCGCCGCCTCGCCGAGAAATACGCCGAAAATCCAGAGTATGTGCCGACTGATGTGCCGAGCCTCAAGCCCGGGACCGCGCTCACTCGTATCTGGAAAGGCGTGCGCTACGAGGTGCGGGTGACCGGGACCGGTACCTATCGCTTCAAGGGTAGTGAATACGAAAGCCTTTCAGAAATCGCGCGGATGATTACCGGCACAAGATGGTCGGGCCCTCGCTTCTTCGGGCTCAAGTCAAGGTAATGAGCATGGCGCCCATCCGTTGCGCCATTTATACCCGCAAATCATCCGAAGAGGGTCTCAAGCAGGACTTCAACTCCTTGGCGGCTCAGCGGGAGGCATGCGAGGCCTATATCCTTTCTCAAGCCGGCGAGGGCTGGATCTGTCTCGATGCGGAGTACGACGACGGTGGCTGCTCCGGCGGCAATATAGATCGGCCCGGGCTCACGGCGCTGCTCAAGGATATTGAAGCAGGCAAGGTCGACATCGTCGTTGTCTACAAAGTAGACCGGCTCACGCGATCCATTACCGACTTCGGTCGTATCGTGGAACAGCTGGACGGTGCGGGCGCATCCTTTGTCTCGATCACCCAGGCTTTCAACACAACAACTTCAATGGGAAGGCTCACTCTCAATGTGCTGCTCTCCTTCGCGCAGTTCGAGCGTGAAGTTACCGGCGAGCGGATCCGCGACAAGATCGCTGCGTCCAAGGCCAAGGGCATGTGGATGGGCGGAAACCTTCCCCTCGGCTACGACGCCATCGATCGAAAGCTCGTCATCAACGAGGCAGAAGCCAAAACTGTTCGCCACATCTTCGATTGTTACCTGAACCTCAAATCCACAACAGCTGTGCTTGAACGGCTCACACGCGAAGGCATCAAATCAAAACGTTGGCAATCGCGACGCGGGAGCTGGCGTGGAGGAGGACCCATTGGCCGAGGCGCCCTCATCGCGCTTCTCAAGAACCCCATTTACATCGGCAAGATCAGGCATGGGGTGAAGGTCTACGACGGCCTCCATGAGCCCGTCCTGGATGAGGAAACCTTCAACAAAGCCCAAACCACCATGGCCGGAAACTCGCACAAGCGGGCTGAAATCTCTGCCAAATGCTCTGAGGTCAATCCTCTCAAGGGGAAGCTCTTTGACAGTCTCGGCAACCCGATGGTCCCTTCCTTTGCCCAAAAGAAGAACAAAGTGCGCTATCGCTACTATGTCTCCCAGTCGCTGGTGAGAGGCGGCAAGCTGCCCGCCGGCGTATTGGGACGCATTGGCGCGGCTGAAATCGAAGAATGCGTCCACAAGGCTTTTGGTGAAAGCAGTAACTTCTCTGATATCCTCCGTATACGACTCTCCTATGAAACCGTAGAGATTACGCTCAAGGATCAAGTTGAAACCATCAGCATTCCCTCGCCGGCCCAGACCAAACTATCCGTACCGGGACGGCCGCCAAGGAACAGAAACAACGGTCCAGATCAGGCCTGGGTGAAAGCAATTGCTCGAGCCTACGGTTGGCGGCGCCAATTGGAGAAAGGTGAGATAACAACGATCTCGGAAATCGCTGACCAATTGTGCATTGGCCAGCGATACATCGCCCAGCTGATCCCGCTCGGCTGGATGGCGCCCGATCTCATCGAAGGTATCCTTGAGGGCTCCATCCGACCGGCAATCCCACTCAGCTGTCTCAAAACCAAGGACTTGCCGCTCGATTGGTCCGCTCAAAGACGGCTCATCGCGCCGGAACTCACCCCCTGAACCCGTCTCTCCCGCCGCAAACGGACCTCCCGGAAACCCGCCAGAGAATCCACCCGAAATGGCGCTCTATGGGCCCACAATTGGAGCGACTCGGCCTAGCCCAAGTGACACCAAATGCCAGCCAAGGCTTTGATTTTTGGGACTGTTATCGACTGACAGTCGTGCAGAGACGGGTTTGACGGACTGCTTGGCGGAGAGACAGGGATTCGAACCCTGGGTACGCTCGCGCGCACAACGGTTTTCGAGACCGCCCCGTTCGACCACTCCGGCATCTCTCCGCAGAGCTCGAGTTCTGTGGTCACCTCAAGCGGCGCGGACCATAGCGAAGGGCTGCAGGTTGGGCAAGTAAGAGCGGCTGGCCGAACTAGCGGTTTTCGGAGCTGAATTCCGCAACACGCCGCGCCAGATATCCGAGCGCCGCGGACTGGCGCTTTTGCATCCAGATAAGGTTTGCCACTGGATCGATAATGAAATTCTGTTCCGCCAAATAGTCGACCCCGAAGACCACGGTTGGTTCGTCTGTCCGTCCCAGGGCGTGAAATATCGACAGATCTGAAACCGTTACGTGACGGCTGCCCCAAACCCGTTCACCTAGTTGCACCGTTGTAACCGGCACGATCCATGCTTCCTGGCTGTGGTTGCTGGCGCCGCGAACAGGTTCGTCTGCTTCAAGGCCCGTTCCGTCCGGATTAACACCAAGGGCGCGCGCCGCCGCGGGGTTGATCGTCGTGCGCCGGGCACCTGTATCGATCACGGCTTCCATTTCGACGCCATCGATAGTGACATGTGTCCAAACAAATCCGCCCATGCGCGGCTGGTAGGCTACGGAAAACCAATCTCCGGTAAGATCATTGGCATCAATAGCCACATCAGGCTCATAAATTTGAATCTCACCCTCAGCAAGTTCAAATCCAAGCGGTTGAACTAATAGATGCTGCATTCCCAAAACTCCAACATGAGCTCGATTCATATCGGCGGGGCTGGGAAGTACGACGGCCTGGCCCGCATAAAAGGACCACTCACCCATCTGCATATCGCCCACTTCCACCAATTGGGCCTCAGTCACGCCGCTTGCCCCTTGCACATAGATGGGCTCGTCAGTAACGACCTCTTCAAGCCCCGCATCATCGGCAAAGGCTTGAAAGGCCACAGTCCCACCAGCAGCGGTATCAATGACAAAGGGAAAGGGGCCTGAGCCGTTCACCATGGCATCTGCCATGATGTGTCCTGTGTCAGACATATATATAGGGACCGATCGGGGGGCTTCGGCGAGAGCAGGAAGTGCTGCGAAAGCCGCGATCGCCGTGATTGCCAAAACCTGTCGTTTCATCGGAGCCCCTCCATAACGTGTGCTCTATCCATCGGAGTTTCTCCATGCGTCCCTGGAACTCAAGTTAAACTCCGTTCATGAACGGGTTTTAGTGCTGAGGGCCAAGAGTGCCCAAAAAGTCGCAGAAAGCTGCGGAAATCGCCGCTTGACTTCGGCATTTCGACGGGTATATTGCGCGCCTTCGCCAGGGGCTTACTTCTGGCGGACCCGCTTTATGGCGGAATTCTGCGAGAAAATGGACGGATAAGAACGATGTTCGCAGTCATTAAGACAGGCGGCAAGCAATACACGGTTCGCGAGGACGACATTCTCGAAGTTGAAAAGCTTGAGGGTGGCGCCGGGGACAAGATCGCCTTTGACGAAGTGCTGATGGTGGGCGGCAAAGGTAAGCCGAAAATCGGCGCACCGCTGGTTGATGGCGCAAGCGTTGCGGGTGAAATCCTGGAACAAACCCGCGCGGACAAAATTGTTGTCTTCAAGAAAAAGCGGCGCAAGAATTATCGCCGCAAAGCAGGCCACAAACAGCAGCTGACCCGTGTGAAGATCACCGGTCTTCCGGCCTAAGGTAGTTGAAGGAATAAAGAGATGGCGCACAAAAAAGCAGGCGGCTCCTCACGTAACGGGCGGGACTCAGAAGGTCGGCGCCTTGGCGTGAAGAAGTACGGCGGCGAGCACGTCATTCCAGGCAACATTATTATTCGTCAGCGCGGCACGAAGACCCATCCGGGGTCCAATGTGGGCATTGGCAAAGACCACACGATTTTCGCCAAAGTGGAAGGCAATGTTCGATTCCACAAAGGCAAGCTTGGTCGCTCATATGTCTCGGTAGAACCGATGACCATGGCGGCGGCCGAATAAATAGTGGCGACATAACGATCGCCGCGAAGATGGCGATCCGAAGCAAAGCTTCACCAAGGGAGAGATGGATCGCCGTCTCTTCCTTTTTTTATCTCTCCTGCTGTAGCGGCTCCTAAGCGAGCCAGATGGAGGAGAAGATGCTTCAGACCAATGAGCTGAAGCTGGATACCCGGCGACTTTACTTGCGCAGACCCGAAGCAGCGGACGCGGTTGGCGTTCAAATGCTTATCGCCAACTGGGAGATTGCCAAATGGCTTGGCCGACTTCCCTGGCCTTACCCGGCCGACGGCGCGGCGACGTGGCTCACGCGAATGCATCGCGAGACCGCCATGGGCCAAGGTTATGTTTTCGGGATTTTCGTCAAGAACCGTCCGTTCGACGGCATTGTCGGGGTCATCGGCCTTCATCTTCGCGAAAAGGGTGAATGGGAACTCGGCTATTGGCTGGGCGAGCCCTTTTGGGGCGAAGGTATCATGAGCGAGGCCGCCCCGGCGGTGGTCCGCTGGGCATTTGAGGAGCTTGGCGTTGATCGCCTTGAGGCAGGGCACTTTGTGGGCAACGAGGGCTCGGCGCGGGTCCTCTTGCGTTGCGGATTTGAGTATGCGGGTGAGGCGCGCCGCTGGTGCGAAACGCGCGGCCACGACGTAGACAGCCTTGAGATGGAACTCACCAAAACCCGGTGGGAGGCGTATGCCAAGTCCTATGCCGTTGCGGCGGAATAGGGCCAAATAAATGCTGCGGGGCAGGGCATTGCCCCAGCCCCCTTTTTATTGAGATAACCCGCCCATGAAATTCTTGGATCAAGCCAAAGTCTATACCCGCTCAGGTAACGGCGGGGCGGGGAGCGTCTCGTTCCGGCGGGAGAAATACGTTGAATTCGGCGGCCCTGACGGGGGCGATGGCGGCAAAGGCGGCGATGTATGGGTCGAGGCTGTTGATGGGCTCAATACCCTGATCGATTACCGCTACCAGCAGCATTATAAGGCGGGCACCGGCACCCACGGCATGGGGCGAAACCGCTCGGGCCCCGCAGGCGCGGACGTCATCCTGAAAGTCCCCGCGGGCACGCAAATTTTCGAAGATGACAATGAGACCTTGATCGCCGACTTGCGCGTGGTCGGCGAACGGTACTTGCTTTCCGGCGGCGGCAATGGCGGCTTTGGCAATGCGCGCTTTAAGTCTTCCACAAATCAAGCACCGCGCCATGCGAACCCGGGCCAGACCGGGATCGAAATGACCATTTGGCTGCGGCTAAAACTCATCGCCGATGCGGGGCTTGTGGGTCTTCCCAATGCGGGTAAGTCTACTTTTCTTGCCGCAGTGACGGCGGCGAAACCTAAGATCGCGGATTATCCCTTCACAACGCTTCACCCTGGGCTCGGCGTTGTGGCAGTGGATGCGGACAGTTTCGTGCTTGCGGACATTCCGGGACTTATTGAAGGCGCGCACGAGGGAACAGGCCTTGGCGATCGTTTTCTTGGCCACGTGGAACGTTGCGCCGTACTGCTGCATCTTGTGGACGGGACCGAGGAAGACGTAGCTGCGGCCTATAGGACCGTGCGCAATGAGCTTGATGCATATGGCCATGGGCTGCGCGGTAAGAAAGAACTTGTGGCGCTGAACAAAATCGACGCGCTGACCGAAGATGTGATTGCGGAAAAATGCGCGGCGCTCGAGGCGGCTTGCGAACATTCCGTATACGCCCTATCCGGCGTATCAGGCAAAGGCGTTCAAAATATCTTGCGCGTGCTTTACAAAGTTGTTTGCGAGGTACGTAATGCCAAACCGCCGTATGAGGCTGAGGCTGAATGGCGGCCGTAACCCCAGATAGCCTTGCGGCGCTTATGGGCGAGACGCTTGCGCCCGGCTTGCGTATCGGTCTTTTGGGTGGGTCATTTAATCCGGCACACGAAGGCCACCTTCACATCACAAAAGAAGCCCTCGCTCGCCTGGGGCTCGATCAAGTGTGGTGGCTTGTCTCACCACAAAACCCGCTGAAACCTGCTGAAGGCATGGCCCCTATTGAACGGCGGCTGGAAACCGCACGCGATATCGCTCAAGACCCCGCTATTCGGGTGACCGGTCTTGAATCCCGGTTGGGCACTCAATATTCCGCGGACATCCTACGCGAGCTCAAAGCGCGCGGCGAAAGTCTCCGCTTTGTTTGGATCATGGGCGCAGACAATTTTGCCCAGCTCCCCCAATGGAAAGACTGGAGCTTTATGGTTGAGAATGTCCCTATTGCGGTGATGGCCCGGACAGGCTTCGAAGAAATGGCTTTGGACCGCGAAGCAGCTGGGGATTTAGCGAAGGCACGCATCCCTGAGGAAAAGGCCGCTACGCTTGCCAACTGCGCGCCGCCGGCTTGGGTATATCTTCCCATACCCCTCCATTCCGGCTCTTCGACCCAGGTTCGTGAGGGCGGCAAGTGGTAGCTTCTCGCCCCTTGATCCGGCCCGTGCGTTCGCTAGGATGCCGGTCGCTGAAACCCCAATAACCCCCCAACATCAAACGGTCATGTTGCCAGATACAAAACGTCCCGGCGATGGGGATGAAAAACATCTTCACTTCTACGCCGATTACGAGCCACCCACAGATGATTTCCTTGCGGATACCATCGCCGGTCTTTCGCAGGCTCAGAAATCTATTTCGCCGAAATACTTTTACGACAAAAAAGGTTCGGCGCTGTTTGATGAGATTTGCCGGACCCCTGAGTATTATATAACGCGCACTGAGCTTGAACTTCTCGACCGCGTCCTTCCCGAAGTGTCTTCGATGACTGGTCCCGAGGCGATCGTCATTGAGTGGGGATCGGGATCGAGCTGGAAAATTCGCAAGGTGCTCGATGCTCTGGATAATCCAGCGGAGTATATCGCGATCGACATCAGCGGCGATCACTTGAAGGCTGCCGCCAATGAAATCGCTCGCCAATACCCACAGGTCAAAGTAGGCGCGATTTGCGCTGACTTTCTTGCACCCGTGCACCTTCCCGAAGTTGCACTGGTTAGCGAAGGGCGGCGACTTGGGTTTTTGCCTGGTTCGACCATCGGAAATTTTGAACCGCCCGTGGCGCAAGAAATCTTGAAGCGGGCGGCAGGCATATTGGAATCAGGTGCTGCGCTTCTCATTGGCACAGATCTCGAAAAAGACGAACGCATCATGCTCTCCGCTTATAATGATGCCGGGGGCATCACAGCGGCCTTTAATCTCAACTTATTGGAACGCATGAAGGCCGAGCTTGGCGCCGAGGTCGAGATCGACGCATTTGCTCACGAAGCAATTTACAATACCGAGCATCACCGCATCGAAATGCATCTGCGCGCATCTCGCGCCACAGAAATTGTTATCGGAGAAAATCGCTTTTCATTCGACGAAGGCGAGAGCGTCCATTCTGAAAACAGCCACAAGTTTACGGTCCAGGGTTTTCAGGAAATAGCACGAAACGCGGGCTTTGAGCCCGGTCCCACATGGACTGATCCTGACGGGCTTTTCGCGCTTCACTATCTCACTTTGCCTTGAGCGATTGATGCCAAACGATATACTGGGCGCTACCGCGGCTTTGGAGCCACTGGGCAAACCCGCGAAGCATGATAGACTTCGCCCCGAGCAGCAGGAGCAAAAGGAGCCAACGCTGAATACGCATTCCACTGAGAGCACGGCGAAAACCCATGCTCAGAAAAACGCGGATGAACCGAGCGGTGAAGTCATACTGCCGGTTATCCTCACCTCCCTCGAAGATGACAAAGCCCAAGATGTGGTGACCATCGACCTGAAAGGCAAAAGCCCGATGGCCGACGCAATGGTTGTTTGCTCGGGCCGTTCACAGCGTCATGTGGCGGCGATGGCCGATCATGTGCTGCGAAAACTAAAAGAGATGGGCTTTGGGCGCGCGCAAGTGGAAGGTCTTCCGCATGCGGACTGGGTGTTGATCGACGCGGGCGATGTTGTGCTTCACCTCTTCCGGCCAGAAGTGCGCGACTTCTATAAGATAGAGCGCATGTGGTCGGTCGAACTTCCGGCTGAAACCTCTGCCTAACATCGAGCGCCTTCGATGAAACTTCTTCTTTGTGCAGTGGGACGGGCAAAAGCATCGCCCGAACGCGATATCGTTGAGAGTTATCTCTCGCGCATCAGAGGAATCGGCAAATCTGTTGGCATCACAGGTGCAGACCTGAAAGAAGTCGAAGAACGGAAGAAACTACCACCGCCTGAACTTAAAATACGCGAGGGGGAATTGCTTCTCTCTCATCAGCCAAGCGCCGCAGTCATCGTTGCCCTCGACGAGCGGGGCACATCATTATCGAGCCAAGATTTTGCAACATTTATTGGCGAGAGGCGCGATCAGGGAGCGCCGGCGCTCGCCTGCCTTATCGGCGGTGCGGACGGGCATGGCGATGAAGTGCGATCTCGTGCCGACCTGATGCTCTCCTTCGGCAAAGCCACCTGGCCTCATATGCTAGTCCGCGCCATGGCTGCCGAGCAGCTTTACCGGGCCGTTACAATCCTCGCCGGCCACCCATACCACCGGGAAGGTTAGTCCTGCGCGACCCCATGGACGCGCCCCCGCCCCGCCCTATATGTTGCCGCTCAGAAAAGGAGCCCTGATGAGCCAGCCTCCACGCCCCGTTGTCCTTTGCATCCTTGATGGATGGGGCCTTCGGGAGGAGACCGAGAACAACGCGATTGCCCTGGCCGCGACCCCCAATTGGGACCGGCTCATCGCGGATGCGCCCCATGCTGAAATCAAAACATCGGGGCTCGACGTCGGCCTGCCCGACGGCCAGATGGGCAACTCCGAAGTAGGACATACCAATATCGGAGCGGGCCGCGTAGTTTTGCAGGATCTGCCCCGCATCGACGAAGCCATTGAGGACGGCAGTTTCGCCACAAACCCGGTGCTATGCGATCTCATCGAGAAGCTGCGGGCATCCGGTGGCGCGCTGCACATTATGGGGCTTTTATCGCCCGGCGGCGTCCACTCACATCAAAACCATTTGGTCGCGGCAGCAAAGCTTGCCGCCGAAGAAGGATTGAACGTTTGGGTTCACGGATTTCTCGACGGCCGAGACACGCCACCAAAAAGCGCCCTTGGGTTTGTTGAAACCTTCAATGGCGACATTCTACTCGCCTCTTCCGTCCGTATCGGGACGGTCTCGGGGCGATATTTTGCCATGGACCGTGACAACAACTGGGAGCGTGTACAAAGCGCTTACATGGCCCTCGCAAATGCCGAAGGCGAGCACGCGGCGACCGCCGTGGATGCGATCGAAAATGCCTACGCCCGCGATGAAACAGATGAGTTTCTCAAGCCGACTGTGATCGGAAAATTCGAAGGTATGAAAGAAGGCGATGGCCTTCTTATGATCAACTTTCGCGCCGACCGCGCGCGCCAGATACTTACGGCATTTGTTGATCCAAAATTCGGCGGGTTCGGGCGGGAGCAAATCTCTTTCGCTGGCGCAACGGGCATGGTCGAATACTCCGATGAACTAAACCCTTACATGTCGGCACTCTTTGGTCCGATCGCACTTAAAAATACGCTGGGCGAATGGCTCTCGGCGAAAGGTAAGACGCAGCTACGTATTGCAGAAACTGAAAAATATGCGCACGTGACGTTCTTCTTAAACGGTGGCCGCGAGGAGGTCTTTGAAGGTGAAGACCGCATTCTGGTGCCGAGCCCCAAAGTAGCCACCTACGACTTGAAGCCAGAAATGTCAGCAACGGAAGTCACCGACAAGCTCGTCGAGGCGATCGGGTCAGGAACGTATGACCTGATTGTCGTCAACTATGCCAATCCCGACATGGTGGGGCATACAGGTATTGTTGATGCTGCGATCAAAGCGGCTGAGAAAGTGGATGAGTGTCTGGGGCGCCTGAACGAGGCCACGAACAAAGCCAGTGGCGCTCTTCTAATCACCGCCGATCACGGCAATCTCGAACAGATGCTTGATCCGGAAACAGATGGTCCGCATACGGCACATACAGTTCGGCCCGTGCCGATTGTCCTTTCGGCAGCCGGAGATCAGGATCTCAAAGACGGCATGCTTTGCGACATCGCGCCAACCGTACTGGAACTCATGAGGATGCCAACGCCAAAAGAAATGACTGGGGCCTCATTGCTTGGCGGTGCTCGCCATAGTGAGGGTGACCGTGCGGCTGAATAGCTTTATCCCTGCAATTCTAATGTTTTGTCTCGCGGTACCCGTGTACGCACAGCAAACGCTGCCCGCCGACGAGCTTGAAGACCTTGAGCGCCAGATTGAGGCGGGTGAGGCTCGCGCGACGGAACAAGAAGCCGAGCATCGCCGACTGACGAACGAGCTTAGCACCATGCGGCAGCGTTCGATTGAAATCGCACGTGAAATCCAATCCCTGGAAGTGCGCATGACCGGCATCCAAGATCGGCTGGAGCCTTTGCGCGATGAGGAAGCAGAAACTCTCGCAGGGCTCAATCAAAGGCGAGATACGCTGACAGATATTTTGGCTGCACTCCAAATTGTCGAACGCAACAAACCACCCGCCGTACTTGTTCAGCCCGACGATGCCGTGGACGCTGCGCGATCGGCGATGCTCTTGGGCGCTGTCCTGCCAGAACTCGAATCCCAGGTGCTATCGCTACGGGCCCAACTCGATGCGCTCGCAGCTGTTCGGGAAGCAATTGAGCAGGAACAAAATGATCTCAACAGGGCGTCAGATGCTCTGGCGACTGAAGAAGCCACACTTGAAGAGCTGGTGGCGTCCCGCGAGACTTTGACCACACAGCTTGCAGAAAGTGCGGCGCTGGAGCGTGAACAGGTCGCTGGGTTCGCTGCGGAGGCCGAAAATCTTCGAGGATTGATAAACCGGTTAACGCGGCGATTTTCCTCAGCGCGACCAGTATTGCGCCCCTCTCCAAATGCGCCGCGCGTGGTCAGCCGCTTTACAGAAGCGCGCGGAAGTTTGCGGTTTCCGGCGGCGGGCAGCGTTTTATCGCGGTTTGGAGACACCTTGGACCCTGGTACCCATAGCGAGGGTATTGCGGTTGCTACCCGCGCAGGGGCCCGCATTACCGCCCCATTTGATAGCGAGATTGTGTTTGCGGCCCCCTATCGCGGGTACGGGCAGTTGTTGATCCTATCGCCAGGAGACGGCTATCTTATCCTTATGTCCGGCCTTGCGCGTATCGATGGCGTGGTCGGCCAAGAATTGCTCGCGGGCGAGCCGGTGGGCATAATGGGGAGTGAAGCCGAGGCGCAGAACCTTCGAAGCTGGGCGGTTTCACCCGATGAGGTCGAGGACGGAAAGCCCGTCCTTTATATGGAAATGCGGGAAGACGGCGAACCCGTCGACCCCCTTCCCTGGTTTCGGGAAGA
>Ga0209578_10002256_pt1 | contig 16293 bp, 14 predicted proteins | sample tdAd472_FD_187127 | JGI IMG/M metagenome (GOLD analysis project Ga0209578, IMG submission 187127) | Marine sediment microbial communities from the Atlantic coast under amendment with organic carbon and nitrate - tdAd47.2 (SPAdes)... | ecosystem: Environmental > Aquatic > Marine > Coastal >...
CATTTCAGAAGATGAGCACCGAGACTTTTCTACCGAAATTCAGGAAATCACCGATGCCGCCATCAAAGAAATTGATGAAATCTTGAAACACAAAGACGAAGAAATTATGCAGGTTTAGTCTTTCATGAAAGCCGTTGCCGCAAAACCGCTTGATCTAACGATTCCCGCCCATGTCGCTATTATCATGGACGGAAACGGTCGTTGGGCTCAGGCGCGAAATCTGCCACGAACCGCCGGCCACAAGAAAGGCGTAGACGCGGTTAGGACAGTCGTAGAAACGGCAGCGGAAATCGGTGTTTCTCATCTTACGTTGTTCGGCTTTTCAACGGAGAACTGGAAACGCCCGGAAAATGAAGTCAGCGACCTCATGGGACTTTTACGTCTTTATTTGAGAAAAGAGGTCGCATCGCTTGCCAAAAATGGAATTCGGTTACGGATCATTGGAGACAGGAAAAGTCTGCCATCAGATATCCAAAATCTGATCAATGAATCAGAGAACAAGACTGCTGAAGGAAAACGCTTAACACTCGTGATAGCGTTAAGTTACGGCGGTCGGGCTGACATTACCAAAGCGGTTCAAAAGCTTGCTGCAAAGGCTTTACACGGTGAGATAAAACCGGAGGAAATAAACGAGGATTTGATTTCTGCAAATCTTTCAACAGCCGGCATTCCAGATCCTGATTTAGTGATACGAACAAGCGGCGAACAAAGAATCAGCAACTTTCTTTTGTGGCAATCCGCCTACTCGGAATTTTTGTTTGAGGAAAAGTTGTGGCCGGATTTTGGGCGCGACGCGTTCTTGAAAGCCGTTGACGCTTACCAATTGCGAGAACGGCGTTTTGGCGCAACCAGTGTCTAACCCCGAAAAGCCATCCAGTGATCTAAGAACTCGCGTAATTTCTGCCGTCGTTCTTGCTCCACCTGTTTTGGCCGCTCTGTATCTAGGCGGACTGCATTTCGACCTTCTAGCTATATTTGCGGCAGCCCTTATGGCTTGGGAATGGTGCGCCTTGGTCACGGGACAAAGGAAGGGGGCAGGCAGCATCTTTTTTGTCTCTGGAATCCTGATCAGTCTATTTGTTTTCGTTTTTTTTGAATCTCTATACGGTTTTTCGGCGCTCTTGGTTTGCTCGGCTGCAATTTTGGTGGTTGGAAAAATACTCTATGCCGACCAGAAAATCTGGGTGCTGGCTGGTGTTCCCTATGTTGGTCTTCCTGTCATGGCCTTGATTTGGGTCAGGGGCATTGAAGGAATGGGTATGGCATATCTAGCCCTCCTGCTATTGGCCGTTTGGGCTACTGACATCGGAGCATACTTTTCAGGAAGGACGATTGGAGGTCCTAAAATTGTCCCCAAAATAAGTCCTAAAAAGACATGGGCGGGACTCATTGGCGGAATGGCTTGTTCCGGGTTGATTGCCGCGATCGTTGGAAACTATTTCCAGCTTGGAGAGCTTTTTCCCCTCTTTCTGCTGGGCGCTGTTTTGGCTTTGGTCGCCCAGATTGGCGACTTCTATGAGTCGTGGGTAAAAAGAAAATTTAACGTCAAAGACTCGAGCAATCTTATTCCCGGGCACGGTGGCATATTGGATCGCGTTGATGGCATTATGTCGGCCGCTATCTTTTTGTGGATTGCAATCGTGATCGGTCTTTTTAAGGAAAGCGCAGTTTGAAGAAGGTTTCAGTGCTAGGTTCAACGGGCTCTATTGGTAAAAGCACCGTCGATCTTATCAAACATAATCCTGATGATTTTGAAGTCGTCGCGCTGACCGGCAACCAAAATATTGAACTGCTGGCGGCTCAGGCCATCGATTTGTCCGCTCAACTTGTTGTCACCGCTGATACAAAAAAATACAAAGAACTTAAAAATCTAATTGGCTCTCACTCAATTGAAGTTGCCGCCGGGCGGGACTGCGTAATCGAGGCGGCTCAACGTTCCTCGGATGTCATTATCGCCGGTATTGTTGGCGCCGCCGCCCTTGAGCCGACGTTGGCTGCGGTTAGGCGCGGCACCGTGATTGGACTTGCCAACAAGGAAAGTTTGGTATGTGCCGGAGATTTGGTAACGGCAGAAGTCAAAAAAAGCGGGGCGACCATTATTCCGGTCGATTCAGAGCATAATGCAATTTTCCAGGTGTTCGACTTCAACGACGTCCATCACATTGAGAAAATTATTTTAACGGCCTCCGGCGGACCTTTTCGAAACTCGACAATTGAACAAATGGCATCAGTCACGCCGGATCAGGCGGTTGCTCACCCCAACTGGAGCATGGGCGCTAAAATTTCTGTCGATTCGGCGACGATGATGAACAAGGGCCTTGAAATGATTGAGGCATTTCATCTTTTTCCCATTAACAAGGATCAGATCGACGTCGTGGTCCATCCTCAATCAGTCGTGCACAGTATGGTTTCTTACGTCGATGGATCGGTTTTGGCCCAGATGGGAACGCCGGATATGCGCACCCCAATTTCCTATGCCTTGGCTTGGCCGCATCGTCTTCCAACCCGATCCGCTCCACTCGATTTGATCGGTATAGGAAGCCTGAATTTCGAAGCCCCCGATCCTATACGCTTCCCTTCGCTACGGCTTGCCCGGGAAGCCTTGCAAACCGGGGGGAGTGCACCTACTGTATTGAATGCCGCCAACGAAGTGGCCGTCAGTCAATTTCTGAAGGGAAAAATCGGCTTCCTGGATATCTTCAACGTTGTTGAGAAAACCCTTGGAAAAGTATCTCACTCAACGCTAGAAGCTCTTTCCGACGTCTTGTCGCTGGATGAAGATGCGCGAAAAACCGCCGCGAGCCTTGCGTGACCAACTTGGACCGATAGCAATACAATGGATTTAATCACCACGCTTTGGGATTACGTAGTCCCATTTGTCTTCGTCTTGACTGTTTTGGTCTTTGTACACGAAATGGGGCACTATTGGATTGCACGCCGCAACGGTGTGCGGGTCGAGGTATTCTCGATTGGTTTCGGTCCCGAGCTTTTTGGGTGGAACGATAGGCACGAAACCCGTTGGAAAATCAGTGCCATACCAATGGGTGGCTACGTAAAAATGTTCGGCGAAAGCGAGCTTAAGGACGACGACGGAAATGACGTTCAACTAAGTGACCATGATAGAGCCGTCTCTTTCGCCCATAAAACGCTTGGCCAAAGAGCCGCGATTGTTTTTGCCGGACCAGCCGCAAACTTTCTTTTTGCCGTTTTGGTCTTCATTGGCCTTTTTGCTTTTGTACAAAATCAGGTGCCTCTTGCCGGAATTGGCGTCGTTCAAGAAGGCAGCGCAGCAAATCAGGCTGGTTTTCAGGCTGGCGACAAGGTTCTTTCAATCGACGGCAAATCCATTCATTACTTTACGGAACTGCGAGATATCGTTCTTGTTAGCCCGAATAAAGAATTGGATTTTCTGGTCGAACGTGACGGCCAGGAAGTTAGTTTGCGGGCGACCCCAAAAGCAGTAGGGGAAAGTCCTGCTCAAGGACGGCTCGGCGTCGGTCCCGACCCAAATCTTTTTGAGATTGAAGAGCTTGGGCTGGGGGAGGCCACACTAAAGGCAGTGAAGCATTCCTTCTCGATCACGGGACAAATTCTTGGAGCACTCGGGGAGATTTTTACCGGTTCACGGGGAACCGACGAACTGGGCGGTCCTCTACGAATTGCACAGATGTCAGGCGATATCGCTCAGACTGGCTTGGTCAATCTCTTGTCGTTTCTCGCGGTCTTCTCGATCAATTTGTGTCTTATTAATCTTTTTCCCATTCCAGTATTGGATGGTGGACACTTGGTTTTTTATGCTTTCGAAGCCGTTTTAGGGAGGCCTTTAGGCGAAAAAGCACAAGAATACGGTTTCCGTTTCGGCCTGATTCTGGTATTGGCTTTAATGCTATTCGCAACCTTTAACGACTTGAGTCATTTTAAGATTTTTGATTTCCTTTAATAGTGTTTGAACTGTGACAGCAGGAACCGGGGGGACGGTGTTTAAGCTTTATCGATTTGCGATAATCCTTTGCGTTCTAGGAGCAATAGTTTCCTGGTCCCAGGTGGCTCGCGCCCAAGGCACCGTGATTCGTCAAATTCTCGTTGAGGGCGCTCAACGGATTGAGCCGGAAACCGTCCAGTCTTACCTGCTCATCCAGCCCGGTGATTCCTATGACCCGTCCAGGGTTAACCGCTCGCTCAAAAGCCTTTTTTCAACCGGATTATTTGCCGACGTTTCCATCAGAATGCAAGGGCCTGATCTCGTCGTCTCGGTTTCGGAAAATCCTGTAATCAACCGGATTGCTTTCGAAGGTAATCAAAAAATTGAAAACGAGGCGCTTTCAAGCGAGGTCACATTAAGGCCTCGCGTCATCTACACCCGCTCAAAGGTGCAAGACGACGTACAAAGAATTTTGACTCTTTACCGGCGCTCCGGCCGCTTTGCAGCAACCGTCGAACCGAAAGTCATCCGGTTAGAACAAAACCGGGTCGACCTGGTCTTTGAGATCAACGAAGGGCCGCTGACTGAAATTGCAAGCATCCGTTTTATCGGCAACAAAGAATTTAGCGACGGCAAGCTTAAAGACGTCATCCAAACCAAGGAAAGCCGCTGGTATCGAGTTTTCAGCAGTGACGATAGTTACGATCCGGACAGACTAGCTTTCGACAGAGAGCTTTTGCGGCGATACTACCTCCGCGAAGGGTACGCCGATTTTAACGTCGTTTCCTCTGTCGCTGAATTGCAACCCAATAAAGAAGCCTTTTTTGTCACTTTCGTCATTGAGGAAGGCCCGCGGTACGAATTCGGCACGATTGATTTGATTGCCGGTCTGCGCAATCTCAAAAAGGAAGATGTTGCAGATATCGTCGAAATCGAAACCGGCGATTGGTATGACAATCAGGTCGTTGATAGAACGGTTGAGGATTTATCAGCGGCCGTGAGTGAGCTTGGCCATACTTTTGTTGATGTACGGCCAAGGATCAACCGCGATCGGGAAAACAGGAAAATTGATGTCGCCTTTGATATATCCGAAGGCCCCAGGATATTTGTCGAAAGAATTGACATCAAAGGGAATGCTCGCACCGAAGACGAGGTTATTCGGCGCGAATTCAAGCTTGTAGAAGGCGACGGGTTCAGCACGGCCAAGCTGCGGCGCTCACGGCAGCGCATCGAAGGATTGCAGTACTTTTCCAAGGTTTCCGTCGAACAAATTCCTGGAAGTGCACCCGATAAAACCGTGATTTCCGTGGAAGTCGAGGAAAAATCGACAGGTTCCGTATCAATAGGAGCCGGCTATTCAACGACCTTAGGCCCATTAGCGGATTTCGGTATTCAAGAAAGCAATCTTTTAGGGAGAGGGCAGCGCTTAGGCCTGAACGCGCGGCTCGCCGGAGACCAAAGTCAGCTGGATTTAAAGTTTACCGAACCCTATTTCCTTGATCGAGAGCTGGCCGCCGGGTTCGACCTGTTCCACAAGACTCAGGATTTGGGCGACACCTCGTCATATGAGTCGGAAGAAACGGGTGGTGGCATTCGCATGAGTTACCCCATAACCGAAAAATTACGGCAAGCATGGGGCTATAAGTTGACCTTCACCGACATTACCAATGTCGATTCTGGAGCCTCGTCGTTTATTAAATCTCAAGAAGGCAGCCAGACGCTATCCGTTGTGTCGCATTCATTGATTTACGATAACCGTGACAGTGCCATTGGAAGTGCCAAAGAAGGTTATGTTGTCGGATTGACGAACGAACTTGCCGGTCTTGGCGGAACCCATAGTTTTATCCGCGATGAGCTTACCGCTTCGTACTACTATCCGGTTTTGGATGAAGTGATATTTAAGCTCTCAGGCGGTATTGGCCATGTAACCGGGCTCGGAAAAGACGTTGCAATCAACCAACGTTTCTTCCTTGGTGGCGACAATCTAAGAGGCTTCCAGACATCGGGGGTAGGACCCAGGGCCTCGGATTCCGATGATGCACTGGGCGGCGAGTTTCGGTATTTAGGCACCGCCGAGGTGCGCTTTCCCCTCGGGTTCCCCGATGAGTTAAAGGTTACGGGTAAGGTGTTTGCCGACATGGGGAGCTTGATGACGATACATCCTGAAGATTCGACGGTGCAGGACACAGGATCGCTCCGCGCCTCGATTGGGACCGGTGTAAATTGGGAATCGCCATTTGGACCGATCGGCCTCGATTTTGGTTTCCCGGTTGTAAAAGAAAGTTTTGATAAAACAGAAACGATCCGTGTGAATTTTGGAACGAGGTTCTAATGCCGTTTAAGTCTATTTTTTCAGCTCTTTTATTTGCTTTGATTTGCTTTACAACGGTTGGTAACGCAAACGCGCAGGAAAAAGAGGAAAACTTTGTTTTCCGGGTCGCCGTTGTCGACATGACCGAGGTGATGCGTTCGGCTAAGGCTCCTCAATCGATCCAAAACCAAATCAACGAAAAACGTAAAGTTTTTCAAGAGGAGATACAGAAAGAAGAGACCGAGCTCCGCGAAGGCAATCAAGAATTAGCGCGCCAGAGGACAATTATGTCTCCGGAGGCCTTTAAGGAAGAACGCCGTAAGTTTGAAGAGCGTTTCGTCGCTGCACAGAGAAAAATGCAAGAGCGGAAACTGACCCTGGACCGTGCGCGGGCAGCCGCCATGGAAAAAGTTGGCGATGCGTTGAAAACCGTTATTACCAAAATTGTGAAAGATAACGGGATTACCCTTCTGCTGCGCAAGGAACAAACCGTTTTCTCCGATAAGCGCCTAACTGTTACCGAGCATGTAGTCGCAGAATTGGATAAACTGCTTCCGAGCGTGACTGTTTTCACTAAAGGCGCCGAAAAGAAGTAAACCATGGCTGATCCGCGCTTTTATAAGGCGGAAGGGCCTTTCACGCTTGAGCAGTTAGCCCAAATTGGAGGGGCGGAAATTCACCAGGGTGGCGACCCGAATTTAACGCTCGTCGATGTCGCACCCCTCAACTCCGCGTCCGAGGGCTGTATTAGCTTCTTAGATAACAAAAAATATGCAGCTGATTTTAAAGCGACCAAAGCTTCAGCTTGCATTGTTGCTCAAGAGGTTATCGACCAGGCCCCTAAAGGGGTTTCGCTTCTTATCGCCAAAGAGCCTTATCGCGCCTATGCAAAGATTGCACAGGCCTTTTATCCCCGCCCGGTAACGAGCCCTGGAATTTCAGAAAACGCTACAATATCAACTGACGCTCAAATTGATCAGACATGCCGGGTTGATTCTGGAGCCTATATCTACGAGGGTGCAGAAATTGGACCTCGAACATGGGTCGGTCCCAATAGCATTGTCGGTCCGGGCGTCATCATCGGCACTGACTGCTATATCGCCGGCAATGTAACAATTCTAAACAGTTTAATCGGCGATTCGGTGACAATCCATTCCGGTGTTCGCTTAGGGCAAGATGGCTTTGGTTTTGCTATGGGCCCTCAAGGGCACGAGCGGGTCCCCCAACTCGGTCGGGTTATTATTGAAGACAACGTCGATATTGGAGCCAATACGGCCATCGATAGAGGGGCTGGCCCGGATACCGTTATTGGTGCAGGAACGAAAATCGACAATCTTGTCCAAATCGGCCACAACGTAAAAATTGGCCGTTGTTGCGTCATCGTTAGTCAGGTTGGGATTTCCGGCAGCACGGAAATTGGAGATTTTTCCGTCTTGGCGGGTCAAGTTGGCGTCGCCGGCCATCTGAAAATTGGCACAGGCGTAACCTTGGCCGCTCGGTCCGGCGTCACAAAAGATGTGAAATCCGGCTCTACATTGGGGGGATTCCCCGCTATACCCATTAAGGACTGGGCTCGCCAAACTGCCTTATTGTCCCGTATGTTGAAAAAAGGGACGTCAAAAAAGTGAGAGACTTGGGAATAGGGTAATGTCAGACGAAAAGACATACGATATCAGCCGCATAATGCAAATGATCCCACATCGGTATCCGTTTTTACTGATTGACCGGGTCGAAAAAGTCATCGCATCGGAAAGTGCAGTTGGAATCAAAAACGTCACTGCAAACGAACCGCATTTTCCCGGGCATTTTCCCGGGCACCCTGTTATGCCCGGCGTCCTCATCATTGAAGCCATGGCACAAACGGCGGCAATTGTCGTTGTCGACGCCATGGGAACGGATGTCGAAGGAAAGCTTGTTTATTTCATGGCCGTTGATAACGCAAAATTCAGAAAACCGGTAACTCCTGGTGATCGGTTGGAACTGCACGTCGTTAAGAAACAAAACCGCGGCGCCGTATGGAAGTTTGAGGGGCAAGCCAAAGTCGACGGCACGGTTGCCGCTGAAGCAACCTTTACCGCGATGATTAGAGACGCTTAATGACCAACATTCATCCCACAGCAATCATTGATCCCAAAGCGTCTCTTGCCGAAACGGTTTCCGTTGGCCCCTATTGCGTGGTCGGCCCTCATGTCGTACTTGCCGACAACGTCGACCTTAAATCCCACGTCGTCGTTGAAGGACGAACCCAAATTGGTAAGGGGACGACCGTTTATCCCTTTGCCTCGGTTGGTCATCAACCTCAGGACCTGAAATATGGCGGCGAACCGTCGGAACTTCACATCGGCGAAAACAATGTAATCCGTGAACATGCCACGCTCAATCCAGGGACCGAAGGAGGGGGCATGGTTACCCGGATCGGCAATAACTGTCTGATTATGGTTGGGGCCCATGTCGGACACGATTGTCAGATCGCCGATCATGTCATTCTGGTCAACAACGCCACCCTGGCCGGTCATGTCGAGGTGGACGAATGGGCTATACTCGGTGGACTTTCCGCCGTTCACCAGTTTGTCCGGATCGGCAAGCACGCGATGATTGGCGGCATGTCCGGAGTTGAGAACGATGTCATTCCATATGGCTCGGTTTATGGTAACAGAGCCGTCCTCAACGGCCTCAATTTAGTAGGTCTGAAACGTCGTGGCATGGACCGCGAAACCATTCATGCCCTGAGAAACGCCTACCGGCTGCTTTTCGCCCAGGAAGGCACAATGGCGGAACGTGTTGCCGACGTCGAAGAAATGATGAAAGACAACGAACCGGTCACCGACATTCTTAATTTCATCAAGGCGGAATCATCTCGCGGTATCTGCCAGCCTAAGGCCGGAGATGCCTCCTAAGCTTGGCATATTGGCGGGTGGGGGAGCGTTACCGCTCCGGCTAATCGACGCCTGCAAAGCCGACGGTCGCGAGTTTTTCGTTGTCGCCTTAAAAGATCAGGCCGATCAAAATGCGTTCAACGGCGTTCCCCATGAGTGGGTGCGCTTAGGGGCGGCAGGCAAGGCGCTCGATCTTCTCCGCAAAAAGAACGTGGAAGAACTGGTGCTTGCCGGATCGGTAAAAAGACCTTCCCTGACTGCATTGCGTCCCGACCCCTGGGGGCTCAAACTGCTCACCAAGGCTGGCGTAAACTCGTTGGGTGACGACGGGTTGCTAACGACCGTGATTAAGGAGCTTGAAAAAGAAGGTTTTCGCATCGTCGGTGCGGAGGATGTCATGTCGAGTTTACTCGCTGTCGAAAAGGTTTACGGAAACCTATGTCCTGACGAAACCGCTCAGTCCGATATTGAAAAAGGTTTTGAGGTTGCAGAGATTCTGGGCCGGGCCGATGTCGGGCAAGCGGTCGTCATTCAACAAGGGCTTGTTTTGGCCGTTGAGGCGATTGAGGGAACCGAAGAAATGCTCAAGCGAGTTCCTTCCGTCTCAAGAGACGGCCCCAAGGGCATCTTGATAAAAACCAGCAAACCCAATCAAGAGCGGCGAGCCGACCTTCCGACGGTTGGCCCGGATACCGTACGTCAAGCTTATGAAGCAGGTTTAAGAGGTATTGCTGTTGAAGCAACCGGGGCGCTGGTGATTGATCCTGTTGAAACTGCTGTACTCGCTGATGAATTGGGGCTTTTCGTCATCGGGCAAGCAAGAAGGGGCCGCACCTCGCGTGAGTAGCCATCATTCTGAAACGGATCTGCTCATCTACATCATCGCGGGGGAACCATCCGGCGATAATCTCGGCGCTCGGATCATGGCCGCCTTGAGAAAGGCGACGCAAGGCAAGGTAAAGTTCACCGGAATTGGCGGCCCGAGAATGACCGAAGCAGGTTTGGAAAGCCTTTTTCCCATGGAGGAGCTTTCCATCATGGGGATTACCGAAATTTTGCCCCATATTCCTAAATTGCTTGGCCGGATTTCGGCAGCGGTGAATGACGTTACGACTAAGAAGCCCGATGCCGTTTTGACCATCGATACGCCGGCCTTTTCCTTTCGGGTCGCCAAAAAACTTACCGGTAGAGGCATTCCGCTTATTCACATGGTCGCGCCGTCCGTCTGGGCCTGGAAACCATGGCGGGCTAAAAAGGTTGCCGGTTTTCTCAACCATTTGTTGACGCTATTGCCTTTCGAACCTCCCTATTTCGAAAAAGAAGGCTTGGCCTCCACATTTGTCGGTCATCCGGTTTTGGAATCCGGGGCGGATAGGGGCGATGGAACGTCTTTCAGAAAGCGCCATGGGCTTGATGAACAACAACCTATTTTATGCGTTCTTCCCGGCAGCCGAAAAAGCGAAACCAAAAGGTTGCTCCCAGTTTTCGCTGACGTTTGTAGAACCATAAACTCATTCTCCAACAATTTAGCAATAGTGGTGCCAACCGTTCCGTCGCTTAAAGAACAAATTTCTCAAGAACTCAAACAGTGGGATTTGCCGGTTATTGTGCTCGATGATGTGAGAGAAAAGTTTGACGCCTTCGCGGCGTCCGATGCTGCCTTGGCCGCATCGGGGACGGTTTCCCTTGAACTGGCGATGGCAAAAACTCCAGCTGTAATTGCATATAAGGTAAATCCGCTAACCGCTTGGATTGCCAAGAAACTTGTAAAGCTAGACTACGTCAGCCTGGTTAATATTCTCCTGAAGAGAGAGGTCGTTCCTGAATTTCTGTTGGAGAGGTGCGAGGCCGAGTTGATTGCACCGAAGCTGAGGGAACTTCTAGAAAACGACAAGGCCAAGCAAAAACAGCTGGACGCCTATCAAGACGCATTGTCGTATCTGACGCCCGAAAATGGGGAAGCTCCCAGCGAAAGAGCGGCTTCGGCTATATTGGATGTTCTGCAGCAACGGAAAAGAGAGGGCTGATCCATGACCCAGTTTCGTTTCCTCCACACAATGATCCGCGTGAAGGACCTGGACAAATCGCTTGATTTCTACACCCGGCATCTCGGCATGAAGGTTTTACGGCAAAACGATTATCCAGACGGCCGTTTTACCTTGGCGTTCGTCGGTTACGGCGATGAGAGCGCCCACACCGTCATCGAACTCACACATAATTGGGATCAGGAAAAGCCCTACGACCTCGGCTCTGGTTTTGGCCATTTGGCCCTGGGCGTACCCGACATCTATGCTACCTGTAAGGCCTTAGAGGAAGAAGGGGTTAAAATTCCACGTCCTCCGGGGCCAATGAAGCATGGCACCACGGTCATTGCCTTTATCGAAGACCCCGACGGTTACAAGATTGAACTGATCGAGCGCAAATAGATCGTTCCAACTCAAAAAGAAAAGGCGCGGCTCATAACGAGCTGCGCCTTTCTCTATTGATGATTTAACTTTTCTTAGCGCTTGTGCAGCGGCACGTAGGTACGGGCGGTTTCGCCGGTGTAAAGCTGACGCGGACGACCGATTTTCTGAGACGGATCCTCGATCATTTCGTTCCACTGGGCGACCCAGCCAACGGTACGAGCCATGGCGAACAGCACGGTAAACATCGAAACCGGAATGCCCATGGCGCGGAAAATAATGCCCGAATAGAAGTCGACGTTCGGGAAGAGCTTCTTCTGGACGAAGTAGTCGTCTTCCAGAGCGATCCGCTCAAGCTCCATCGCCAGTTCGAGCAACGGCTCATCTTTGACGCCGAGTTCATCCAGAACTTCGTGGCAGGTCTGCTGCATGACTTTAGCGCGCGGATCGTAGTTCTTGTAGACCCGGTGACCGAAGCCCATAAGACGGAAGGGATCGTCTTTGTCTTTGGCGCGCTTGATGAACTCCGGAATACGGTCTTTGCTGCCGATTTCCTCAAGCATGTTGAGCACCGCTTCGTTGGCGCCACCGTGTGCCGGCCCCCAAAGAGAAGCGATACCGGCGGCGATACAAGCGAAGGGATTGGCGCCGGACGAACCGGCGAGACGCACGGTCGAGGTCGAGGCGTTCTGCTCGTGGTCCGCATGCAGGATCAAAATCCGGTCCATGGCGCGGGCAAGAACGGGGTTAACCTTGTATTCGTCACAAGGCGTCGCAAACATCATATGAATGAAGTTTTCAGCGTAACCCAGGTCATTGCGCGGATAGATGAACGGCTGGCCTTGCGAGTATTTAAAGGCGTTGGCCGCAATCGTCGGCATTTTGGCGATCAAGCGATAGGACGCAACCATCCGATGCCACGGATCGTTGATGTCCAGACTATCGTGATAGAAGGCGGAAAGCGCGCCGACAACACCACACATGATGGCCATGGGGTGAGAGTCACGACGGAACCCACGGAAGAAGTAGTTGATCTGCTCGTGCAGCATCGTGTGATGGGTCACTTTGTGCTCAAAAGTGGCCTTTTGTTCGTTGGTCGGCAGTTCCCCGTACAGCAGCAGATAGCAGACTTCCATAAAATCCGAATGGACCGCCAGGTCCTCAATGGAATAGCCGCGGTGCATCAAGATGCCTTTATCGCCATCGATAAAGGTGATTTTGGATTCACAGCTCCCCGTAGAGGTAAAGCCCGGATCGTAAGTAAAGTGATCAGTTTCGGCGTACAGCTTACGGACGTCAATAACACTTGGTCCGGTGGAACCGTCCAAAACAGGTAGCTCGTAAGCCTTACCCGTCGTGTTATCGGTCAACGTAAAGGTTTTATTCGACATGCCAGTATATCCCCCGTCGATGTGGATGCGCCGGATTATACGCGCACCCTGGTTGATCGAAGAAATGAATAAACGCTGAAATTTCAATGCGTTTATAAATTAAAAAAGGTCTTGGTTTATTTCGCCAAAGCCTCCTTGAGCCTCAAAAGAGTCTCTTCCTTGCCCAAAACGAGAAGTACCTCAAAAATCCCTGGAGATTTGGTGGTTCCGGTTAGCGCGGAACGCAGCGGTTGGGCGACTTTGCCAAACTTCAAATCTTCTTCTTCGGAGAAGACCCGGATTGTATCCTCAATTGAGGTTTCGGTCCATTCCGAGAGTGACGCCAATCGTCCCTCTAGTTTTCCGAGGATTTCCAAAGCGTCGCCCGTCATTATATTGGCCGCCTTCTCCGTAAAGGGAAGGGGCAATTTTCTAACGTAAAATTCGGCACTTTCAGCCAATTCGACAATGGTCTTGGCCCGCTCTTTAAGACCATCCATTCCAGCCGCCAAACGGGGCAGGGCGCTCGCATCAATATTGTCGCCGAGATTGGTTTTAAGGAGATCCATGACCAGGCTTGCCAACCTGTCATTGTTGGCGTTGCGAATATAATGGCCGTTCAGAGCCGTCAGTTTATCCGTATCAAACCGGGCCGCGGCTTTGCCGATCCCGTCTACATCGAACCATTCTATGGCCTGTTCCCGTGAGATGATTTCATCGTCTCCGTGGCCCCAGCCCAGTTTGAGAAGGTAATTGCAAACCGCTTCGGGCAAAAAACCCATGTCGCGATAAGCTTCAACGCCCAACGCTCCATGCCGTTTCGACAGTTTGGCGCCGTCGGCCCCATGAATCAGGGGAATATGCGCATAGGCGGGCGTTTCCCAGCCCATGGCGTCGTATATCTGCTTTTGCCGAAACGCATTGTTTAAATGATCGTCGCCCCGGATGGCATGAGTCACGCCCATATCATAATCGTCGACGACAACGGCGAGCATATAGGTCGGCGTACCGTCCGCTCTTAAAAGGATCATATCGTCCAGCTGCTGGTTGGATACCTTGACCGTTCCCTGGACCAAATCATGGATAACCGTTTCACCCTCTTGCGGAGCTTTTAAGCGCACGACGGGCGGCACATCTTTAGGCGCTTCGGCAGGATCCCGGTCCCGCCAACGGCCATCGTAGCGGATCGGCCGTTTTTCCTGTTTTGCCAACTCCCGCATTTCGGCAAGTTCTTCCGGGGAGCAATAACAATGATAAGCTTTTCCCGCCTTTAGCAGTTGCTCTGCGACCTCGCGGTGTCGATCCGCTCGTTCGAATTGGGAAATAGCATCGCCGTCCCAATCCAGCCCCAACCAATGAAGACCTTCGTAAATCGCTTCAACAGCCTCTTGGCTAGAGCGTTTTCGATCCGTATCCTCAATTCTTAAAAGAAACTGGCCGCCGTGATGTTTGGCAAAAAGCCAATTGAAAAGAGCCGTGCGCGCCCCGCCAATATGGAGGAAACCAGTTGGGGAAGGTGCGAAACGCGTAACAACACTCATATGCGGTAAAACTCTTTTTGTTGGTGCGGCGGGTGTGGTTTAGCACATAGTTTTTGCGTGTGCAGCAAAACCTTTTAGGTTGGTCATTTTTTCGGCGATTTTGCATGAGAGGTATTACCAAAGCCAAGGTTTTCCGCCATTTTTGGGATGATTTCAAAGGAGACAGCGACCGTTGGTTTCCTTGGCTTCCCGTATGTTTTGGCGGTGGAATTGGACTCTATTTCGCTCTACCTCACGAGCCACACTATTTGTTTGTCTTGATTGGATGCCTGTCCTCATTAGTTGCTCTTCTCCTCACCAAAAGGACCCCCTTCCTTTTTTTTGCGGCCGGGATTCTTACCGTTATCATCCTCGGGATGGGCACCGCCCAACTGAAAACCGCGGCGGTTAAGGCGCCTGTTCTGGAAAAAAGGATCGGGCCGGTCACCCTCGAAGGTAAGGTTCTCGCCGTCGAGAAGTTTAGCGATGGAATACGGACGCTCATCGGCTCCTCACGCATTTCAGGAGTGCCCGTTTACAACACGCCAAGAAAAGTCCGCATTCGGTTTCGCGGAAAAACACTCAATAGCAATCCCGGTGATTGGATAAGAGCGAAGGCCGTTCTTATGCCTCCTGCAGCTCCAGCTATTCCGGGAGAATTCGATTTCCAAAGATATGCCTTTTTCAAAGAAATTGGCGGGGTTGGCTACGGACTAGGCGCATTTTCCATTTTAAAGCGAGCAGCGGTTGACGACCATTCATTTGAAATTTGGCTGGAAAAACTCAGATACCGGATCGGCGAGAAGATCCGCAATCATATTCCCGGCCAAACCGGCGCCGTGGCGGTTGCTTTAATTACCGGCGATCGTTCAGGCATAGATGAACAAGCCATTGAAAAAATTAGACAAGCCGGTTTGGCGCATCTTTTAGCGATTTCCGGCCTTCACATCGGGTTGGTGGCCGGTAGCATTTTTTTAGCGGTCCGGGGAGGGTTATCGCTTTTTCCCACCGTTGTTCTCCGCTTTCCAATCAAAAAATGGGCGGCAACGGCTTCGATTTTTGGAGCTTTCGGCTACGCGCTGATCGCTGGCGCATCCATCCCGACTCAACGCGCTTTTCTTATGGTCGGCTTGGCTTTGCTCGGCATGTTGATCGATCGCGAAACAATTTCCCTCAGATCCCTAGCTTGGGTCGCCCTGCTGATTTTGTTTTTTTATCCGGAGGCGATTTTAGGCCCCAGCTTTCAAATGTCTTTTGCCGCCGTAACGGCGTTGATCGCCTTTTACGGTTACTGGCAAAACCGTAGGGACAGGGAGGTAACGGCCCCGCCATTCCGTGGCTTGAGCGGCAAAATCGCCCGGTATCTCTTGGGCATCTCAACGACAACCTTAGTTGCCAGCGCCGCGACCGCTCCCTTCGCTTTATATCACTTCGGTCAAATAGCTACTTTTGGAATCATCGCCAATCTCGTTGCCGTGCCTCTTGCCGCCCTATGGATCATGCCGGCGGCTGTCGTTTCCATCTGCATGATGCCGTTTGGATGGGAACTCCCGTTTCTTTGGATGATGGGGCAGGGGATAGAGCTCCTGCTCCTCGTTTCCACATCCATTAGCAACCTTTCCAACGCGACGTTTGGAATCGCCTATTTTCCAACCACATCTTTGGTCTTCCTTGTTTTGGGGGGCTTACTAATTTGCCTATCCGGAAACATTGGCCGTCGGCTTGGAGCCATAACACTTGTTGTTTCCGTGGTTGCGATACCCTCCGTCACTTGGCCAACCATGGTTATTGAAAATACGGGAGACTATGCTGCCGTTGTCACGGGAAATGCCGTCGAGTTGATCACTGAAAACGGCTTAAGCAAAAGGTCCGGTCGCTCTTGGCTGGAA
>Ga0209578_10002257_pt1 | contig 16280 bp, 14 predicted proteins | sample tdAd472_FD_187127 | JGI IMG/M metagenome (GOLD analysis project Ga0209578, IMG submission 187127) | Marine sediment microbial communities from the Atlantic coast under amendment with organic carbon and nitrate - tdAd47.2 (SPAdes)... | ecosystem: Environmental > Aquatic > Marine > Coastal >...
ATGGCGCCGATGCCCGCGACTTTGACGATGCCGTCTATTGCGAGAAGGCAGGTGAGGGCTGGCGCCTGTTGGTGGCGATCGCAGACGTTGCGCATTACGTCGATATTGATTCACCGCTCGACAAGCAGGCAACCGTACGCGGCACATCGGTCTATTTTCCGGACCGCGTCGTGCCGATGCTACCCGAGGAACTCTCCAACGGCCTTTGCTCGCTGAATCCGAAAGTGGACCGGCTGTGCCTCGTCTGCGACATGCGCATCGACAAGACAGGCAAGGTGTCCCGATCCACGTTTGTTGAAGCCGTGATGCGTTCCAAGGCACGGCTCACCTACAGCGAGGTCAGTGCTTTCCTTACTGGAGAATCACAGAAGGCTGTGCCAAAAGATTTGCACACTGCATTGCGGAATCTACATTCGTTGTACACGGCTTTCGCGAAAGCGCGCTCCCGTCGCGGGGCCATCGAGCTCGACCTGCCAATGACGAAGTTCGAGCTGAATGCCGAGGGCGAAATCGAACGCATCGCTTCCACGCCCCGCAATGATGCCCACCGGCTTATCGAAGAATGCATGATCGCCGCCAACGTGCAGGCTGCGAAATTTCTCAGGCGTCACCGAATTGCATCGCTCTACCGCATCCACGCACGTCCGGATCCGGACCGTTTTGATGAACTGCGGTTGTACCTGGTGTCTCTGGGGCTGAAGGTGCCGCACTCGGAACACGTCGAGCCCCGGCAATTCAATCAACTGCTGGAGCGAGTTGCGAACCGGGCTGACAGTTCCGCCATCTCAATGGTGATGTTGCGTTCACTGACACACGCCGAGTATTCGCCGAACAACATTGGACACTTCGGGCTCGCGCTCGATGCCTACGCGCATTTCACATCGCCGATTCGACGTTACCCGGACCTGCTCGTACATCGGGCGATCCGGCATATCATTCGTGGCGGCAAGCCTCGTGGTTTCCCTTACGATAAGAATAAGATGGAGCGCCTGGGTGCGATTACATCAGCGCATGAACGTCGTGCCGAGGATGCAACGCGTGAGGTCGAGGCTTGGCTCAAGTGCCAATACATGCTCGACCGCGTCGGCGAAGACTATCCGGGAGTCATCACGGGCGTGACCAATTTCGGTCTTTTCGTACAGATACCTGAACTGCAAATCGACGGGCTCGTGCACGTGACCAGCCTGCAGAATGATTACTATCAATTCGATTCGAGCCGACAGCATCTGGTCGGCGAGCGGACCGGACGGCGTTATGGTTTGGGCGATTCGATGCACGTTCAGGTGCAACGCGTCGACATGGAGACCAGGCGTATCGATTTCCGGCCTTTTCAAACGGAGCGTGAGACTTCACGCCCAAGACGGCGCAAATGAGCAAATCGGGTTACGTAACGGGCCTGCGTGCCGTTGAGCAGCTGCTGGCCGGCGGGGGTGCGGACATCCGCCGAGTCTGTGTCGAGTACCGCACCGCGAATCCACGCGTCGAATCCGTCGTTACGAAGGCGTTGCAGCAGGGTATCGAAGTCCAGGAAGCGAATCGTGCCCGCTTGCGACAAATGAGCGGCGAGGTACGGCACCAGGGCATCGTTGCCGAGATTCGCCGCAGCACGTTGCTGGACGAGGCTGGTCTGCGCTCGCTCGTCGAGAATCGACTCGGCGACAGCAAGCTACCCCTTCTATTACTGATACTCGACGGCGTTCAGGATCCGCACAACCTGGGTGCCTGTATGCGCACTGCCGATGCGGCCGGTGTCGACGCCGTGGTTGTACCACGGCATGGTGCCGCAGGCCTTGGCCCGACCGTCAGCAAGGTGGCGGCGGGCGCCGCGGAACAGTTGCCCTTTGCTGCGGTCGCTAATATCGGCCGGGTTCTGGGCTGGCTGGGTGAATACGGCGTCACCCGCGTCGGTACGAGCGACCGGTCCGATACCAGCCTCTTCGACATCGATTTCAATGTGCCGCTGGTGCTCGTCATGGGGCGCGAGGAGACCGGGCTTGGCAAGGGGGTCGCCGGGCGCTGTGACAGCCTTGTGAGCCTTCCAATGGCCGGTACGGTCTCGAGCCTCAACGTCTCCGTTGCCACCGGAATCTGTTTGTACGAAGCCCTCCGGCAGCGCCGCTAGGTCACTGGTTCAGCGTATTTTGCTTGCTTGCCGGGGGCTCCTTGGGTAGGATGCGCGTCCCCGTCAGATGGCGGGGCGGCGACCAACGCCGGCACCTCTTGCCACACCGGGAATCCGGGTGGCTGTAATCCGCAAGGGTACTCTGCATATGCGACGGGGTATCTGATCGGTTTTCATCCAGAAGGGAAGACAATGAGACATTACGAAATCGTGTTTCTGGTCCATCCGGACCAGAGCGAGCAGGTACCTGCCATGGTCGAGCGTTACCAGGGCATGGTCACCGGTTCCGGCGGTGCGATCCATCGCACCGAAGACTGGGGTCGCCGTCAGCTGGCCCATCCCATCAACAAGGTTCACAAAGCACATTACGTGCTGTTGAACGTCGAGTGCGATAACGGCGTGGTTGACGAGATCCGCAGCGCGTTCCGTTTCAACGATGCCGTTCTGCGCCATATGGTGCTGGCACGCGACAAAGCCGTTACCGAGGCGTCGCCGATGGCTGTTGCGGTCGCCGAAGAAAAAGCGAAAGAGCGTGATGCTCAGCAGCGTCGTGATGCGAAGGCTGCCGCCGAAGCCGCTATGCGTAGCAAGCCCAGTGAGGCTGAAGGCGAGAAGGCTCCCGACAGCGAAGATGCCGCCGCTGAAAAGCCCGCTGCAGTAGAGGTTGCTGGTGACGAGCCGGCTGCCGAAAAGCCCGCTGCAGAAGAGGCTGCTGGTGACGAGGCCGCTGCCGAAAAACCCTCTGCAGAAGAGGCTGCTGGTGACGAGGCCGCTGCCGAAAAACCCTCTGCAGAAGAGGCTGCTGGTGACGAGGCCGCTGCCAAAGCGCCGGCCGCAGAAGAGGCCGTTGCCGAAGAGGCTGCTGGTGACGAGGCCGCTGCCGAAGCGCCCGCTGCCGAGGAGCCGGCTGCCGAAAAGCCCGCTGCTGAAGAAAGCACCGAATCAATTGACGAGGGTACGGCTGCGGCCGATGCCGCCACCAAAGAAAATATCGCGGATGAAGAAGCCGCCCAGAAGAGCGCCTGAGGAGAATGGCAATGAGTCGATATTCACGCAGGCGCAAGTACTGTCGTTTCACGGCTGAAGGCATCGAGGAGATCGATTACAAGGATATCAACTTGCTCAAAGCCTACGTCACGGAGACGGGCAAGATTGTACCGAGCCGTATCACGGGCACGAAATCGCATTACCAGCGGCAGCTTGCCGCTGCGGTCAAGCGCGCCCGGTACCTGGCATTGTTGCCTTACACCGACCAGCACTAGGCCGCTTAGGGGCAAACTATGCAGGCGGTGGCCACGTGGCTGGTAGCGCGGCCACTGAATGCAACATTGGCACTGGCGGCGACGTCGTCGCCGTACCTCGGCTTCCTGAGCAGCGTGTTGATCGTGTTGTTCGTGTTGCGCCAGGGAGTTCGGGTTGCGGCCCTCGAAGCGATCATGGCGGGGCTTTTGCTCGGGGTTGTCAGCGTCATGGTAGGGACACCGGCATCAGTCGTGCTTGCCGTGGCGATCGTGTTCTGGCTGCCAGCAATGTTGCTTGCAACATTGCTGACGGTAACGAGATCGTTGACATTGACGATGCAAGTGTCGGTGCTCGTGACCGTACTGGGAATGGTGGCCTTCTTTGTCGCAGTCGGTGATCCGGCAGCGTTCTGGGAGGCGGAATTACTGGTTGCCGCCGAAGTCTGGCGCAATCTGGGCGCTAACGAGCTTGCCAGCAACCTGACACAGGGGCAGGCAGTACTCGCGGCGCAGATGACGATGTTTATCGCCACGATGTTGTGGACGATTTATGCGGCGACGTTTGTGTTGGGCTACAAGTTGTACCGCCAGTTGCCCGGCGAAACGGCGCGATACGGCCATTTTCGTGATTTGAATCTGGGCCGCGTAATCGCATTGACTATGGCGGTGTGTTCGATAACCGCGTTGCTGACTGACGCGGTGTGGTTACAGAACATTGCGTTCGTCATGTTCGCGATATTCTGGCTGCAGGGACTGGCCATCGTGCACTGGATGCACAGTAAGGGAATACTGCCGGCCTTTGCAGTAATTATTGTTTATGTGCTGATGCTGCCGCTGAGCGCGGTCATCGTCGTCGCACTGGCGGTCGTCGGCTATGTCGATGCCTGGTTCCGGTTGCGGCAGAGAGTGCTGGCAGCATGAGCTAGGTAATTTGTGCACGACGAGGCTTAGGAAATGAACGTCATTCTGTTAGACAATGTTGAAAATCTCGGCAAGATCGGCGACCTCGTAAAGGTCAAACCCGGCTATGGTCGCAACTACCTGTTGCCGCAAGGCAAGGCAGCGCTGGCGACGGACGAGAACCTCAAGCAGATCGAGGCGCGGCGAGCTGATCTCGAGAAAGCGGCGGCTGAGGAACTCAGCGCCGCGAAGACTCGCGCAGCAGCGATTGAAGGCATGGAACTGGTTATCCAGGCCAACGCTGGGGCCGAAGGCAAACTCTTTGGTTCGGTGGGCCCGATCGACATCGCCGAGGCTTTCGATAAGGTCCAGGTCGACGCGCAGCGCAGCGAGATTCGCATGCCGGACGGCCCGATCCAGGAACTCGGTGAGTTCCCGGTCGGCATCCACCTGCACCCCGAGGTCAATGTCAACATCACGATCCGCATTGTCGAGATGGAGTAGGAGCTACTGCGTCTCTGATGTTGTGGTACCTTTGAGCGGAGGTCCACGACAGCCCCGGGGAGTCAAATGGTTCGAGTGTTGGATGAGGGAATAGGCACTGTTGCCGCAGAGCGGCACATCAAGGTGCCGCCCAATTCCATCGAGGCCGAGCAGTCATTGATCGGCGGTCTGATGCTCAATGCCCAGGCGTGGGACAAGGTCGCCGACGTCATTACGGCCGAGGACTTTTACCGGAAAGATCACCGCCTGATTTTCGCCGCCATTGCCAGCCTGGTCGATGCGGGCAGTCCATGTGACGTCGTTACGGTTTCGGAGTTTCTGGACAAACGTGGCGAGCTGGAGGCGGCTGGCAGCCTCGAATACCTGGCGACGCTGGCCAACGAGACGCCGGGCGCTGCCAACGCACGCGCTTATGCGCGGATCCTGCGTGATCGCGCGGTCGAACGGGCGTTGATCAACGTGGGCAACGAGATTTCGGGGAGCGCCTTCGCGACCGACGGCCGTTCCGCGGCAGAACTCGTCGATCAGGCCGAGAGCCTGGTGTTCGAAATCGCGGAGCGGGGCTCGCGGGGCCGTGCCGGTTTCAGGTCCCTAAAACAGATTCTGCCTGAAGCGGTCGATCGCATCGATTTGCTGCACCAGTCAGACGGCGATATCACCGGAATTTCGAGCGGCTACACCGAATTCGACAAACTGACAGCCGGTTTGCAGGCAGGTGATCTGGTTATCATCGCCGGCCGTCCGTCTATGGGCAAGACGACGTTGGCGGTGAACATCGCCGAGAACGCGGCGATCGGCGCCAAGGTGCCTACGGCGATCTTCTCGATGGAAATGCCATCGCAGCAACTTGCATTCCGTATGATTTCGTCGCTCGGACGGGTGGACCAGTCGCACCTGCGCACAGGTCGGTTCCCCGACGAAGACTGGTCACGTATCAACACGGCGGTGCAGTTGATGTCGGACGCGCCGCTGTTTATCGACGACACGCCCGGCATGTCACCGACAGAAATTCGCGCCCGCGCAAGGCGATTGCAGCGCGAGCACGGGCTCGGGCTTATCGTGGTCGATTACCTGCAACTCATGCAGGTCCCAGGGAACAAGGAAAACCGGGCGACGGAGATATCGGAGATTTCACGCTCGCTGAAAGCACTCGCGAAAGAACTCTCGTTGCCGGTCATTGCATTGTCGCAGCTCAATCGCAGTGTGGAACAACGTACGGACAAGCGCCCGGTCATGTCGGACCTTCGCGAATCTGGTGCGATCGAGCAGGACGCCGACCTGATCATCTTCATCTACCGCGAAGAAGTCTACAACCAGGACACACCGCGCAGGGGCATAGCCGACATCTCAATTGCCAAACAACGTAACGGACCAATCGGCGATTTCCCGCTTACGTTCGTCGGCCGCTACACGAAATTCGAAAACTGGGTACCGGACACCTACGCCGAGGAGAGCTATCCGTGAGTTTCGGGGCTCGGGCACTCATCCGGCTCGGCGCGCTCAAGCACAATCTCGAAGAAATACGCAACTCCGCGCCAGATGCGCGAGTCATGGCGGTCATCAAAGCTAACGCCTATGGTCACGGCATGGTGACCGTTGCGCAGCAGCTCGACAATGCCGATTCGTTTGCCGTTGCGCGCTTACCGGAAGCGCTACTGTTGCGTGAGTCGGGCATCGACAAACCCATCGTCCTGCTCGCCGGCGTCGTAACGGACGAGGGCAGGCGCAAGGCGTTTGAAAATGGATTCGAACTGGTTGTTCATGACGTAGCGCAAGTCGAAATACTGAAACGTGCGCGCGGACTCGCGGGCACGGTCTGGCTCAAGTTCGACACCGGTATGAACCGGCTCGGATTTCCGCCGGAGGCCGCTCCAAGGCTGATCAAGATGCTCAGGCAAAGCGAAGTCGTCAACGAATTGCGTCTGATGACCCACCTCGCGAGTGCCGATGAGCTCGATAACCCGGCGACTGAAAAACAGCTTGATGCCTTCGAGACCGTTACGCGCGACTTCGATGGTGCGGTCAGTATTGCGAATACGCCCGCAACACTGGGCTGGCCGCAAATCGTGGACGCACGAGAGAGATTGGGATTCTCCGGTGACTACTGGATACGGCCCGGGATATCGCTATTTGGTGTGTCCCCGTTTGCGGACAAGAAAGGCAGTGATCTCGGGCTGCAACCGGTCATGCAATTCGAGGCTCGGCTCATCGCCGTCAAGCCGCTGCATGCCGGGGCACGCGTGGGCTACAAGGGCGCTTATATCAGTGAGGCGGAGACGACGCTCGGGATAGTCGCCGCAGGCTACGGCGACGGGTACACGCGGCATTTCCGCAGCGGCACACCGGTACTGATCAATGGCCGTCGCGTCCCATTGATGGGTAATGTGTCCATGGACATGATCGCCGTCGACCTTGGTCAGGCGGCTACCGATCAGGTCGGTGACCTGGTGACGCTATGGGGCGATGACCTGCCGGTTGAAGAGGTGGCGCCCTGGGCTGATGCCATCCCGTACGAACTCGTCTGCGGTGTCATGAACCGCGAGGCGAGCGAGGTTATCAACTAGCTGTCGTGGGAGCGCGCTCGAGCGCATTCGGTACTGCTTAGTCACCCAAAGGGCGTGAAGCTCAATCGCGTGCCAATTCCATTAGCTCGCGAAGAAGCCCATCTTGACGCCGGCCAGCTGCACTACGTCGTTGTCACTCAGTTTTCGTGCTTGTGCGCCGATCGGTTGACCGTTTACGAGCGGAAAGTCACCTTCCTCGCCGGATTCGACGTGGACGATGTAATAGCCTTCGGCACGTCGCGTAATTGCCGCAACCTGAACGCCCGGACGTCCGAGGGTAGTCAGTGCCTTGGTCAGTTCAAGCTCGCGCCCCGCAAACGCGCCACTCAGCACCTGCAGTTTTGCCAGCGGCAGGGCATTTGGTGCAGACCTGGGGTCGATGCCCGTAGTAGTCGAGGTATGCGCCAGTGGTGCTGCGGTTTCTTCGTACTTGGGTGGGGCAGGGGCATCGCCTGTCAACGGTGCCGCTTCTTCCGGGTCCAACCGAACCGAGGTTGCTGCGTCCGCAGCAGCCTCGGCAGCTGCCACAGCGGCGGCCGCATCCGCCGCCTTCTCGGCTATCGCGAGTTGTTCAGCATTTTGCTGACCACTCGGGATGACCATCGTTTTTTCGAATTCGTCCTGCTCGGTTTCCGGAGCCTGCTGATCAGAGAAGCGCAGCTGGTGATGACCGATAGTAATGACGTCGCCATGCTGCAAAGCGTGTTTCTTGATCAGCTTGCCGTTGACGTAGGTACCGTTTGTACTATTCAAATCCTCGAGGAAGGAATCATTGAGAATGTTGATGATAAGGGAGTGATGGCCGCTGACCGCGGGATTGTCGATACGAACGTCATTGTCCGGGAGTCGACCAACCGTGTAGCGTTCCTTGGTCATGTTGTATTCAGCCAGAACCTGGTTGTCCAGACTCAGAATTAACCGTGCCATGATTTTCCGTCGTCCTCAGTGAGACCGTTACTGCAAGGTGCCATGCTCAAGGAAAACTGCCAGCTACAGAAAGTAGCCGCATCGCTCGCGATGATCGCAATCTCCAGATTACCCCTGCATCCCTTATGAGCGAAACCAGCCCGCGATCTTGACCAGCAGATTTTTCTTTGCTGCAAACGACTCCAGCACCTGGGCAAGCATCACGGACACATTGTCGCGCCCGCCGTGGTCATTAGCCAGCTCCACCAGCTGTTGACCAACGACGTCAAGACTAGCATTAAAAGTACTGATAGTTAAGTGAATATCCTCATCTTCGACCATGTCAGGCAGGCCGTCTGAACACAGCAGGTAGACGTCGTCCGGGAGTACCTCGTACTCGTTAACCTCGACCTCAACGGTGGGTTCGACGCCGAGGGCCCGGGTGACATAGTTGCGGTTTGTCGAGCGCTGTGCCTCGTCGTGAGAGTAGAAGCCCCGGTCCACGAGTTCCTGCAGCAGTGAGTGATCCAGCGTGAGCTGTTCGAACTGGCTGTCGCGCAGGCGGTAAGCGCGCGAGTCACCGACGTGGGCAATAGAGACTTTGTTGTCGTAGAACATGCAGGCGACGATGGTCGTCCCCATGCCTTCGCAATGAGTCTGGCTCTGGGCGGTCTGGAAAATTATCTTGTTGGCGCGGTAGACGGCATCGCGCAGGACGATGGATTGCCGCATTAGTCCACTGTGGGCATCGATATCCTGGCGTTTCTCGCGATTCGCGCCCTCTAATGCGAGATCAGTCACGATCTGTACGGCGATGCCGCTTGCAACCTCACCCGCATTGTAGCCACCCATGCCGTCGGCCAGCACCATCAGCCCGATATCCGGATTCGCGCCGATCGCGTCTTCGTTATGATCGCGCACCCGGCCGGTATCCGTTATCTCGGCGAAGTCAATTTTTCCACGCAGGGTCATCGTAATCGCTCTACTCCGGCTGATCCGCTCTAGGAGTATCTGGCACAGTTGCGCAATGCTATCGCCATTTCGGCACCGCAGGAAAACCGATCCTCAGGACGTTTTGCCAGCGCTTTAGCCAGTACGGCATCAATGCTCGGGGCGATGCCTGCACGACGATTCGCAATTGGGGCCGGGTCTTCCGTTGTGATTTTTGTCATTAGTGCTGCGATGTTAGTTGCTTTGAAGGGCACCTCACCAATCAAGAGCTCGTACAGGGTAACACCAAGCGAAAACAAGTCCGAGTGGCCCGTGAGCTTTTCGGCACCAAGCTGTTCTGGCGACATGTACATCGGTGTCCCGAGCACAATGCCGGTTTTGGTGCGGTTGTTATCGGTGAGCCGTGCGACGCCGAAGTCGCTGATCTTCAGCGATCCTTCTTTCGGATTGTAGAGCAAATTCGCTGGTTTGATGTCGCGATGGATTACGCCCTGATTGTGCGCGTAGTCGAGCGCCTCGGCCGTCGAAGCCGCAAGGTCGAGCGCCCGCTTGGGCGCAAGCAGTTTTCTGGCGTCCGTGAAATCCTTGAGCGCAATGCCGGGAACGTATTCCATGGCGATATAGGCGAGGCCCTTGTCTTCGCCGGCATCGAACACGGTGATGATATTGGGGTGCGTCAGGCGGCCTGCGGATTCGGCCTCACGGTAGAAACGCAACCGCGCCTCCTTGAGTTCCTCATCCTCGAATTCCTTCTCGATCGGAATGGCCTTGACGGCGACTGCACGGTTGATGCGCGGGTCCTTGGCCAGGTAGACAGCGCCCATCGCGCCGCGACCGATGCGTTTTTCGATCACATACCGGCCGAGTCGCCGCGGGAACCCTGCCACTTTTCGTTGTTCCTCTTTCCTGAGAGTGATCGCGCCATGCGTGCATTTCATCCAGTCGATAACGGCTTCGGCCCGCTCGGGTTTTGCCTGCTCCTCGAACGCGATCGATAATTTGTACATGACTGTACCGAGCGTGTCGGAAGGATCACAGCGGCGAAATTCGGCGAACGCAGGTTCGAGTCTGCCGGCGGCGAGGAAATCGGATCCGCGTTTGAAGGCGTCCTGTGTCACTTTCTTCGGGTTACCGACGAGCCATGTGCTGAGCAGGCCGATGCCGACAAAAATCAGTACGGGTCGGCCAATATCGAGGCGTACCCGCAGCACGTAAAGGAGCAACATTTCGGTAAGCAACAGGCCTACGACGAATGCGATCGTCATGACTGCGATGCCGCGGCGCCCGCGATCCGGCATAAACAGGACGGCGATGATCGCCAGCAAGACCGGCGCCAGCCACTCAAGAGCACTCGCCCAGCCGGGCTCTATGATGGTGCGATCGCTTTCCATGTCGGCGAGTAGTGCTGCGGTCAGCTCCGAATGCGTGACGAATTGGCCGGATGGCAACACGGCGGCCGCACCGACAAGAGCGGGTTCGTGGTCAACAAATATGGTCGCACCATTGAGACGTGTACTCGCAAAGTCGCCAACCAGGATCGCATCCACTGAAACTCTTGGCAGTCCAACGTAGTTGGAAAAGAATATCTCGTCGTCCGCGTTCGACATTCTGCCGCTCATCGGAAGATTCTCATTATCGAATGCGACGGCCAGTGCCAGCGATGGGGACATTACGCTGCCATTGCGGAGCCACAGATTGGAACGCCGCAAAATTCCATCGTCATCCGGTAGCACGTCCACGATTCCGTCGTGAGAGGTCAGGTCGGCAAAGCGATGCCGCGTGGGCACATAGACAGGAACTCGGCCACTGAGGGCAGCGGCCCAACCTGGCACACTGTCGTCTGTCTCCATTTCAGGCGGGTTGGGCAGGATGACCCGTTCAGCCTGGCTGTCTGATAGGACCTTGAGAATCTGGCCGTATTCTTCCAGTAGTTGCTCCCGCCCGAGCCGCGACGGATCGATGCTGATGATCATCGCGTCTTCCAACGAATTGTTGGGCACGCCGGACGCAAAGGTGTCGAACAGAAAACGGTCGGCCGCAACGAACCACGGGGCCAGGGGGCCGTAGATAAGAAGTAGCAGCACGCTGGCAAAGCTCAGCGCTATCAGGCGATTACGTTTTTGGCTGTTGCCTGTGTTCAAGTCTGTCAGGTCCCTGTTTACAAGGGCAAAAGTATAGGAAATCGCAGGCTTTCTTAATGAGAAAGGGTTGGCATTTTTATGTAATAAGCTGGCGAATTGCGGTGCTATCATCGGTCGCGGCGGGCCGTGTACAACAATGCGCCTTGTCATCACAAAAAAAGATCCAATAAAAGTAGCAAAATCAATTGCGTACACTGGTTTTCTCTATTTTACCTCAAATGCAGCCAGATCCTCGACAGCGTCCGCAGGCGGTTCGCCACCCATGGGCAAGCTGAAAACTGCTTATGTGTGCGCCGAATGCGGCGCACATAGTCTGAAGTGGGCCGGGCAGTGTCCGGACTGCTCGGCTTGGAACACGCTGGCCGAAACAAGGATTTCGAGTGCTGCTCCACTCCCCGCCAGTGAGGCCGAGATAGTCACGCTCGGAACGCTGCAGCTCGACCCGGAGGAGCGCTACGCCACAGGGTTTGGAGAGTTCGATCGGGTACTCGGGGGCGGTCTGGTGCCGGGTGCCGTTGTCTTGCTGGGCGGCGATCCCGGTGTCGGAAAATCGACCCTGTTGCAGCAGATCAGCGGCAGGATCGAAGGACGAAACGCGGTCCTGTATGCGACTGGCGAGGAGTCTCTGCGGCAGGTCAGTCAACGCGCACAGCGGCTCGGTCTTGATACTGCGACGTTGCAAGTCCTTGCGGATACATCGCTGGAAAACGTGCTTGCGGAGGCAAGCCGCGCAAACACGCGCGTCATCATCATCGACTCGATCCAGACTATGACCGTTGCGGAACTGCCGTCAGCGCCGGGTTCGGTGGCACAACTGCGCGAATCCGTCGGTCGGCTCGTGCAGTTTGCCAAGCGTAAAGATGTTGCGGTATTCATCATCGGGCACGTCACCAAGGAGGGCGCGATCGCCGGCCCGCGCGTCGTCGAGCATATGGTCGACACGGTTCTCTACTTTGAAAACGATCCCGCGAGTCGCTATACGATGATCAGGTCAGTTAAGAATCGCTTCGGCGCAACCGGCGAGATGGGCGTTTTTGCAATGACGGACGCAGGCTTCCGCGAGGTTCGCAATCCGTCCGCGATTTTTTTGTCGCGCGAGACGCTTACACAGTCAGGCAGTCTGGTATCGGTCGCCTGGGAAGGGAGCCGAGCGTTACTGGTTGAGATACAGGCCCTGGTTGCCGACGGCAACGGCGGCTATCCGAAGCGACTTGCCCAAGGCGTCGACCAGAATCGACTTGCCCTGTTACTTGCCGTATTGCAGCGTCACGGCGACGTAGAACTGGGAGCTGAAGACGTATTCGTCAACGTTGTCGGTGGTCTTCGAATCACTGAAACCGCTGCAGATTTGCCCTCCCTGATATCGGTGGTGTCCAGCTTTCGTGACCGGCCGTGCCGCGAAGGACTTGTCAGTTTCGGGGAAGTTGGTCTGACCGGCGAGGTGCGCCCGGTTCGGTACGGCGAGGAGCGGATCATGACCGCAGCGCAGCAAGGGTTCTCCTGTGCAATTGTGCCCAAGGCAAATGTGCCGAAAATAGTACCGGACGGAATTTCGGTGATTGGTGTGCAGCGTCTCAGCGACGCGCTCGGCGCCGCGTTCTAAGATTCCGCATCGGCCACGCGGCGACCGATCCTGACCGTACGAACGCGATTATCGTCTGAGGCGACGATTTCGAGGGGGTAGCCGCTGATCTTTACACAGGTCGACGGTTCGGGAATTGTTTCCAGCAATTCGACAATCAAACCGTTGAGCGTCTTGGGACCGTCTGTTGGCAGTTCCCAGCCCTGTGAGCGATTCAAGTCGCGAATATTCGCGGTGCCGCTGACAAGGAAAGAGTCGGCGCTTTCCCGAACAACCTCATCTGTATGATCAGCCGGATCAGTGGTGAATTCGCCGACGATCTCTTCGAGTATATCCTCGAGCGTCACGATGCCCTGGATATCGCCGTATTCATCCACGACGAACGCGATGCGTTCCCGTCGGCGTTGAAACTGTACGAGCTGGATGCTGAGCGGCGTGCCTTCGGGAACAAAGTAAGGTTCGACCAGCAGGCGCCTGAGTGCGTCCTGGTCGAAAGACCGCTGCGTCAGGTTTGCGAGGCGGCGCAAGTGCAGGATTCCGACGATCTGGTCAATGTTGTCCTGGTAAACGGGCAAGCGCGTATGCTCGCTCTGATTGATGATGCGTTCGATTTCCGCCGTGTCGTCGTCGAGATCGATACCGATAATTTCGTTGTGCGGCACCATCACGTCATCCACGGTAACTTTTTCGAGGTCGAGAATGCTGAGCAGCATCTGCTGATACCGGTTCGAGATGCGACTACCTGCTTCGTTAACGATGGTCCGTAATTCCTCCCTGGTCAGGGAAGCGAGTCCCGTATCCCCGCTCCGGACACCGAACAGGAAGAGCACGCCATTTGACGCCACGTTCGTCAACCACACGATGGGGTAGGTGATCTTTAGCAGAGGGTAGTAAATCAGGGCCGCCGGATACGCGACGCGTTCGGGGTGCAACGCAGCGAGTGTCTTCGGGGCCGCCTCGGAAAAGATCAAAACGACGAGTGTCAGGATCAGGGTGCCCAGAGCGACCGCGGGCTGACCGCCGATTTTCAAAGCGATGATGGCAACCAGCGACGCCGCGGAAAAATTGACGAGATTGTTGCCCAGCAGTATCAGGCCGATGAGTCTGTCGGGGCGCTCCAGGAGGCGCTCCGCGACCCTTGCACCACGGTGTCCCTGCCTTGCCTTGTGGCGCAATTGATAGCGATTGAGGCTCATGAGAGCCGTTTCCGAGCCGGAGAAACAGGCGGAAAGAAGTAATAAAGCAATCAGCAGCCCAATCAGGGCCGATAGTGGAACGTCATCGCCCAAAGGACGAGTCCCTCCTTGTTGGATTGCGACAGTGGCAGTTCAGCAGCACCCCGCCTGACTGTCAAGGAACTGCGGCGTCTTGGGAACTAGCCCCAACTACGGTTGAGTATGAGTTCGAGAATGACGCGGCTGCCGAAATACGCAAGGCACAGCAACGTGAAACCGCCGAGATACAGGTATACCGCTCGCCTGCCACGCCAACCCCGGAAATAACGACCCGCCAGCAGAATGCCGAAAACCACCAGCGCGAGCAGCGACAGCACTGTCTTGTGCACCAGATGCTGAGCGAACAGGTTCTCGACAAATGTAATGCCCAGTATCACGGACATGGCCAACACGATGATGCCAACTGTCGTGACCCCGTAAAGGACGCGTTCAGTCGTCTCGAGTGGGGCAAACAGGTGATTGACTGCGGAAAGTTTGGCGGCCCGCAGGCGACGATCCTGAACCAGCGCGTAAATTGCGACGATGGCGCCCGCAGTCAGCAGCCCGTACGCAAACATCGCAGTGAATACGTGGGTCTGCAACTGCCAGGTCAGACCGCCACCGACGCCGCCCGAGACGCCGGCGTGTGTGATCAAGGCCGTGGGCGCAGCGAGGAGGATAAGACCCGCCGACACGCCGCGCAGGTCTGAATCGATCGCCGCAAGCGTGCCGATGATTGCCAGTTGCAGGCCGATCAGAGAGATCGACGAGACAAGCGAGACGTTTATCGTGCCACCCTGCGTCAGCGAATCGATCAGCGCCGTCCCGTGCAGCAAGACTGCAGCGGTCGCCAATACGAAAGCACCTGTCCGCAATATTCCCGCGCGCGGGGAGTCGGGACGCAGCCTGCCAGTGGCGAAGGCTGCGGCGGCTAACAGGTACAGAAATGGAATTGTGATTTGAAACACAGAAACCCGTGGGTCGATAACCTACCGTTTCGTCGATACATCATCCCATATGGTGACGGGCAATAGAACCCTCATAGTTATGCGTATTCGAGTACTTGGTTGCAGCGGCGGTATCGGCGCCGGGGCGCGGACCACTGCGCTGCTGGTCGATGAAGACGTGTTGATCGATGCCGGTACCGGTATCGGCGACCTCGCGCTTGCTGACCTGTGTGCGATTCGCCATGTGTTCCTTACACATGCGCACCTGGATCACATCGCCGGACTGCCGATGTTGGCGGATACGGTCTTCGACGAAAACTTCGCGACGCCCCTGACGATATATGCGCGAGAAGAAACGCTGCGGGCGGTTCAGGATCATCTGTTCAATGACGTGATCTGGCCGGATTTCGCCAGGCTGCCGTCACGTGCACATCCGATGGTGCGCTACCAGGTATGCAGTCCCGGGGACACGATTACGATCGATCATCGTGACTTTTACGCAGTGGACGTTATGCATAGCGTGCCGTCACTCGGCTTCACGGTACAGAACTCGGGTGGTGCTTTCGCGGTCAGCGGCGATACGAAGTCCAACGAGACATTGTGGCCGGTGCTAAACGCTTGCGAAGACCTCAAGCTCCTGGTCATTGAAGTCTCCTTCCCGGACGAAATGGAAAGCCTCGCTGCCCAGGCGGGGCACTACTGCCCGCGGACCCTGACCCGAGACCTCGAAAGGCTGCGCCACGATCCGGAGATCTGGCTCACGGGCATGAAGCCAGGCGAAGAATCTCGCATCCTGAGCCAGGTGGTTCGCGCGGCGCCTGACAAGAACATTCGAATGCTGTCTCGCGGAACGATCCTTACTGTTTAAGCTCGACCGTCTGAAGGTGCCTCGTCTGAAGGTGCCCTGAAGGTGCCTGGCACCACATTTCAAACATTTCGAACATTTCAAACATTTTTCAATGTTCGGCTTCTATACACATGAACCAGCCGAAAGACACCTAGAATGTTGGAAATGTTCGAAATGTTTGAAATGTGGTGCCAGGCACCGGATTGGCGCTAGACTCCGCGCCATGTTCGAGAACCTGACAGGCCGGCTTTCCGAGGCCGCGCGATCGCTGTCCGGCAAGGGCCGGCTGACCGACGCGAATATCAAGGACACCCTGCGGCAGGTTCGACTGGCTCTGCTCGAAGCCGACGTCGCGCTTCCC
>Ga0209578_10002258_pt1 | contig 16276 bp, 19 predicted proteins | sample tdAd472_FD_187127 | JGI IMG/M metagenome (GOLD analysis project Ga0209578, IMG submission 187127) | Marine sediment microbial communities from the Atlantic coast under amendment with organic carbon and nitrate - tdAd47.2 (SPAdes)... | ecosystem: Environmental > Aquatic > Marine > Coastal >...
GGATGACCTGGTACAGTTAGATAGGCGCATTGCCGAAGTGAATGAAGAGATAGAGCACATAGCCAGAACAAACCCGGTAGCCCAGCGACTACAGCAGCTCCGCGGAGTAGGTCCTTTGGTCGCTACCGCCATGATTGCCTCAGTGGGATCAGGTAAGCATATTAGCCGTGGCAGGCAAATGGCAGCCGCACTAGGATTAACACCCAAGCAATACAGCTCCGGTGGAAAGGAACGACTGCAGAGTATCAGTAAACGAGGTGATGTGTACCTTTGCTGTTTAATGGTACACGGCGCTCGCTCTGTTGTTTCTCATGCCAAGAATAAGGAGGATCGCTTCAGTCGCTGGATGACTGAACTGGCCCAGCGTGGTCACAGTAACGTGGCGGCTGCAGCCCTGGCTAACAAAACCGCGAGGATGGCTTGGGCGATGATGGTCAAAGAAACTGATTACGATCCGGCTTTAGCTTCACGCTAAAAACTGGAAGACAAACTAAGAAAGTAAACCTGTTCTACGACGCAAGCTGAATGATGGAGAACTGGTCGAACCGGCGTTGGTAGAACCCGTTAATGTCCGAGCACTTCGAGTGCGTAACAGCAATTGGGAACCAACGCGCGGATAGCCGATTATGGCCCGGCACCAACGTGTGCAACCTCAGAGGCCGGATATACGTTCGCTGTCGAGCCAAACCTCAATCAGTCAGAGTGTTGTAAAAAAGGAGGAGTCCATATACAGACGTTTTCCCAACCAAAAGGCCTGTGTGGTGAGGTTGTCACATTGAGAGCTTCTTTAGAATCCGTGAGCACCATCATAATTCTGACTTATTGATCTATTAGTGCAGTAATCTCTTCAATCGCCGTGTCAACTGCAGGAATGACTCTGTACCATTGAACACGATTTAATTCCGTCCAAAAATGCCTTCGGGCCACAACATTACCCAAGCTCTCGTCAATTCGGACCTGAATTCTATCACTTGGTTCAAATTGGCTTGTATTTTGAAAAGGCACGCCTTCAAAAAGTAGATCCTGTAGATCCGCACGATCTGATAGTGCAGGGTACAGATCGTCTAAGATGAATTCTCTGGTGTCGCGTTGTGTTTTCAGAACACCTTTATACATCCTGACCCATAGATTCAGGGCTTCCAATACCTGTTGGCCTTCTATCAGTTCAATTCGCCCTGGCTTGACGAGGCTGTCCAAAATTGGAGTGCCTAGTTCCATAGTACCCATTTCAAGCAAGTTGCCCATGTCCGGAACTGAAATTTCAATGGTATTCTCACCATCGGCTAAAGCTTGATTTATATCATTGGATATTTTTTCCGTAGTAGCGATAACACGAGAATATCGAGTCTGATCTTGATATCGGGCCTCAATTCTTTGCCGGTTCTCAACTAACTCAGCTCGCAGTCGAGATAGTTCTTCAATTTGTGCATTTTTCCGCTGACTTTCGCTCCACCAAGCTTCTATTGAGAAGGCGAGAAGAATTGAAACCACAATAATGAGCCCTTCTGCAAAAAGCCTTTTCCCAGTTAATTGCTAGTTTCATAATCCTTAGTCACGATATCGGAGAAATCCCAAATCAGAAAAATAACAATGTTTATAGAGAAAAATCTGTATCTCCATGACCGAGCCAGCACCCATATCTGCTCACGGCCAACTGCAGTCATAATTAATCCTTCTGCCGCTCTTTTGTCACGAAAAGCGAACCGGACATTGGCTGCCCGGTTCCATCGGTTTTTTAGGTTTGTTTTTCCTGCTAGATCCTAGTCCCCGGGTATGATTCGATTTCCAGTGAACAGGCTGCTCTCACAACGGTGGATTGAATTCCATTCGTTATTCATAGCCTGCCCTTCAGCGGACGTCAGGAAATCGGTTGTCGAATGAGCGTAGTCCACCATGCTGTCGTATACCCCGTAGTAAGAGACGTCAAACCCAGAAGTGGAGTGCAGCGGGTTAAACATATAGGCGACGAAGCGTTGTGTGCCCCCCAGGTCACCCAAGACGTTCCTCCAGCGAACCAGCGCCTGCTCTACATCAATCATGGATCTCCCCGGGTGGAAGCGGCAGCGAAAAGTTTCTATAGTAGCTGGGTCATTAAGCTCAACGTTGTCGCCCTGAAAGATATTGGTGCGGAAGTGGTGGCTGTTTTCACAGTCCACGATACCCTCCCACATAGTCTCCACCGGCACCGACAACGGTGACGCGCTATAGACCTGAGCACCTCGGGCAAAACTGTTCAGGTTGTCGTAATATTCCAGCCAGATCACATCGAACTCGGCGCCAGCCATTCCGGGTGTCCAGGCCGCCGCCCGAATGCCGCCGAATTCATCGGCGCCCATACGTTCCATTTGCTCAACCCAGAAGTCTGCCCACGCTTCCAAGTCGTCCATACTCTTTCCGTCTCTGAAGTTGCAGGTCCATATTGAGGCCAGTGTCGGTGTTTCTTGTGCAATGCTGCTGCCGGCGAACGTAAGGCTGAGGATTATCGCAGTGAGTAAAGAGATTAATTTGTTTTTCATATTGCTCTCCTTTTATCGGCTTGTTTCAAAAATGGATGCTATCCCTGAGCCTGTTAATTGTCCAATCTCATTAGATTCCATCGAGGTGATTCGTGTCATCGGTAAGTAAGAAAATCCAGAAAATGACTACTTTTCAGCCGCAATACATTGCGACTAGGCCAAGATTCTTAACTTCCGGTATGGGTTGTCGGAAGCCGACGTTAGGAAATCAATGTAACAACTACTTCTGCTCACCCAATTTCTGTAGGGAAATTTGTTCGCAACGGTATGTGCACGACTCATTCTTGTGGCCACACTACCATAAGGTGCCGCTATGAATTTCCAAAATATTTTCGTTGAAATGCAACTTGACAAGTAACTTGTCATGGTTCTATGATGACAACCTACTTGTCATATTGAGGTAAATCCCATGGCTTCGGAGCCAGTTTACACGCTCATCATGCAAATCCGTCGTCTGTTCCAGCGTCTTAAGGCTGTTAGTGAGGAAATCCTGCAAGGTACAGGCATAAATCCCAGCCAAAGGGCGATTCTCGAGTTTCTCTACCAACAGCAATCCCATTCCGTCCCTCAGATCGCGGAATACCTTTCGGTAACTCGCCAGCATGTTCAGGTCATAGTCAATGACCTGGTGGAACTAGAACTGGCACGTTGCTTGGAAAATCCAGCCCATAAGCGCTCGCTCTTGGTCGAGGCAACGCCTGAAGGTATCGCGATGTTCGAGTCCATTCAACAGAAGGAAGCGGAAATACTTCGGCAGTTCCAGCAACAGTTACCCGAGAAAGATATTCGATCGGCACTGAAGTTGCTGGAATCACTCGACAAATTACTCTCGAAATTTTCCGAAAAAAATCCGTAAGCAAACTACGAGGTGTCTAGTTATGAAATCCCATCAGTCTAACATGCACTACCTGGTTCTGGGCCTTGCTGCTTTCGCTGCTGTGGTCGTTGCCTTTCACTGGGCCTGGAATGTCGTCATGCCCTCGCTGTTCGGACTACCAGCCATTGAGTTCCAACAGACAATTGGTCTGATCGTATTGTTATTGGTCAGCTCAGTCTTATTGAATCTTCATCGCAGCAGCTCGCGTGAATCAGAGTGGCGTCATCGACGCGATAAGAATGAGTATGGCTCATGAGCCTGAGACAACGCATAGTTAAACAATTCAAGCAACCCCAGGGGGCACTTGGCATGATGGCTGGCCATATCATGGCCCGTCGACCATCAAACATTGAACGCAATCACTGGACACTTCAACTGCTGGATCTACAACCAGACGACCGCTTACTGGAGATCGGTTTCGGCCCGGGCATCGCCATTGCGGAGGCCGCCCGGCAATTAACTGATGGACTGATTGTCGGTATCGACCATTCCGATGTGATGTTGAAACAAGCCAGCACGCGAAACGGGGAAGCAATTGCAAATGGTCGGGTAGAGCTTCACGTTGGCACGCTCGAGGATTTGCCTCCTTACCCGCAGCGCTTTACGAAAATGTGTTCCGCCAATGTGATTCAGTTCTGGCAAGAACCGGCGGCAGATTTTACCAAGCTTCGTTCGATACTTGCCGGTGGCGGCGTCATTGCTACTACTTACATGCCGAGACACAGCCACGCCACATCAGCGGACGCACTTAACAAGGCAAACGAAATTGTTAAACATCTTAAAAGCGCTGGATTTGGAAATATCCGGATAGAAGAAAAGCCACTCAAACCCATTTCTGCAATATCCGTGGTGGCGGTCAATGAATAGGTCGATTGCAGGAGCATTCCTGATGATCGCAACAGGCCTGCTTTGCCTGCAAACGGCCAGCGCTGACGTTCAACGCACGGCGGTCTGGATCGACACGGATCCTGCCTGCAATTTCCGTTTCACTCACGATGTGGATGATTGTTGGGCTTTGTTGCTGGCACTTGAGGAAGATTCGCTCGACATTCGCGGCATCAGCTCGGTATTTGGTAATACTAACGAATCTGAGAGCCACGAAACGTTGGTTCGCATGTTGGAGGTATTTGCACGGGATGATCCTAGCCCTCCAGTGTATAGTGGAGCGGATGGTCCTATTGACACCTTGGCAGCGCCAGTTAGCACCAGAAATCCGGCAAGTGAGGCGATGGCGGCGGCACTAGCCCAAGAGCCCCTGACGATTATTGCATTGGGACCACTTACCAATGTTGCCGCCCTTGTCAGTAGCTACCCGCAACGGATTGCCAATATTACTCGTGTAATTGCCGTCGCGGGACAACGCCCCCAACATAGTGCGCGCATTTTTCCTGGTGAATCCCGCCTGTTCCATGTCCACGATTTCAATTTTCGCAAAGATGTGCGCGCAACTGAAATTGTACTGCACTCGTCGATACCGATTACCCTGCTGCCTTTCGAAGCAGCGCAGCAGATTGGGATTGGGAGTAGCGAACTTGCGACACTTGCCGAAGGAAGTCAACGCTCCCATTGGTTGAGCGACATCAGTGCTCCATGGCTGCGCTTCTGGAATGTCGCGTTCAAGGCGAAGAATTTTCACCCCTTCGATACGTTAGCCGTTGGATTTGTAAGCTGGCCGCAACTTTTTTCCTGCCAGGACATGACAGCATGGATTGAATTCAAGAAGGCGCTGTTCGTCGACTCGCGAGACCGACTATTGGTAGCCCACGCAACGCAGTCTGGCTCCAACGGGAAACAGGTGAGTTACTGTTATGGAGTCAGTCAATCTTTCAAAACGAACCTCATAGCTTCCCTCCGGTAGCTAACGGAGACCTATAGGATAGCAACGTGCCGAGTGACCTATTATGGAATCCCTTTATCACCATATCTTCTTACGAGCGAGATTTATCAGCATTGCCAGGCGGGTCACCGTGAATCCTCCAATACTTATAAAAATACTCTGGTGGTTGCTGTTTGGAGTTTGTCTGGCCTATGCGGCGTTTGCGCTTGACATGTTTCGCATAGAATTGATGTCGCTTCTGGATTGCCCGTTGGAGGGTGAAGCCAAGGAGAGGTCTGCCTCTGTTCCCTTCCTGATACATTCGTTGCTTGGGGCTATCGGCCTAGTTGCTGGAGCCTTGCAGTTCAATCCCTATCGCAAAAATAAGTGTTCACTCAGTCACCGTCTTGTTGGCTGGACCTACCTCATTGCTATCTGGGGAACGAGTCTCTCCGGCCTGTGGAGTGCGATCTATTTCGACGTGCCTTTATTGGCCAAGGTGATCTTTTGGTTCATTGGTTTTTGGTGGTTTTTTGCTACGACCTGTGCTTACTGGCAAATACGAAATCACCGCGTGCTGATCCATCGCAACTGGATGATCCGCAGTTTTGCCATCTCTCTGTTCTTTATCAGCTTCCCAATTTGGGTTCCGGCACTGCAAACTATCCTTTCTAGTCAACTAGCCTGGCCTCTGGGGCTGTTCCTTGCCGGCTCTATTAATGCGATGGTTGCTGAAGCATTGATTTACCGATTGAATGGCAGTCACCCATTCCTCGAAATGACCAACGATGATACTGATTTGAGCTTGATTCGGTAATCGTCATCAATTAATCTGTAATGTCCGCTGGAGATAAACGATAAGGTATGAACCCAATATTGACCCCAGAAGAGATTGAATTCTTTCGAAGCATGAGTGCCTATGAGTTGAGTGAGCTAACTTTTTCAGGCGTATCAGCGGCAATGGAAATTCTAGCGATCTATATCTCGATACTATCTGCATTCTTTCTGGTGGCATACTATTTTGGGAATAAGCTTAAGAGCGTTGAACTATTTTTACTTAGTTCGATATACACGTTTTTCTGCCTAATTCTTTTTTCCGGATTTTACCAAATTTTGAACAACACTATGAGTGTAGTCTATTTTTTAATTGGCATAGACAACACGCCAGCAATGTATATAGCCCTTAGCGTGATGATTGTTGCTTTAGTACTAAGCCTTTCCTTTATGGTAAAAATGTCGCGATCTAGGTGACACATAACAAATCAAAAAGGAGTCTGGGCTGCGCCCAGCCCCTATTATTAAGAGCTACATGGACTCCCCCAAGTGTCAAGCTTGGGCTGTATTTGACCTTAAGGTATAGATTGCAGCTCTACATTCGGCTTTCTAATGAGCTGTTTGGCAGCTCGGGCCCAGATGAATATTCGCTAGTGAAATCTGCCTCATTCGTTAGACGATCTTTCTGATCACCCTAATACCAGGCTATGATAGATAGTAGTGAACAATACAGAATTGCTTCGGAAATCAATTCTACTCCTGAGATTTTAAGAGAGCTTCGCGAAATGGACGCAAGAATCGATAGACTTCAGGTCCAATTGGAACGTACATTTACCGCTAGTAGTGCATTGACTGCTAGATTTCAGGCTGAGATTAACTAAACTCTTCGCCAATGGTAAATGAAGTAACGCTTACGCTTCATCTCGGGATCTCCTTAGGGTCCGATTATAGGGAAATCCCACATTAACGATGAAGAGCCGATTTCGGGGGTTCGGCCAAACGAACCAACACACTTATCTGAAAAGACAAGTGACTCTCAGTATACGAATGTTATGTATTTCGACACAGCAGGCTCTTAATGAATAGTGCCAACAAAGCCTTAAAGTACAATAATGAGAAGGATGTGTGTCATTTAGTGCTCTGGTCTGGCCGCCAAGGAGACGCAAAGACGAGTAGTATGAAAATTTCGCGTCAGTTTTCTTTACAATTCTTAGGTTGTTCCAACACACGCAATCGCTGGAGGCCTCAAACTACAGCGATGGCACAGAATTTGCCTACTCTAAAACTGAATAGTTGTTAAGTGAAGTAGTGTCAATTAGGAGGATACGATCGTGCGCTATAAAACATTTATCTCAACAATAATAGCAAGTTATGTCTTGATGACGGGTACAGCTATCGCTGGGGTCCATGCAGGACCAGTGCCAGTCCCCGAACCCGGCGTTTTACCCTTGTTAGTAATGGCAGCAGCGGCGACCGCCATTGCCTACAGGTTTCGCAAGAAAAAATAGGCATTTCTAGATCAGGCAATTGTCTGACCTCCCATAACTGATGCCAATTCTACGGCAAGGGTAACTGATGTCGGAGTCCTTCCTGCCTGCGTTCCAGAACTTGGAATTTCTGTGTTTTTATCTTTCTTTTGCTGCGTTTGCAATGTGGGAGTACAAAGCGCCGCTGCGCCTGGTGAATTACAGTATTCGCTTGCGGTGGCTCAACAATTTGGGCCTCTTTGTTCTAAATACAGTTCTGATAAGACTCATTAGCCCAATTTTGACGGTGGCGTTTGCCATTGAAATCCAGCAATCGGGTTGGGGATTTTTCAATTTTCTGGATTTGCCAGAATGGTTTGCCGTCTTTGTTTCATTCGTACTGCTGGACTTTTTCTTTTACCTGAAACATCGCATCGCGCACAACGTACCCTGGTTCTGGCGTTTTCACCGTGTCCACCATAGTGACGGAGAATTTGATTTATCGACCAGCTTCAGATTTCATCCCCTAGATGTTGCTTATCAGACAATACTGCAGATGTTTGCGGTGCTTGTTGTAGGAGCGCCTCCTTTGGCAGTTGCTGCTTACGCTATTGTTTTTATGGTCGTAGCGAGGCTGCAACACAGTAATATTCGTATTCCGAAAGCCATAGATAATACGTTACGCCATTTTTTGGTAACAGCTGATATGCACCGCATACATCATTCGTCAATGAAATTGGAAACCAATAGCAACTACGGAGGAGTACTACCCTGGCATGACAAGTTGCTCGGTACCTATACCCATGAGCCGGAGGGAGGACAAATTGGCATGCAGGTAGGGCTTGATGAATTTCGTGAGAAAAAACACATGACACTGGGCTGGATGCTATTGAATCCCTTTTTATCGAAAGCTTACGTCTCTGATGTATCCCACCAAAAAGACTCGCTGCTAACTGGAAAGCAAGCTCGGTTTGTGGGGAACGTTGACAAAATCTAAGGACCTATCGATCTTCCGAATTATCTGATTGTTACAAATTAGATGATGCGATAATTCTTGTTATCCTGAAGTGCTGCCTATCCTATAAGCACTTTCCCGTTTTATTAACATACTGAGCGCCAGCAAAGGGGTCGCGTCCAATTATTCAAAAGTGGCCCGAATATGCCAGTTTGTATTACATAGGGAACGCATTGACGGATTAAATCTGGCGGTAGACTCAATTCGCAATCCTTCTGGGTACGCGAGGAAATTGAAAACTGGCTTCGATTGTTGAATTGCATGCTCGATTGACCCACTTCAGACGATTTTTGCATCGAATTGTTAACCCGCTGCGTGGTACTGGTTTCGTGTGGCTGCAAACCATTTTAGGGTTCACTCCATTATTCGCTGCAATTCTACACTCTTACCTTAGTGTCAGAAATTTTTACAGGATTGAGGGAAAATCTGGAAATTTTGTCAAATACGGGGCTATTCCAACCAATCTCGAACTGTAACTGGCTGTAATATTTAGCAATTTAAACTCCGGCACAAATATTGATTAATTTTTCCGTCATACAAGTTGTAGTATCGAATCATGTGAATAACCGGAGAATCAAAATTATGGAACTTGCCTACAACAAGAAAATTGAAAGCGATTTTCTGGACTGGAAGGTTAAATTAGCTAGGGATGGTCTGGTGGTACTGCCGTGCATATTTTCGCGGGAAAAAATGAGTGACGTTAGGAACCTGGTTTTCAAAAATATTTCATTATTAAGGAATACCCGGGCTGCAGAATCCTCATTGCACCTGGCAGGATTTCATCGCTACCCTGAATTCGAGAACCTTCACAGCATGCTCTCCTGCAATGAAGTGATCCTGGGCTTCCTTCAGTACATTCTGGAAGGGGGGCATGTAAGAAACACAGGCATCACAGATATAACTGTCAATCGTTCTCAATGTTGGCATAAGGACCTGCTTCGCGGGCCCTACGAAACGTTTCTCCAGTCTGATGAAATCTGGAAACCTCTAGGTGAAGTTTTTCGCATCGTGATGTATTTGCAGGACAGTAGCCAATTGAAAATAGTGCCTGGCTCTCACTTGGAGCCGATATCGCTGACGTCTGATGACCATGCAATTCCTATCGATAATAACCGAGTCGCAGTCGTTCCAGTGAAAGCGGGTGATGTAGTTGTAATGGATGCTAGAACCACACATCGAGGAGCCGACGAAGCACATTTCATCAACTACAATGGTGATCCAAGTGTCCTGGTTGCCACAACCCTTGGTTCCGATAGAAGCAAATTTACTGAACAACTGGAATTCGGAAACTCGAGTCGTCTAAGAGACTGGATGGAAAGGAATTATTATCCTGCTTTCGATAAGAAATAGACGCGCCTCGTGCCTGCTGAAGGCAATCCTGACTTTAAAGGCTCATGCACTGCTGTCCCATAACTTTGAATTAAAAAGGCCTGAATCTCAACAAGTTGGTACAATGGATGTGCAACCAAACACTGTAATAACAGGGAGATTCAAGCCTTGGCACATCATAATACGGTCTTCGCTCAATTGCTAAAATTTATTCCCAGACATGAGTTCGAGTCCCTCGCCAGCAGGCATCACCAGGGCCAGAAACTGCGCAAGATGTCACGTTGGTCGCAGTATGTTGCGCTATGCCTGGCTCAGGTATCTGGTCGCTCCAGCTTGCGTGATATCGTCAGCAACCTCTCGGCCCAGTCAGCTAAGCTATATCATCTAGGCAGCGCTCGCGTGACCCGAACATCGCTTGCCCGCATCAATGATGCATCAGCCCTACACCCTTTACGAAGCACTGTTCCATAAGCTGTTTGCTCGTTGTCACGGATTGGCGCCAAAACATGGCTTCCGCTTCGGCAACAAACTCTATTCCCTGGACTCGACCACGATTGACCTCTGCCTTTCGGTCTTTCCCTGGGCCAAATTCCGCCGCGCCAAAGGTGCCGTAAAGGTTCATGTTGGCCTCGATCATGATGGCTTACTCCCGAGCTTTGTTACCGTCTCTGATGGCAAGACTCACGACATTACCGTTGGTCGCACTCTGGATTTGCCAGTGGATAGCATCGTCGTCATGGATCGCGCCTATACTGATTACACTTGGTTTAACGCTTTGGATGACAAAGGAATTTTCTTTGTGACCCGACAAAAACGCAACGCCACTTATCGCGTAATTGAACGGCATCCAGTCCTTAAAACCAAAGGCTTGACTTGCGACCAGACCATTCTCCTCACCGGCATCAAGGCCCAGGCCTGCCCGATTCCCTTGCGACGTATTGGCTACCGCGACACCGAGACTGGTAAGCACTATGTGTTTCTAACCAACAACTTTCACCTGGCGGGCAGAACCATCGCCGATATCTACAAAGCGCGCTGGCAGATAGAACTGTTCTTCAAGTGCATCAAGCAGAACCTGAAAATCAAATCGTCTGTTGGCACTTCCAAAAACGCCGTGCTGACACAAATCTGGATTGCCATGTGCACGTACCTGTTGATGGCCTGGATCAAATTCAGCAGCCGTATCGATCGTAGTTTTCAGCAAATGCTACGCTTGCTTCAGCTCAATTTATTCGACCGCCGTGATCTAGTTTTGGTATTAAAAGGTGATCCTCCCGAGCCAGCCAACGAATTTCAACAAATACGATTACGGCTTTCATGAAAATTTATGGGACAGCAGTGAGGCTCATGTAAAAATCACAATACTCGCGTACCATTCTTTCCATGCTGAAGTAATCAAGCCCTATGTAACAGCCATTGACAAGTTCTTCAAATGAAGAAGTTGTCTCGATTTCTTTTATTGCCGAGACCAGGGCTTCAACCGTTGCATCTTTCATTTCTATTCCATTGGTATTGTCACGTGTTTCTGTTACGCCTCCCATGCTCGTGTATATTGCTGGCAGTCCATGCGACCTGGCCTCAATTGAAACAAGCGATAAACCTTGTGGTCTTGTGTAGGGAATTAGCAACACATCATGACTTGAGTAGAAGTACTCAACATCGGATCTATGTCCTTCGAAACTTAAATTCGACGCAGCGCAATCACTAATCAGTTTTTCTACACTGCTTTTAAAGGGGCCGTCACCTACTATAGTTAAGAAGAAGTTTCTGTTGCTCTTCAGAATCAACGGAACAGCTTCGACTAATAGTTCTAGACCTTTCCCTTTATCAAGCCTATTCACAAAGAGGAATCGCTTATTGTCTGTTTGATTCTGTTTAGGCCAATTTTTTCGTACTATGGGGCTGGAAAGATCAATGCCATTGTGTATTGTTTTCACTCTCGAATTGCCGAAATTATGCTTTATGTATCCGCTTGTCGCATGTGATACGCCAATATACCAGTCTGGTAAATAGTGAAATCGCCTCAGTAGAATTTTATACAAGCGAATTAAAGGCGCTGTAGAACGAACCGGGCATCGATGTATAGTTGTGACCCAAGTAGCACTTCCATGTTTCTTGATCAGCTTACGTAACTTGAAGGGTGGATGATAGCTATGCGTATGAATTATGACCTGCTTGTACTTTTCCATAATCGGCCAAACGTTGTCGAGCAACCACTTGTCATTTCCCAGAGATCCGTCACCCGAACGTTCTGGATTTATTAGAATTTCATCTTTCCTGAAAAGTGATTGTGAAGTCTGCGATTTATAGAAATAGTGGCAATCAACATCGTAAGTAGCCAGCCTTTTTTTCAGAGACATTGGGAACTGATCCCACCACTTAAACCTGCCACTTCTTGTATTGAAGAAGGATATTAGACATTTTTTCTCGGTCTGCATAACTGTTCCTGATTCAGCTCCTTGTATTGCAGTCAATTTCCCGTCGAACAATGGAATTTAAGCCTTTGAATACGCCTAGTAAAACTACTATATCCCTATCAGTCATCCTCGTATTGACCATGCATATAATTGCTGACGTATGACATTTTTAGTGGTTTAGATTGTTTAATACGTTTTGGGTATTACTCGATGCTTTCGATCAGGTTTGAAAATAGACAACTGGCTTAATCTATTCATTTTCACTAAACACCGAAACAAATGATTCTCCCTCTTGATCTACCACCACATTGAACTCGATCGGCCGACAACATACCTGACAATCCTCTATATAACTTTGCTGAGAGATCGAACAGTCTATGAGTACGTCAATGGTCTCACCACAGTATGGGCACTGAATACTTTGCGCGCGGACTTCGTTCATGACAGCCATGTGTTTTGAGTCGCCAACCTGGCTGGCAGCGATGTGCAACATCCAAAAAATGAAGCACACTAATTTTCCATTTTAGTCAGTCTCTCTGGTGAGTACTCTCGGCCCTTATTGTTTATCAATCGGCGCCAGGGGTTTGGGTTTTCCAAAACAGTTTTCTATCACGACCAATTCCGTGTGATCCTGATCTAGGCCCGCTCTGGGCCCATTATCCTGGGTATAGACATGACATGAAGAAACCGCTCTCCCTCAATTGTTAATACTATGTTCATCAAGGGGCTATTCAATCGAAGGAAAAACAGCTCATCACCAGTTGGCTCCCAGGACAGCCCCCTGCACCCCGTCTGCTCCAGTTGGACTAATTAGCCCCGTTGCCTAAGAGGCACTTTAAGCTCATCGTTACCCCAGTGAGGATAGGATGATGAGCAGAAAGCGTAGCACAGAATAGACAGTCCGGGATATTCGCCGGGCTACCCGCCGACACTATTCAACCGAAGAAAAGATCCGCATCGGCCTGGAAGGTTTCCGGGGTGAGGAAAGCATTGCTGAGCTATGCCGCCGAGAAGGGATCAGCAGTAAGGTACATTACCATTGGTCCTATGAATTTCTGGAGGCAGGTAAAAAGCGTCTGGCTGGCGATACCACACGTGAAGCCACCTCCGATGAAGTGAAGGAACTCAGGGCCGAGTCCAATGCTCTGAAAGAAGTCCTGGGTGAGCTATACCACTGTGAAGGCTTACTAGGTCTCGGAATCGACAGTTTAAAGGCTCAGGCTCTGACTGCGGTGCTGGATGACTATTCCGGCTTTATCATTACCTTGCATTTATGCACATCCATGAGTGCTACTGATGTGGCTGACACCCTGGATGAAGTCAAGGTGCAGCACCGGCCTAGGCTGCTCAGTGATAACGGTCCATGAAGAACCAGATACTGCTGAACAACTGCTATTTCCCCAGCGAGCTGGAAAACTGTTTGCAGCAGTTTGTGAGTTACTACAATCACGAACGCAATCATAAATCACTGGATAACTAGACACCGGCAGTTGTTTACTATGGTAGAGGATAGGCTATTCTACAACACTGAGAAAAGATCAAGGTAAAGCCCTTGGCCATAAGTAAGAAAATGCATTACGATCGAAAGCAAAGATTGCTAACTCAGATGAACTGAAGTGTCTCTCAAATTGAAAGGAAAGCTGTCCAATTTACTGTGACGACGCACAGCCATTGGTCCCAGATCATCTGACGACTTACACCCAGATTACACTGAATTAACGGTCCGCCCTTGACTACCTATTCCTCACACAAATAGCCACAATGATTAAACGTATTCTAAGATTCTTGAAAAGTTTGAAGGTAGAGGTCTACGAAACTAGAGGAAAATCCAGGTTTACCGGGAACTCCATTTCAGTACTATTTGCTACCAAGCCAAAATCTTTGCATTATCTTGGTAATCACTTCTTTGAGCCAGGGCATGTTACCCGCCTTGTCACTAAATGCTGGCTGTGGCGAATCTCGCATGTCTCCCGAACCATTGATCCGGCGCCTACTTTGCTGCTACTTGAAATGGGGGTCGGCAACAAGAAATTGAATCTACTTGGCGATGACTTTTTGAAACTATGTTTCTGGGTTCGCGGCGAAATTGATCTTCCGCTTGACCAGCAGGTTGTCAAAAAAAAGGATTACAAGGAACAACTCCGGAGAATAAGAAAAGCAGGATTTGAAGTAGAGCTTGCTAGAGACATAACCCAATTGGAAAATTTTTACAACAACATGTACCTGCCGTTAGTGTTAGGTTCTCATGGAGAAAGTGCCAATCCGATGAGTAAACAATCGTTCATTGAGAACTACGAAAAACTGGACCTCCTCCTGATAAAATCCCAGGGTCAGGCGGTAGCTGGCGAGCTGGTTGCATACGAGAAAACGATTCCAGAACTGCGAGCACTTGGAGTCAAAGATCGGGATCCGAATCACCTGAAGTCTGGCGTTATTGGAGCTTGCTATCACTTCGGGCTGCAACATCTGCTAAAAAAAGGCTATACCAAGGTCGATTTGGGTCCCACTCGCGGGTTGTTCAGTGACGGGGTTTTAAAATACAAACGAAAGTGGGGAATGCGCGCAGCGGAACCGACAACCTCGTTCCTGCTGATTAAAATAGTCAACTGGTCACAGGAAGTTAATGCACTGCTTGGAAACATGTCGGGAATCTACGAAATTGAGAGCAGAATGGTGAGTTTGGTTTTTTCCGAGAACACCGAGTTGAATCCGATAGCTGACGATCCGACTTTCATCGAGTACAATTTTTATCCTGGCACCGAAGCATTGTATGTATTTCCACTGAAGGAGCAGATAGAGTTTAGCAAATCCGGCCTTTCCAGGTTAAGGCTCATCCAAGCTGACTCATTCAATTAGGTGAATCTAATTTGTCTTTTCGAACATTACTGAGGCCGCTAAAAACAAAACTTCGTTACCTCCAGGCGGCCGGTATCAGGAAAACCCTGCCGAATATAGTTCGGACCATTCCACATGACAGCGCAGCATTCACCCAGGGGCTGTTTATTCACGAGCACAGTATCTACGAAAGTACCGGCCTCACTGGCCAATCAAGCATCAGGGAAGTGGACAAGCATACCGGGTCGCTTAAAAGATCAATACCTGTCGAAAAGGTTTTTGCTGAAGGAATCGCAATACTGAACGGCCTAATTTATCAGCTCACCTGGAAGTCTGGTGAAGTATTGGTTTACAGCTTCCCTGAACTGGAAATGAAGTTTACCTTGCCCCGCGCGGGTCAGGGTTGGGGGCTAAGCACTGATGGAACGAACCTTATTGTAAGCGATGGCTCACCAGTTATTGATTTCAGAGACCCCAGCCTATCCCTTGTGAAAACCCTTGGTATCAGAATGAACGGAATACCGCTCGGGTTGATTAATGATCTGGCCTACCTTGAAGGCGAGCTGTTCTTTAACGTCTACCGACACGCGAGAATTTACGTAGCAGACATTTCAACGGGACACGTAAATCGAATTATTGACATGTCTGAAATTGCCCAACACGAGTACGATGCAGTTCCTGACACAACGTTCAAGAAAAATCACGCAATGTTGAACGGAATTGCCATTGATGAAGAGGAAAAACTGGTGTGCGTGACGGGCAAGCTTTGGTCCAATTACTATCTGATCAGCATTGATTGAGAGGGGTAAGTGCGATCCGTTCCGTTTAAGGTATCGGCGTGACTCACCACACCCTCGCGTTACCTTTGGAGTGTATTCGAAACAGGATCATGGCTGTCCCATAAATATTCATGATAGCCGTAATCGAATTTGTTGAGGCTCATTCGGTGGCTCGTCAGGATCACCTCTCAACAGCGAAAGTAGATCTCGGCGGTCGAATAAATTGAGCTGAAGAAGGCGTATCATCTGCTGAAGACTACGATCGATACGGCTGCTGAATTTGATCCAGGCCATTAACAGGTACGTGCACATGGCAATCCAGATTTGTGTCAGCACGGCGTTTTTGGAAGTGCCAACAGACGATTTGATTTTCAGGTTCTGCTTGATGCACTTGAAGAACAGCTCTATCTGCCAACGCGCTTTGTAGATATCGGCGATGGTTCTGCCCGCCA
>Ga0209578_10002259_pt1 | contig 16272 bp, 12 predicted proteins | sample tdAd472_FD_187127 | JGI IMG/M metagenome (GOLD analysis project Ga0209578, IMG submission 187127) | Marine sediment microbial communities from the Atlantic coast under amendment with organic carbon and nitrate - tdAd47.2 (SPAdes)... | ecosystem: Environmental > Aquatic > Marine > Coastal >...
CTGGAGCCAACGCCCCTTTCATGCACCACACCACACCGCATCAGCGGTCGCTCTGGTTGGGGGTGGGCAACCACCAGCACCCGGCGAGATTTCCCTGGCGCACAACGGTGTACTGTTTTTAGATGAGCTCCCGGAATTTAATCGCGCGGTACTGGAATCACTGCGGGAACCACTGGAGTCCGGCACGATTCGCATATCTCGCGCCGGTCACCAGGCTGAGTTCCCGGCTCGCTTTCAATTGATAGCGGCGATGAATCCGTGCCCCTGTGGCCACGCCGGCAACCCATCGGGGAACTGCCGCTGCACACCGGACCAGATCCACCGTTATCGTAACCGTCTGTCTGGGCCGCTGCTCGACCGTATTGATATGCATGTGGAGTTACCTCCCATCAGTTACGACGAACTGGCCATTGATCAGCCGCCCACCGAAACCAGCCAGCAGGTAGCGATCCGCGTCGCCACTACGCAGCAGCGACAAATCGCACGCGGCAACAAACTTAATGCCCACCTGGGAACCCGGGAAATTGAGCACCATTGCCAAACTGAAGTGGCTGGCCAACAACTGCTAGCAACCGCGGTCGACAAACTCGGACTCTCTGCTCGCGCCTATCACCGCATATTGAAACTGGCCCGAACAATCGCCGACCTCGACAACCAGGCGACAATCGCGGAGCGACATCTGGCTGAGGCAATCAGCTTTCGCGTGCTCGACCGACACCGACATTGACCGCCGACTAACCGACCCAAAAATTGAATAAAAAAACGGGTCAATATGTTGGTTGACTTGCCGATACATTGGTTTAGAATGCCAGGCCAACACGATATTTTTCGTACGAAGCCAGTAGCTTCAACGGTGCAGTCGGTCACTCAGACATTGACAGCACAAACCATAACAAAACCAAAACCTCCCGCTTGATCGACACCCTTACTTTATTCAACTTTAACCGTTGCCGTTTGAATGGCACTCCACACACAGAGCAAATCAAATTATGAGTTCAGGGATTGGGCACGTCTCAGACGACACCTTCGAAACCGATGTATTAAAAGCAACCAAACCCGTACTGGTTGATTACTGGGCGGAATGGTGCGGCCCCTGCAAGATGATCGCCCCGGTGCTGGAAGAAATCTCCGCTGAATACGGCGACAAGATTGATGTGGTCAAATTAAATATTGACGAAAATCCGCAAACGCCCCCCAAGTACGGTATACGTGGTATTCCCACATTAATGATCTTCAAAAATGGCCAGGTAGAGGCCACCAAAGTCGGCGCAGTAACCAAATCCCAGCTGGCCGCTTTTATCGACAGCAATACCTGAGATACCTGTCCGCTGGTCTTGCCTGAAATACGGCACCCCTGTAATGACCAGATAGCCATCGACACTGATTAGCTGTAATTAATTTTTAGCCCAGACTGGGCAACACCAACCTCCTCGGCCAGCCGGCCAGCTCCAGCACTCTGATCACTCCGCCTGTCTAAATTCGACCAGGCTTCATTCCAGGCAATCGCCTACCCAAATCGAAATACCTATGAATATAAATGAACTAAAAGAAAAGCCGGTCTCACAGCTAGTAGAGATTGCGCAACAGAACAAAATTGATAATGTTGCACGGCTTCCCAAAGAAGAAATCATCTTTGCGCTGCTTAAAGCCCACGCCAAAAAAGGCGAGGACATCTACGGCGAGGGAGTGCTCGAAGTGCTCCAGGATGGCTTTGGATTTTTGCGCTCGCCGCGCAGTTCCTATGTCGCCGGGGTGGACGATATCTATGTCTCTCCCAGCCAGATTCGCCGCTTTGGACTTCGTACGGGCGATACCATCGCCGGAAAAATTCGGCCACCCAAGGACAGCGAGCGCTATTTTGCCCTGTTAAAAGTCGCCGAAATAAACTTTGAAGTCCCCGAAAACACCCGCAATAAAATACTTTTCCAGAACCTCACCCCACTATTTGCCGATGACCAGCTCACCCTGGAAACCGGCAACGGCACCACCGCCGACATCACTCCCCGAATGATCGATATGATTGCCCCCATCGGCAAGGGACAACGCGGGCTGATCGTTTCGTCCCCGAAGTCGGGTAAGACCATGATGCTACAGAGCATCGCCCACTCGATCGCGACCAACCACCCGGAGTGTTACCTGATAGTGCTGCTCATTGACGAGCGGCCCGAAGAGGTCACCGAAATGTCGCGCTCTGTCAACGGGGAAGTTATCTCCAGCACCTTTGATGAGCCCGCCACCCGCCACGTTCAGGTGGCGGAAATGGTTATCGAGAAGGCCAAACGGCTTGTCGAGCATAAGCGTGACGTGGTCATTTTGCTGGATTCAATCACCCGCCTGGCGCGAGCTTATAACACCACCGTGCCCTCCTCCGGCAAAGTCCTTACCGGCGGCGTAGATGCCAACGCCCTCGACCGGCCCAAGAAATTCTTTGGGGCAGCCCGTAACGTCGAAGAGGGCGGTAGCCTGACCATTATCGCCACCGCTCTGGTGGAAACGGGCTCGCGTATGGACGACGTGATCTACGAAGAGTTCAAAGGCACCGGCAACATGGAGATTCACCTGGAACGGAAGATGGCCGAAAAGCGCATCTATCCCGCCATGAACATTAATCGCTCGGGAACTCGTCGCGAAGAACTGATGATACCCACCGAAGAACTGCAGAAAATCTGGATCCTGCGCAAACTACTCCACCCCATGGATGAGCTGGCCGCCGCCGATTTTCTGCTTGATCGAATCAAAGCATCCAAGTCCAATGCCGAGTTTTTTGCTTCAATGAAGAGTACTTAACTCGCAAATTCTTCGGTTCCATTTTAATTTTTTTTGAGCACTTACCGACCTGCTTATATCCCGACTTAAGGCGCCACTTTAGCTGGCCAGCCTGGTCCAAAAAGCAGATTTTATAACCTGCGTTTCTGAACGAAACCCTACTGGAGACATCCATGAAATCACCCGTACGCGTCGCCGTTACCGGCAGTGCTGGCCAAATCGCCTACTCACTTCTGTTTCGCATCGCTGCCGGCGACATGCTTGGCCGGGACCAGCCCGTCATTCTGCAGTTACTGGAGATTACGCCAGCATTGAAGGCCCTCGAAGGGGTGATCATGGAACTCAACGACTGCGCCTTTCCCCTGCTACACGACATAGTCGCGACTGACGATGCCAGGGTTGCGTTTAAAGACGTTGATTACGCGCTTCTCGTCGGTGCACGACCACGTGGTCCGGGAATGGAGCGTAAGGACCTGCTCGCCGCCAACGGTCAAATTTTCAGCCCGCAGGGCGAAGCCATAAACGCCCACGCCAGTCGCGATGTCCGAGTGCTGGTTGTGGGCAATCCAGCCAATACTAACGCCCTGATCGCCCAGTCTCACGCTCCGGATCTTGATCCAGGCCGGTTCACTGCCATGACCCGACTCGACCACAACCGAGCACTTAGCCAGATCGGAGCGTGCACCCAAACGGCGGTTACCGACATTACCCGGATGACCATCTGGGGCAATCACTCCTCGACCCAATATCCCGATGTAAGCCACCTGCAGGTGGGTGGCACTGCGCCCGAGCTGCCACAGGAGTGGCTCGAAAATGACTTTATCCCCACCGTTCAAAAACGCGGTGCCGCCATCATCGATGCTCGGGGAGCCTCCAGCGCCGCCTCGGCTGCCTCGGCCGCTATTGATCATATGCGCGACTGGACTTTTGGCACTGCCGATGGCGACTGGGTAAGCATGGCGATCCCCAGCGATGGCAGCTACGGCATACCGGAAGGCATTATTTACTCCTTCCCGGTCACCATCAAAGACGGTCAATATTCGATTGTTCAGGGACTATCAATCAGCGATTTCAGCCGTAGCCGTATGGATGCCACCGCAGCGGAACTACTTGAAGAGCGGGCCGCCGTCGCTGACCTGCTCGGGTAACTCTGGAGTCTGCACCCTAATCGCCATCTCATTCACCCTTAAGTCGCTTGTCGGCACGAGTGTGATGGCGTATGATGCGCCGCCCGTACGAGACCATACCGAGTAACACCGGTCTCGGCACCTTACTCAACAAGTACCGGAAAACCCGTACCATGAAACCTGATATCCATCCCGAATACCGGGAAATAACCGCCAGCTGTAGCTGTGGCCACAGTTTTAAAACCTTCTCCACCCTGGGCAAGGACGAACTTAAGCTAGATGTTTGCGCTGAGTGCCACCCGTTTTACACCGGCAAACAGAAAATTTCGGATACGGCCGGTCGAGTCGAGCGGTTTCGTCGCCGCTACCAGCAGTAATTACTGCTGGTTATCGCCGCTAAGTCGGCGGTGTATCCATTACTAAAAAAGGCGCTTCTTCGGAGCGCCTTTTTTATTGCCTGGCTATTTGCTCTACCCACTGAGGGGTGGGCAGAAACTCGCCTCTGCCCCGACCTGCGGATCGCCGGTCAGGGTCAGGTCCAGCAGATTTACGACGGCGACACTATCGAGTTAAACGATGGTCGCAAGGTTCGCTTACTCGGTATTAACACGCCGGAAATCGACCACCAGCAGGGGCACTCAGAACCCTTCGCTATCCAGGCTCGTGACCGGCTCAAACAGCTTGTTCCCCCGGGCACCTCGGTGCGGCTGCAAACCGATGTAGAAAAGACCGATCGTTACGGTAGAGTGCTGGCCCATCTACTTCTGCCTGACGGCAGTAACCCGGCTGTCGTTCTACTACAGGAAGGTTTAGCCACCCTGTTAATCCTTCCGCCCAATATTGCCGCGGCTAATTGTTTTGCCGCATACGAACGCGGCGCCAGAAAACGTTCGATGGGTATCTGGAACCATTCCCGATACCAGCCGATGGCTGTCACCCTGTTGGCTCACGGTAAGCCCCGGACCGGCTACCAGGTCCTCGAGGGACGGATTACTCAAGTCGCGGCCAGCAGAAAATTCCATTATTTCATCGTCGGTAACCGCTTGAGTGTCCGAGTCAGCAAACGGGACTGGACCGACTATTTTGGCCACCCCTTCGCCCCCACCTGGCCCGGTGCCATTCCCCCACAGCAGCTACTTGGTGGACAGGTAACCATTCGTGGCTGGCTTCGCGCCGGTCACCCGGAACGAAAGCTGCATTACGCCCTGCCGCAGATGCGCCTGTACCACCCTGCGGGGTTAGAATGGATGCCATGAACCCAAACCTGAAGTTCACCGCGGTTAACAACGTTTTTGCGCGCATACTGTTAGCCGCCTCGCTAACGATATTGCTCACCACCGGGTGCTCGGTGAATCCGGTCAGTGGCCGTAACGAAGTAGTACTGATGTCGGAATCGCAGGAAATTGCGATTGGCCGCCAGAATCATTCCAAAATTATCGCCAGTTATGGCAAGTACGATAATCCCTCTTTACAGCAATATATTGCCGAAATCGGCGCACGACTGGCCGAGCAGAGCCACCGGTCCGAGCTGATTTATCGATTTACCCTGCTGGACTCCACCGACATCAATGCTTTTGCTTTGCCGGGCGGATACATCTATATCACCCGAGGACTATTAGCCTATCTCAACAGCGAAGCGGAACTGGCGGCCGTACTAGGTCACGAAATTGGTCATGTCACTGCTCGCCATGGTGTTCGCCAGCAAACGGCTGCCACTGCCGCCGGCATCGGTTACACCATTGCTTCAATTCTGGTACCCGAGCTGGGCAGCTCACAGGCGCAGAACGCCTACGGGCTATTAAGTAACGCCCTACTTAGCGGCTATGGTCGCGAACACGAACTGGAGGCCGACCGTCTCGGGGCTGAATATCTGGCTAGGACCGGAAATGATCCACAGGCGATGCTGGCAGTGATCGGCGTACTAAAAAATCAGGATGATTTTGCTCGACTACAGGCCACCGAGGAGGGCCGCGACCATCAGGGCTACCACGGTCTATTTGCCAGCCATCCAGACAACGATACCCGGCTGCAGGAGGTCATTCAGGAGGCTAAATCGATCTCCGTCACTAATCCCCGGGGTGACAATCGCGAACGCTTCCTGAAGCAGATCGATGGCCTGATCTTTGGTGACGGTCCCGATCAGGGTATCCGCCGGGGGCAAGATTTCTACCATCCGGAATTAGACTTTGCCCTTGGCTTTCCGGAAAAATGGGTGATTAAAAACCTTCCAGACCGGCTGATCGCCATCGCCCCCCAGGGCAAAGCACAGATTCAGATTCAGGTCGATGACATCAACAAGCGAATTTCACCCGAGGAATTTATGGCCCAACGCCTGGGCCTGAAAGACCTGCAACGCGGCGAAGCGCTATCGGGTCTGGGACTGGCTGATGGACTCCAGGGCTATACGGGGCTAACTGAAATGCGCACTGCAAAAGGCCCACGCCTGGGGCGAGTCAGTGTGATTTATCTTGGCCAACGGGCTTTTATCTTCACCGGATTTGCCGTCGATGAGAGCATTGCCGGAGAGGTCGACCCACTATTTCTGAAAACCGCTCGAAGCATCCACCGGCTGACCGGCAAAGAGCGCACCCTGGCGAAACCCTTACGGATCAAAATCATTAAAGCCGAAAAAGGCAACCGCTACAGTGAAATGGCCAGGCGCAGCCCGATCGATAGCTATGCAGAGCAGCAACTGCGGCTCATTAATAACCATTACCCCAACGGCGAACCCGAGCCGCAGCGGCTCATCAAAACCATTCAATAAACCCCTTCTTAGCGCGGACCACTCTCTCCGGTATGGATATTTCTCATTTACTAGACGACCTCAACCCGCCCCAACGAGAGGCGGTCACCAGCACAGCACCGGCAATCATGGTTATCGCTGGCGCCGGTAGTGGCAAAACCCGAGTGCTCACCCACCGCGTCAGCTGGTTGATTGAAGTTGAGCGGCTATCACCCTATTCGATCCTTGCTGTCACCTTTACCAACAAGGCCGCTGCCGAAATGCGCGGTCGTATTGAAACACAGCTCAACATGAGTACTCGCGGACTCTGGGTGGGAACCTTTCACAGCATTGCCCATCGATTGTTACGCATGCACTGGCGCGAAGCTGGCCTGCCGCAGCAGTTTCAAATTCTCGACAGCGATGATCAGAAACGGCTGGTAAAACGGGTCATCCGGGAACGCGAACTCGACCCTGCCCATTACCCACCACCACAGGTGCAATGGTGGATAAACAATCGCAAGGATGAAGGCCTGCGCGCCGCTAATATTGACGCGGAAGGCGATCATTACCTGTCGACCATGGTGCAGCTTTACCATGATTATGAAGCCGCCTGCGAACGCGGTGGCATGGTCGACTTTGCCGAACTCCTGTTACGCAGTAACGAACTCTGGCTTAACCAGCCCGTCTTACTCAAACAGTATCAGGAGCGTTTTGCCCACATTCTGGTCGACGAGTTTCAGGACACCAACGCCCTGCAATACGCCTGGATTCGTAACCTCTCCGGCAAGGATACGCAGATGTTCATCGTCGGTGACGATGACCAGGCAATTTACGGCTGGCGCGGCGCTCTGGTGGAAAACATCACCCGATACGAACAGGAACTGGCGCCCGTAGAAGTCATTAAACTGGAACAGAACTACCGCTCCACGCAGACCATTCTGAGCGCGGCCAATGGCCTGATCGAACACAATCATGAACGCCACGGCAAAAATCTCTGGAGTGACGGCGAAGAAGGCGAACCAATTACCCTTTACGCGGCCTTTAATGAACAGGAAGAGGCGCGCTACGTCATCGATCAGATAGAAGCCTCCATCGCTGACGGTGCCGATCGTGACCAGTCCGCCATTCTCTACCGCTCCAACGCCCAGTCGCGAGCCTTCGAAGAGCTGCTCATGCAGCGCAACATTCCTTATAAAGTCTATGGTGGCTTACGATTTTTTGAACGCGCTGAAGTTCGAGACGGCCTCGCCTACCTGCGACTGGTGGCTAATCGAAACGACGATGCGGCCTTTGAACGGGTAGTCAACCACCCACCGCGGGGTATTGGTAACCGCACTCTGGAGCTACTGCGGGGCGAAGCGCGCAGAGTCAACCAGAGCCTCTGGACAACCGCTCAGAATGGTTCCGCCTGGGGGCTGAGCGGCCGCGCCGCTGGCGCCCTGCAAAAGTTCAGTGAATTGATTGAGGATATTGCCCGGGAGTGCGCCGACACCAGCCTGGCAGACAGTATCGAAACCACGATTAACCGATGCGGCCTGCTCGAACACTTTGCCGGCCAGCGCAGTGAAAAAGAACAGGCGCGAGTAGAAAACCTGGAGGAGCTGGTCAACGCCGGCAGTCTGTACCAGCCGGATGACGAAGAGAGCGAGCTGGATCCGCTATCAACTTTCCTCAGTCATGCCGCGCTGGAAGCCGGCGAAAACCAGGGCGATGCCTGGGAAAAATGCGTCCAGCTGATGACCTTACACTCGGCCAAGGGGCTCGAGTTTGATCAGGTGTTTCTCACCGGCATGGAGGAGGGGCTTTTTCCCCACAGCCGCTCCATCGAAGAGCCTGGGCGACTCGAAGAAGAACGCCGGCTCTGCTATGTCGGCATGACCCGGGCCCGCCAGACCCTCTGCGTCACCCATGCCGAAGCGCGGCGCCTGCACGGCGATACCCGCATCACCTCGCCCTCGCGATTTATTCGTGAAATTCCCGCCGACCATTTGCGCGAAGTGAGGATTCGCGGTCAGGTTGAGGCACCGGTTTACCGTCCGGGGTCTTCGTTATCCAGCGCCCAACCCACCGTTAATGGCCTGCGCCTGGGACAGCTGGTTGCCCACGCAAAATTTGGTGAGGGGGTAATCATGGATATCGAGGGCGACGGTAGCCGGCAACGGGTGCAGGTAGAGTTCAGCGAGGTTGGCAGCAAATGGTTGATGACCGACTACGCTAATTTACAGCCTCAGTAACCTATCGTAGGAGCGACTTCAGTCGCGACTAACGGTAGCGGTTGCCACGGTAATCGCGACTGAAGTCGTTCCTACAAAACAGTTGACTAAATAGCTAGCGAGATACCGCCCTCAATAGACAATCACCCCGCGAGCATTCACACCGCTTTCCAGATCAGCAAATGCCTGCGGCGCTTCGTCAATGGAATAGGTGCGGGTAATCATTTGATCCAGATCGAGTTTGCCGCCCTGATAGAGCCCCAGCAACAGGGGGAAATCAACTTTGAAATTGGCATTGCCGTACATGGAGCCCTTGATGGTCTTACCACTGAGCGGCAGCGATAAAGCATTGATCGAAAAACGCTCGGTCATCGGCCCTACACCCACCAGAACCGTGGTTCCGCCACGGCGGGTTGCCTTGATGCACTGTTCAATTACCTTGGGAATACCAATCACCTCAAAACAGTAATCCACACCGATTCCGTTGGTGCGGCCCATTATTTCCTTCACGAAATTACTGCCCGGTTCAACACTCTCAGTGGCCCCCATCTGCATGGCCATCTGCATTTTTTCTGCCGACAGATCCACCGCGATGATGCGCCCTGCCCCGGCGATACGCGCGCCCTGAATCACCGACAGACCCACACCGCCACACCCGACGACGGCAACCGTAGAGCCGGGACGAATATCGGCGGTTTTTATAGCCGCACCTACCCCAGTCATTACCCCACAACCCACCAGTGCGGCGGCTTTGAAGTCGACACTTTTATCAACTGAAACCACACAGGCTTCTGGCACCACCGCATACTCGGCCATGTTGCCCAAAAACGACATCACCGCAATCGGTTCGCCGTTCATCTTCACCCGGGTAGTTCCATCCAGCTGCATGCCGAGTTCCGGTTTACCCCCTATGCAGAGGTGGGGTTCCGCCCGTTCACAGTGAAAACAGTCACCGCAATTCAGCACAAAGGAGAGCACCACATGATCGCCCACGGCAACGTGGGTAACGCCATCCCCAACTTCCTCGACAATGCCGGCACCCTCGTGCCCAAGCACCGTTGGAAACGGATTAGGAATGGTGCCATTGATCAGTGACAAATCGGAATGACAGACACCAGTGGCCATCATTTTGACCTTAACTTCACCCGCCTTCGGCGGATCAAGGGTAACGTTTTCCACCGAAAATCGATTCAATTCATGGGCTACTACCGCCTTCATACTGCTACTCCTCTGGTTTCTGTCAGGATTTGAAGATCGTCGTCCGCTGAAAATCCGAATAAAGAACTCGATCCAGCTCAGTCGGTCAGTATCTTATAAAGAGAGCGCCTTAGACAGTGCCGAGACGGGCATAATGTCGATCACTTTGCAAAACTGGGAGGAAGAGCCATGAACAACCCAACCATGCGCGGTAAACAGTGCGTGATCACCGGGGGAAACTCCGGAATCGGCAAAGCCACCGCACTGGCACTGGCCGACCTCGGCGCCAATATCATTTTAGTTTGTCGGGATGAGGCCAAAGGCGAAGCCGCCGTCGCCGACATTCAGCGGCGCAGCAATAACAAAGCCATTAGTCTCATCAACGCGGATCTCGCGTCTCTGGAATCCGTGCGCGAACTCGCTGTAACCCTGAATGACCGTCTGGAACAACTGGATGTGCTGATTAACAACGCCGGGGTGATGTGTGAAAAACGGGCCACCAGTGTGGATGGATTTGAATTGCAGTGGGCGGTGAACCACCTCGCGCCGCTACTGCTCACCCGGCTACTGCAAGCCCCCCTGGCCCGGGCCAAAGGTCGCGTGGTCAATGTTTCATCACAGGTTCATCGCATGGGGCTGATTCAGTTCGATGACCTGCAGTGGCAGCAAAAGTACAAAATGTTTAAATCCTACGGGCAATCAAAGCTCGCGCTGATTATGTGCTCCAACAAACTGGCTGAAGCCTGGCAGCCTCTGGGAATAACCATTAACTGTCTGCATCCCGGGGTTATCGCGACCAATTTAGGGGGCACACCAAAATTGATGAAGCTATTTTTAAGCGGCCCGGACAAGGGGGCACGGACCAGCGTTTTTCTGGCCTCATCTGACCAGGTCGAGGGGATTACGGGTGGCTATTTCCTGAACTGCAAGGCCAGCAAACCATCAGCGGCATCGAAGAATGAGGCCGACGTTGAAAGACTCTGGACCATTTCCTCCGAAATGATCGGCCTGCCGGAAGCACTGGACAGCGCTGTGGCCGCTTAGGGCGCTCATCCTGATCTGCAGCCGACCGACAGCGGTAACTTTTTGTCATCAAACAGGGTCTATCCCTGTTACTTTGAAAACACCTGGCAATATTGACTGCAAAGGAACTTCGACCCCATTGCTACCATCCACTTCCCTGCTCACCCGGTGTTGACGTCTATTCTGGAGAATAATGAATGAGTCGTTCGGTATCTACACTTCGAAATACGACCCTGGCACTGGTGTCCATTCTGGCTCTTTACCAGCCGCTACTGGCTGCCTCAGGGTCACCAGAACCCTTGCCTGCGGAAGCCGTCGCCGACCAGGCCGAATCCATCGACTGGCAGCTATGGGACCGCAGAAGCTTTGAACGAGCGCACGCCGAGAACAAGCTTATTTTTGTCGACGTCGGCACCCAGTGGTGTACTGCCTGCAAATGGATGCATGAAGTCACCCTGAGTGACCCGGTGGTCGCGCGCCGCCTCAACCAGGACTTCATTTCCATTAGCATTGATGCTGAGGCTCAACCAGACATTGGTGAACGCTTTGCGGCCTGGGGCTGGCCAGCACTCATTTTTTTAAATCCGGACGGTAGTCAGGTAAAGGCGCTGCGAGGCAACCGGGTGCCGAAAAACTTTCTACCCGTTCTCGATGAACTCACCACGGCTCACCAAAACAAACAACTGGTTGCTGACGACCCATTTCCAGAGCCAGACACCCCCATCAATGCCGATCTACAAGCCCTGCTTGCCTCCGCCTCCGCTCAACTCGACCGGCAGTATGACGAAGCCAACGGTGGTTGGGGCGGCAAAGCCAAAAGCGCTTTGCCGGCGGCGATTGATTATGCCTTCTGGCGCAGCCATCAAACCGGGGACCCCCTCTGGCAAGACCGCGCACTTCAGACCTTGACCCGGATTAACGATTTAATGGATCCCGTGTGGGGTGGCATCGCCGCTGCCAGCCTCAGTGGCGACAATCCCGACAACTGGAAAGCGGGGGTTATCCCGGAAAAGAAAACCGGTGTGCAGGCAGGCGTGTTACGCAACTATGCTCAGGCATACCATCAGACCGGTGACGCCCAGTGGCTGCACCAGGCGAACAAACTGGTGGACTATTTAGAGACCTTTTTACGTGCACCCCAGGGAGCCTATTACGCCAGTCAGGATGGCAGTCCATACTCGACAATATCCCCGAGTGCCGAACAGGTTCGTAACGGCTATTACTCGCTTAACGACCGCCAACGGCGTGAGCAGGGATTACCGGCGGTGGATAAAATCATTCACGCGGATATTAATGCTCGCCTGGTGACCGCCCTGACTCGGCTTCACGAAGCAACCGGTGACGATCGCTATCTAGAGCAGGCCATCGCCACCACCAACTACCTGATTACACACCACATATTGCCCGAAGGCTGGTACGCTCAGTCCACTCAGGACCCGCCTCCCAGGTACGGCGAACGCAACCTTAACCGACTGCGTAAACTGCCGAACCAGCAGAAACTCTACCTGCGCACCCAGGCCCGCATGGGCAATGCCCTGCTTAGCCTCTTCAAAGCGGATGCCAACCCCCGTTGGTTAAACCTTGCGAATCGGCTCGCCCAGACAACAATCTCTTACCTCTTCGACCCTGACCAGGGCGGTTTTTACTCCACCCCACTGACCGGCATTAATCTGGGGGCAAAAAAGGCCGACTACAAACCCTTCATTGATAATGCGGTCATGGCCGGTTTCCTGCTTGACCTGGCCAGTTATCAGGGGATCTCCGCTTACCGGGATATTGCCGAACAAACGTTGCGAGTTATCAGCACAAAAGAGATGGTCACTTATGAAGGCCGTCACATCGGCGAGTATCTACTGGCACTCGATAAGTTAATCACCGGCAACCTGATGGTCAGCGTTGTTACTACGGCAATTAATGAGGAGAGCCTCGCGCTGCGTAGCCAGGCACTCAGTGCCTATGAACCGGCCAAAATCCTGCGCCTTGAAAAACCGGGGAAATACCCGGACCTTGGCTACGCTGCTCTTTACGCCTGCACCGATCAGCTCTGTACTAATCCGATCAAGGATCCGGCTCAGGTGGTCGCGGAGCTAAAACAGTTCCGGCAGCAACTGCGCCAGCTGGAACCCCCGGGTTAATCGACCGCGGAACTACGAGGCAGAAGCAACTCCCGGCCATTCATCGACCTCAGTCGCTTGACCTGCGAACACCCGAACCAGTGACCAGTTCCCGCTTTTGCGCGGCCGATAGACGCTTAATCGCGTACTCCCGTCTAGCTGCCGCTGATCGGCTGGTACTGTTTTCAGAATAGACCAGCTCTACGGGCCGGCGAGACCGGGTGTAGCGGGCACCGGGGTTTAATTTCGCGTTACGGCGAGTCACGTCGTCGACACCATTATGTTCGGCGACACGCCGGGCTAAATCGGTGGTAATACCGGTGTAATAGGAGCGGTCGGCACAGCGCAGCACATAAACATACCAGCTTGATGGTTCAGTCATCGCATCCAACCAACGCGGTAGAAATAACTGACGACATTACTACTGGCGCCGAGGACGCTTGGCCAGTTTGCGTTGCAGGGTGCGCCGGTGCATGTTCAATGACCTCGCAGCGGCGGAAACATTACCGTCGTTGTCAGCCAGCACCCGCTGAATGTGCTCCCACTCGAGGCGCTCTACCGACATCATTTTCGTTGAGTCCGCCGACGAAATAGCGGCCGGAGCGGAGACTGGCGCAACTTTTTTCCGCAGTGCCTGATCCACCATCTCTGCATCGACCGGTTTGGCCAGGTAATCAGCCGCTCCCAGCTTAATCGCGCGAACCGCCGTGGCAATGCTAGCGAACCCGGTGAGCATCAAAATATGTAAGGTTGGAATCTGTTCAAGCATTGGTCTGATAAGCCGCAGACCATTTTCGTCACCGATGCGCAGATCCAGCAGCAGGTAATCAGGAGCGAAGTCATTACATAACTGTAGGGCGGTTCGACTGTTCTGCGCGGTCACCGCGCGGTAACCCCGATTATCCAGAGCCCGAGCGAGTGTCGAACAAAAAACTGGGTCGTCATCGACAATAAGCACCCGGCATACAGTGCCGGTAGAGGCGGTCACCGCTTCATCAGAGCTACCGCCCGGGTCACCCACCATGTTGCTGCTCGCCTGCCGGCCTGATTCGATGAACCGGCAGCAAAATTTCAGCCACAGACCCCCGTTGCGCCCGTCTGGCAACGCGAATGGAACCGCCTAACCGATCAACCAGGTAAGCGATTAGGTATAACCCCAGGCCACGCCCTTCACCACGCGTGGTCAGGTAAGGTTCGCCGAGGTTTTCAATCACATGCCCGGCGACGCCTTCGCCGTTGTCGGTCAACCTCAATAACAGTGTGTCGTCGGAGCAGCGATATTCCACCACCACATGATCAGCCTGCGCATCCACGGCATTATCAAGCATCACTACCAGCCCTCGCCGCAATGTATCCACTACAACGGCGGACAAGTGATGACATGCCAACGATGACGGCAGGGAGTCTTGATCCAGCTTAAATTCCACCTGTAACCCCGGCGACATGAGTGACCATTCGTCAATTAGCCTTGCCAACTGGGCGACCAGATCAACCGGCTCTTCAACGGGGATAGCATCATCGCCCGAAAGCAGTCCCCGGTTGGCACCAAAACGCAGCTCCCGTAACGCGTTATTACAGCGCTCAACCTGGCTTTTTATTAACTGCAAGTTTTCTCGTGCCCGGGTCGGTTGACCCCCCGTCGGCTCCAGCAATTCCTCGACCAGCATTCGAACCGTCGACAGGGGAGTCCCCAGGTCATGGGCGGTACTCGCTGCCATCACACCGAGCGCTGCCAGCTGTTCACGCTTCCCGGCGACGGCCATCGCGTCATTGAGGGCCCGCTCTCGAAGCCGTAATTCGCGGCTCATACTGACCAGAAAATAAGCGATGACAGCGGCGCCAATGATAAACCCGAGCCACATGCCTAGCAGGTGCAGGTGAAACTGATCACCTAAAATGCCGTGGTAATGCGGCAACGGGATATAAAAAAACAGATTCAGGCTGTAACCGACTGCCGCCAGTCCGGTTAGCGCCCACACCTGCGCGGATGACAGCAGAGTTGCTGCCAATGCCAGGGGCAACAGGTAGAGCGCCGAAAATGGATTACTGTACCCACCGTTAAGGTAGAGCAACAGTGTTAAACCAGCGATATCAACCAGTAAATGGCCGAAAACCAGACGTTGAGGCGCATCCCCCGCAGTCCGTATTTGCCGCCAGAATAACCCGTTAATCAGTGCCAGCAGGCTGATAACCGTGAGATTAGCGGCCAGAGGCAGCTCAAGGTCCAATGCCAGGTGCACGATCAAAATTGCCAGCAACTGTCCCAGAATCGCAATGCTACGAAGCTGTAATAGTCGGATCAGTGTTGCTTTAGGTAACAAACTATTGCACCGCCGTTATTGCCAGTCCACATGCGGAATCGCTTTCAGGGAATCCAGTGAGGATCTTCGATTTGGAAATCCGGCACCTGGAAACAACTCCACTATCAGCCATTTTACCGCGTTGATGTTTTGCAGACCCAGATTGAGGAAACATCCGTCGTTAATTCAGCGCCCGCCATTCACTCAGGTGATCCATTTCATTGGTCGCCCCTCGACAAAGCCATTATCAGCTGGGTTATTTTGTTCTAGTATGCACAGAGCGATGACACGGAGGAATTATCGTCAACCGCTCTGTTAGCTAATCAACAGGGGATTAAAGAGGTGGTTCACAGGGAAGGGTGATCGACCTCCAACAAGGGGAGAGGAGCTATGAAAATTTACTCGCTACCAATGAGAGCGATGCTGGCCGCAAGCCTGCTGCTGCCATTAGGTACTTCAGCTAAAGTTTCGCCTGAGGAGGCGGCGTTACTGGGCCTTGAAGGCACGCCACTGACGCCTGTCGGTGCCGAAAGAGCCGGAAACGCAGAAGGCACAATACCGCCATGGACTGGCGGCATTACTGAACCCCCTGCTGGCTATACCAAGGGGGGCTGGTACGTTGATCCTTTCGCCGATGATGAAATTTTATTCACCATCACCGCCGGTAATTACAAACAGTACGCCGACAAACTAACGGTGGGCACGCAGGCGCTGTTCGAGCGTTATCCCGAAACTTTTATCATGAATATTTACCCAACCCATCGCAGTGCCTCCTACCCGGACTGGTATTACGAAGGGTCGATCGCC
>Ga0209578_10002262_pt1 | contig 16264 bp, 6 predicted proteins | sample tdAd472_FD_187127 | JGI IMG/M metagenome (GOLD analysis project Ga0209578, IMG submission 187127) | Marine sediment microbial communities from the Atlantic coast under amendment with organic carbon and nitrate - tdAd47.2 (SPAdes)... | ecosystem: Environmental > Aquatic > Marine > Coastal >...
TGCCCCATGCCGGGGGGCAGCTCCACGCGTGTCGGCGCCGTGATCTGGCCCTCGAAGCCCTCGAGGAACTCGGCCGCGCGTGGGTTGTCGAGCCACTGGCCTTGCGGCTGCCCCGTCCCGCCGGCGCGCCCGCGGAGGCGGTTGGTCAAGCTCGAGCCGGCTCCGTGACGGCTGAAGGTGTGCCCGAACTCGCGGACGCTCCTCCAGCACGCGTTGTGGACCCAGACCGGCGTCTGGTTCTCGCCCCCGCTGACGAAGTAGGTGTGCCAGCCCTCGACCTCGAGGTTGTGGTGCGACGCCCGCTCGTCGCGCGCCTCGACGGTGAGGATCCGCTGCGGAGCGCCGTCGGCGCCGAGCAGCAAGTCGCCCGGCCGGAGCTGCCCAGCGGGAACCCAGCCCTCTCCCAGCACCCAGAAGGGGTGCTCGGGGGTGCAGCGGAGCGCGGGCGGGGGGCGAGGGAGCTGGGTGAACTGGATCCGGATCACACGCTCGGTGACCCCGCGAAACACCTGGGTCACGCGTTGGGGAGCCTGGGCCAGGTCACCTTCGCGCTGGGAGAGCACGAGGTCGCCGACCTGGAGCTCTTCGATCGGGCGCGGGCCGTCGGGGGTGGCGACGAGGGTCCCGGGGAGGAAGCAGGCGTTGGGGGTCACGGCCCGGCCGACTCCCGTCTCGCCCGTCAGCGAACCGACGAGGCCGCGGGTGGTGCGGAGGGCCGCGCGCGCCACCAGGGCCGCTTCGCCCGCCACGAGCGCGCCCAGCACGACCGCGTCCATGGTCTCGCGCTGCGCGTCGGCCTGTGAGGCCAGCCCCTCGTGCTGGTCGGGGTGGGTGTTGGCCAGGCGCTGGGTGGTGATCGCCCCGCCGATCTGGTCGGCGGCGATGGCGAAGGCGCCGATCCTCGCGCTCCAGCCCAGCACCGCGGAGAGGGTGCCGCCCGAGAACACCGCGCCGGCGATCAGGGCGATCTCCCCCGCCGCGAACCACGCCTCGCGGCGCTCGCGTTGCCGCTGCCACTGCGCGAGCTCTGCCTCCGCCTGCGCGGCGGCCTCGGGGTCCTGCTCGCGGAGCGCCTCGAGCACGGCTTCGCCGACGCCGACCAGCCGCCAGTTCCCCAGCCACCCGCTCTCGATCCGCCCACGGGTGCGGTCGATATCGCGGTCGATGCTCGCGAACTCGCGCTCGAGCTGGCGCAGGGCGCGCTCGTCGTCTGGGTGCAGGGTGGGGGTCGCCACGTCCGCCGGGAACGTCGTCATGCCGCGGAGGGCGAGGTCCAGCCCGGGGCTGACGTCGACGAAGCGGCTGACCTCTGGGTAGGCCGCGTTCAGCGCGCTGATCGCCTCGGAGGTCTGGATCAGGGCAGCGGCGAGCTGCTCCTCTTGCTCGCGAAAGCGCTGCTCCTGCAGGTGGAGGGTGACCGGGGCGTTGGGGACGAGGTCCCCCGACTGGGCGGCCGCCATGCTGCGTTCGCGCTGGAGCCAGGTCAGCTCGTGTAGCAGACCGGCGGCCTGTGTGAGCAGGGCGTCGAGGTCGTCGGCCCGATCGCGGAGCTCGGCCAGGTGCACCGCCGCGTCTGGGCCCTGGTAGAGCGCCGCGCGCTCCTCGAGCAGCGCCTGGTTGGCGTCGAGGATCGCGACCGCGGTCGTGCGCACCTGGGTCTCGAAGTCGGCCGAGAGGTCGAGGGGGGGCAGCGCCTCCTGCCCGTGGCCGAGGGTCGCCGCGAGCGCGAGCCACACGAGCAGAGTGCGTATCGGGTCCATCCTGCCTTGCCTTCCGGCGAGGTCTTCAGCAACGGGTGTTCCGAGGACTCCACGCGGCGGGGCGTGTTGTGCGCACTAGGCTTACGGCCAGTGCGCCCACGCGGGACGGCCGTGGGTTCGACGAGCGTCCCAGGCTGCTCGCCGACCGAAGCAATTCCCCTGCAGCTGTAATCGACGGAATCAGCGCGTTCCGGCGGTGCGTCTCACTGGGTCGGAGCGCACGACCACGCTTGGAGTTGGGCACCGGCCCTCGCGTTGCGACGTGCAGGGCGTGAACCAACAGCACCCCACTCCCCAGCCTCACTCGTCCGCCCCCCTCCAGATTTGGATCCGCTACCTCTGCCCCTGCTGCGGGACGGGGCACGCGGTGGGGCTCGAGGAGGCGGGGCACGTGCGGCGTTGCCGGCGCTGCCAGCGCTCCGTCCGGATCCCGGTGCCTCGACGGGACGAGGTCACGCGCGCGCGCCTCAGTCGGGCGGGTTGACCTCGCGCTGCGCGTCTTCGTCGAGCCAGCTCTGCGCCAGCCCGTGGCGGCGCTCGTCGGGCGGCGTTCGCCGCACCAGCTCCTGCATGGTCTTGCGGGCCTGGTCCCGGCGGTCCGCGGAGGCGTAGGCCAGCCCGAGGTTGTAGCGCATGGCGTGGTTATCGGGCTCCCGGGAGAGGATCCAGGTGTAGTCGGCGATCGCGGCCGCGTAGTCCTTCAGGTGGTGACTGGCCTGGGCGCGCCCGACCCGCGCGCCGACGGCCTCGGGGTCGAGCTTGGCCGCTTCGGCGTAGGCGTCTCGCGACCGCTCGCGGGCCTTGAGCTGCGTACAGCACGCGCCAAGCTGGACCCAGGCTGAATAGGACGTCGGCTCGAGCCGCGTCAGGCGCTCGGCGTCGGCCAGCGCTTGCTCGTAGCGCTCGAAGTGGAACAGCGTCAGCGAGCGGTTGTTGAGCGCGGCCCGGTGGTCGGGGTCGAAGGCGAGGACCGCGTTCAAGTCGGCGAGCTCGTCCTCGGCCCTCCCCAGGGTGTTGAGCACCGTGGAGCGGAGGAAGAGCAGGTCCGAGTTGCGCGGCTCGACCTCCAGCGCGCGGTTGAGGACGCTCAATGCGGCCTGGGTCTGTCCGGTCTCGTCCAGTGAGTTGGCCAGCGGGCGGACGCACTGAATGTGGGTCTCTCCGCTCTCGCGCCACACCTCGCTCAGGGTCGAGGCTGCGGCGGCGTGCGCGCCAGCACGATACTGGAGGAAGCCCAACAGGTAGCGACCCTCGATCGGCTTGGGGTCCAGCTCGACGGCGACGGCTACGACCTCCAGGGCTTCGGTGTAGCGCTCGAGGGAGACCAGGCACTTGGTGAGCGCGATCCCGGTGGTGTGGGTCTGCTCCTGGGCCCAAGCCTGCTGCAGGGACTCGAGGGCCTCGCTCCACTTGCCCTGGATCCCGAGGGCGGTGCCGTAGGTCGAGAGCAGCTTGGGGTCGTCGGGGCTCTGAGCCAGCCCCCGGCGGAGGACGACCAGCGCGTCGTCGGCGCGCTTTTGCATCTGGTAGAGGACGGCGAGGGTCACCGTGGCCTCGGGGCGCGGGTCGGCCTCGACCGCGCGGCGGAGGACCTCCACCTGGCGCGGGTCCTCGAGCTTGTTCAGCGCTCGCCACAGGCCGTGCAGACCGTCCGCGCTGCTGGGGTCGAGCAAGAGCACCTGGTCGAACCCGGCGCGGGCCGCGTCCCAGTCGCCGCGCTCGACCGCCAGCTGAGCGGTGGCGAGGGCCGCGGCGACCTCCTCCGCGAGGGGGGACTCCTCCGGGGTCGGAGGGTCGACGTCCGTCCCCTCGGGGCTGGGCGGCGGGTCGCGCAGCGCGACCCAGCCGACCGCGAGGGCCGAGCAGGCGAGCAGCCCCACCACGGCGACCAGCAGCGGGACAGGCCGCCGGCGGGTCGCCGCGCCCTGCACCTCGAAGCGGCTGGTGCCGCGCAGGTAGTCGTCGAGGTCGCGCTCGAGCACGCCGCAGGAGCGGTAGCGTTCGCTGAGCTCCTGCTTCAGGCAGCGCTGGACCAGCAGCGCGAGGTCCTTGGGCACGTCCGACCGCAGCGAGCGGATCCGCGTGGGCGGCTTGTGCATGTTGTTCATGATCTCGAACAGCGTGCTGCCCTCGACGGGCGGGCGTCCGGTGAGCGCGTAGTAGAGGGTCGCGCCCAGGCCGTAGACGTCGGTCGCGGGCCCGATCAGCTTCCCGTCGCCGGTCGCCTGCTCCGGGGCCACGAACCCCGGGGTGCCCATGAAGCCGCCCTCGACCGTCAGCTGGGACTCCTCCAGCGCGACGTCCTTCGCGAGGCCAAAGTCGGTCAGCACCACGTCGCCGTCCGTGCGCAGCAAGACGTTGTCGGGCTTCACGTCGCGGTGGAGGATCCCCAGCTCGTGGGCGGCGTGGAGGGCCGAGGCCAGCTTCCGCCCGATCTCGGCGACCATGCTCGGCGGCAGCGGACCGCGCGCCTCGACCAGGTCTTCGAGGGTCTTGCCCTCGATCAAGCTCATCACCAGGTAGGGCCGACCGCGCTCCTCGCCGAAGGCGCGAATCGGGATCACGTTCGGGTGCTGCAGGCGCTGCAAGACCTGGACTTCTCGCTTGAAGCGGCTGAGGCGCTTGGGGTTGTGCGCCGCGAGCAGCTGCTTGATCGCCACGTGGCTCTGGGAGTACGGATCCCAGGCCTTGAACACGACGCCCATGCCGCCGCGCCCGAGCTCGCCCACGAGCTGGAAGTGGCCGATCTGCTGCATGCCTGAGGGTGGCACGCAGGGCGTCGATCGACCAGCGCGCCCGGTCAGTCGCCGGGGGGCTCCTGCTCCGCGAGCTTCTTGCTCAGCCGCTCGATCCAGTGGGAGGCCACGGAGTGGTCGCGGCTGCCCTCCTCGCTACGCTTCAGCATGACGCGCATTTGCTCCAGGGCGCGCTCGGTCTCCCCGAGCTCGTCCAGGGCCTTCCCCAGCTGCCAGCGGGCCGACTGCTGGCCGGGGTCTCGCTCCAGCGCCGCGGTGAAGTCCGCGACGGCTTCCTCCAGCCGGCCCAGCTCGGCCAGCGCCTGGGCGCGCCCAATGCAGTAGAGGGCCGAGTCGGGGGAGAGCTCGATCGCCTGGCCGTAGGCGGCCGCCGCTGGCTCCCAGGCCCCGAGGGCGTAGTGGCACGCGCCGATCTGCACCCAGGCGGTGAGCGAGTCCGGCTCGAGGGCCTGGAGGTGCTCGGCGTCGGCCAGAGCCCCCTCGTAGTCTTCGAGGGCGAAGCGGGCGACCGAGCGGTTCCTCAAGGCGGTGGTCTCGTCGGGCTGGAGCTTCAACGCGGCGTCCAGGTCCGCCAGCTCCTCCTCGGCCTTGCCGAGGGCGGAGTAGCTCAGCGCGCGAGACAGCAGCCAGTCGACGTTGTCCGGCGCGTCCGCGAGCCCGCGACTCAGCACCGCGACGGCCTCCTGGGGGAGGCCGGACTCCCGCAGGGAGCGGGCGTAGGGCCGCACCGCGAGCGGGTAGTTCCCTCCGCTGCGCTCCCACACCTCGGCGAAGGGCGCTCGGGCCGCGCGGTAGTCCTCCAGGTGCGTGAGGATCATGCCCAGCAGGAACCACGACTGGAGCGAGTCGGGGTTCTCCGCGGTTGCCCGGCGGGCCAAGGGCAGCGCCTCGGCGTTGCGGCCGAGTTGGTGCAGGCCGCTGGCGAGGTTGACGGCTTGGGCGTAGGTGGGCTGCAGCTCCCAGGCGCGCTGCAGGTAGGGCAGTGCTTCCTGCGGCTGGTCCAGCGCGGTGTAGAGCGCCCCCAGCTTGCGGTTCAGGCGGGGGTCGTCGGGGGTCGCCGAGTGCCCCACCCGCAGCACCGCCAGCGCGGCGGGTTCGTCCTCGGCGACGAGGTTCGCTTCGGCGAGGGCGAGGCACAGGTCCGGGTGCGGGTTGGCGGCGAAGGCGCGCTCGAGGACCTCGCGCTCGGCGGGATCTCCCAGCTCGCGCAGGGTTCGCCACAGACCGTGCAGCGCGTCCACGTGCTCCGGGTCGCGCTGGAGCACGCGCTCGAACACGAGCCGCGCCGTCTCCCACTCCTGGCGCTCGAAGGCGGTCGCCGCGCGAGCCAGCAACGCCTCGAGGGGGGGCTTGGCGGGAGGCGACTCGAGGGGGGGCTTGGCGCGAGGCGCCTCGAGGGGGGGCTTGGCGCGAGGCGCCTCGGCTACCTCCTCCGCGGCGGCGCCATCGCCGGTCGCCAGCGTCCAGCCTCCCCACACCCCGAGGCCGGCGACGAGCACCAGCGCCAGGCCCAGCGGGACACGCGACGGCGTGGGGTCCGCGGGGGCGCCGGGCCGCTCGCCCGAGAGGAACACGCGCAGGTCGCGCTCGACGAGCTCGCAGGAGCGGTAGCGCGCGGACAGTTCGGGCTCCAGGCAGCAGGCGACCAGCGCCGCGAGCTCTTGGGGGATCTCGGGGCGCAGGCTCCTCAGCGAGACGGGCGGACGCTGCTGGGCGTCGACGATCTCGATCATGCTCCGGCCCTCGAACGGCGGCCGCCCGCTGAGGGTGTAGTAGAGCGTGGCCCCCAGGCCGTAGACGTCGCAGGGGGGGCCCATGAGCTCGGCCCGTCCCTGGGCCTGCTCCGGCGCGGCGAAGCCTAGGGTCCCCATGAACCCGCCCTCGACGGTGAGCTGCGTGGCGTCGAGGTTGACGTCCTTGGCGAGCCCGAAGTCGGTGAGCAGGACCTCGCCGTCGGTGCGCAGCAAGACGTTCGAGGGCTTGACGTCGCGGTGCAGGATCCCCTGCGCGTGGCCGGCGGCCAGCGCGCTGGCGAGGCTGCGGCCGATCTCCGCGGTGAGGGAGGGGCTCAGCGGACCGCGGGCTTCGATGCGCTGATCCAGGGGCTCACCCGCGACGAGGTCCATCACGAGGTAGGGCCGCCCGCCGTCTTCGCCGTAGCCGCGCACGGGCACCACGTTGGGGTGCTGCAGCCGCTGCATGACCTGCGCCTCGCGGCGAAACCGGCTCAGCTGCCGGGGGTCGCTGGCCTGCAGCAGGAGCTTGACCGCGACGTGGGTCCGGTCCTGGGGGTCCCACGCCTTGAACACCGCGCCCATGCCGCCGCGGCCGAGCTCGGACACGACCTCGTAACGCCCGATCCTCCTCATGCAAGGAGGATGACAGCTGCAGCGAAGCCCGGCCAGCGAACCGGGGGAGCCGCCTAGTTCGCGACCTCGCGCTCGAGGGTCGTGACCGCGGCGTCGACGGTCTTCCAGCTCTCGAAGTGGGCGAGGAGCTTGGCGGGGGAGCCGAAGCGGCCAGTCTGCGAGGGCAGCTGAATGTCGTCGAGGTTGACGGTCACGAGGCCCATCAGCTCGTCCGAGGCGAGGAACTCGTGCACCCGGCCCTCGGCCTCCTCCAGGTGGAGGAAGTAGAGGTTCCAGAGGTAGGTCCGCAGGCTGAGGCAGTACTTCTTCAGCCGCACCTTGAGCGCCGAGGCGTAGTCGCGGGCGTAGCGCTTGGCCCAGTCCGGGTACTGCACGCAGCCCTTGGCGAGGTCGTCGATCTCGCGGCTGTCGCTCAGCTCGAGGGTCTCGCGCATGAGGAAGTTGCGGGTCGTGATCTCCAGCGCCAGGTCCAGCTCGCTGAACACGCGCTGGAAGATCTGCTGCTCGTCCTGGTTGTGGGGCAGGAGCCCCTGGATCAGGCCGGTCAGGTCGCTGAACTCGATCGCCTCGTAGTACTTGTCGCGCACGTGGCGACGCAGGAGCCCGCGGGCGTCGGCCGAGATCTCGGGGACGCTGCGCGCCTCGGGCTCGACCTCGAGCCCGAAGTCGTCGTCGGCGGCCTCGAAGGTCTGCCGCGGCATGCGGTCCCACACCAGCTCGTAGAAGTCGTTGAGGATGTCGCGCTCGACCGCCTCGCGGTAGCGGTTCAGCAGCTCGACCGGCTCGCGCCCGCCGCCGAGGCCGTCGTGCAGGTGCCGCAGCGACTCCTCGGTGCAGAGGCCCATGTAGAGGTCGATCCGCTCGCCGACCTGGTTCAGCACGGTGTCGAACACCTCCTCGAAGTTCTGCTTCTGAATGCTCTCGCGGCGGAAGCGCTGCGAGCGCTTGACGAAGTTGTCGGCGGAGGTGTTGAGGTAGCGGATCGCGTGCGCGATCCGCCGCGCGCCCTGCTTGTTCTGTTCGCCGGCGGCCTTCTCCCAGCGCTTGCGGTAGGTGCCCCCCAGCTGCGCGCTGAGGGTCCCCAGGGCGTGCGCGATCCCATGGATCTTGAGTCGGATCATGCTCGAGCGGAACTGATCGAGCAGCACCCGCCGCACCTCGGGCATGCCGCCGTCCTGGGTGTAGAACTGCAGCAGCTGGTCGAGCTGGGGGTTCCCCGTGGACTCCACGTTCCAGGCGCGCTCGCGCTCGAGGTCACGCATCTCGTCTTCGCTGAGCTTCTCGCCGCGCTTCTCGCGCTCGGCGAGGAGCGCGAAGGTGCTCGCCATGTAGAAGAACGGCGCGTCGGCGAGCCCCATGTCCTTGAGCTTGAGCTTCAGCGCGCGGAACTCGTCGTCGAGCCGCTCGGGCTTGCGCTCGGCGCCGAAGGCCAGGCGGTCGAACATGGTCGCGCACACGAACACGCGGCCCTTGAGGTCCTTGTGGTTGTTCTTGAGGATCTGGATCACCGCGCCTTCCTGCTCGCCGAAGGGCGCGACCGCCGAGGTGGTCACGACCACGCCGTCGGTCTTGTGGAGGAAGTAGCGCTGAATGAAGCCGTCGATGGGGTCGGTCGCGCCGGCGCCCGGGAGGTCGACGATCTCTACGTTCTCGGTGAGGTAGGGCGAGTCGACGTAGAGCACGACCTGCTTGATCGTGCGCAGCAGGTCCTGGTTGGGCTCGCCCTGGGTCGAGTCGACCTTGATGATGTAGTTGAGGTGCGGGTAGTCCTTGACGTCCGGGTCGTCGCGGTGGGCGGGGCTGACATCCTTGACGTCGACCTCCTCCGACTGCCCGAGCTTGCTCGCGTGGCGCTCGTGGGCCCGGCAGAACTTCTCGTAGGAGTCGACGATGTTCTTCTTCTTCTCGGTGAGGGTCGGGCGCAGCTCGGTCGCGGCCTGCAGGCCCTCGGCCACGGGGACCGAGCGCGGGATCCCGATCTCGTTCATGTAGAAGCGCTGCATCTCGTCCGACTCGGTGCGGGTCCAGTAGGTGACCTGCATCACCGAGCGCCGGCCCCGGCGCAGCGCGCACACGACGCCAGTGGTCGGGCGGTTGTAGCTCGGCAGGAGGCCGTGCTTGCCGAGGAACGCGTTGACGAGGTAGCTCTTGCCCACCGAGAACCCGCCCGCGAAGGCCAGCCGGAAGCGGCGCTCGCGAATGTGCTCGGCCTGCACGTCGAGCTGCTCGCGGAACTGCTCCCAGTTGAACGGGGCGCGGTAGGAGCGCGAGGCCGAGATCGCGCGCCCGAGCTCGCCGAGGTCGGTCGAGATCCGCGCCAGGTCGTCGTACTTGTTGAGCAGGGTTTCGGGGTCAGCCATGCCGGCCTTCCTTGTCTCTCGTGTGTAGTTGCTGCTGGAGCGGGGCTACTCTTCTTTTTCGGCCTTCGTCTTCACCGTCTCGGTGAACTCCTCGCCGCCGATGCTGAACTCGAACACCACGTTGTCGGGCACCTTCTCGTCGGCGCTGACGAGGACCCAGAAGTCCAGCACGACCTTGTCGCCGTCTTCGTCGTAGGTGGCGGTGAGGCTGTAGTTGTCGTCGCTCCCGACCGAGTAGTCGCCGATCCCGGGGACCTTGACGTTCACGCTGGCTGCGGGGCCGGTGGACTCTTGGCTCCAGCCCGCGCGGATCTTGGTGCGGAAGATGCCGCCGCCAATGCTCGCGTTCAGCCACACGTGGGTCTGGCGCATCTTGAACGAGGCGAAGCGCGGGTTCGCCGAGTCGTCCAGCGCGCGGTTCTCGCGCAGCAGGTGGCAGAGGAACTCGCTGAGGTTGCCGCCGAAGTTGTCGACCTCGTAGAGGATCACCGGCGGGGTCTCGACGGTCGCGGTCTCGTCGAGCACGTCGAGGCCGATGTCGCGGCTGTCTTGCTTGTTCTTCAGCTTGAACAGCACGCGGCGGAAGCGGAAGGTCTCCTCTCCCTTGGAGAGCAGGTCCGGGCCCTGGCAGCGCAGCTTGGCCGCTTCGCTGAACCGGAGCGTGTAGGTGTTCTCGCCCAGGTCCAGCAGGCGGACCGGGGAGTCCTTGGCGTTGACGTCGAAGGCCTTCTTGCTGCTGCCGCCGTCCCACTCGACCACGAGCGGCTTGGAGATGTCGAAGCTGTCCTTGGCGCGGAAGCGGCACTCGTAGCTGGTGACCCGCGGCTTGTCGTCGGTGTAGGGGCCCCCGTCGCCGCGAGAGAACTGGAGCATGTTCTCCGCGGTCTTGCCGTCGCTGACCTGGGACACGCTGCCGCCGCCCGCCTCCTTGAGCGCGTCGCTGATCGCGCGCTCGATGTCGTCGCGCTCCTCTTCGCCACGGGCGAAGCAGGCCAGGTAGAACAGACCGGGCTCGACCTTCTCCTTCAGCTCCTCCTCGTCGCCCGGGCGCTTGATGCGCTCGTAGGCGGCGAAGGGGTTGAAGTCGTCGCAGGGGCTCGCGCAGCCGACGAGGGCCAGCAGGCTGACCCCCGCGCAGAGGAACAGGGTGCTTCGCATGCTCATTTGAGGGTGTCCAGGGTGTTGATCGTGTTGTTGCGTTCGCTCTTCCAGGCCGCGGCCTCGGCGGGCACGTCCTTGGTGTCCGAGAGCAGCTTCTCGAAGGTCTCGTAGCCGCGCAGGGCCTCCTCGAATTCGGGCTGGGCCTCGTCCTCGCGGCCGTTGCGCATGAACTGCAGCGCCTGCTCGTAGTGGCTGCGCGCCATCCAGTAGGCCGGGCCGCTGGTGTAGCTCAGCTTGGCGGCGTTGGGGTTGCGGCTGACCAGGTCCTGGGCGGCGCGCTGCCCCGTCTGGGCCGTGGGCAGGAAGCGCTCCGTGTCGCGGATCGCCTTGGAGGAGACCTTCGAGCGCGCGTAGCAGTAGAGCCGGCTGGCCTGCACCCGGGTGTCGAGGTGCTCGCGGTCGTCGCTCAGCTGGAACGCCTTCCAGGCGTTGTCGACGCAGCTCTGCAGCGAGTCCTGGCCCTCGAAGAACTCGACCCGCGCCAGGAGCAAGAACCCGGTGGGGTTCTTCTTGTCGAGGTCGGTGACGAAGGCGAGCTCGTCCTTGATCCGGCGCGAGTCGCGGATCTCCTCGCCGAACTTGAGCGTGGTGGGCACGGTCGTGCCGTCGTCGGTGCTCTTGATGATGTGCGCCGCGATCGCCTGGGCCGGAGCGATCTCCGGTTGCCAGGTGCCGCTCTTGAGCTTGGCCTTGAGGTCGCTGAAGCTCCGCGCTCCGGCCGCGCGGGCCAGGGCGTCGTAGCCGCGGTCGACGGTCTTGCGCAGGTCTCCGCCCAGCGAGTTGCCTTCGTTGAGGCACACCCAGCCGAAGAGGAAGTTGACCTTCTCGCGCACGCTCTTGGCCCGCGGGAACTCGGTCTCGTCGACCCGCGAGAGGGCGTCCACCGAGCGCTCGTAGTGGTCGGCGACCTTGGGGTTCAGCCGCAGGGCGCGGTTGAGCTGCGCCAGGCGGTAGTGGACCTCGCCGAGGTTGAAGGCGGCCTTGCCCTCGGCGTCGTCGCCGGTGAGGCTCGCCGACTGCTCGAGGATCGCGATCTCGCTCTTGGCCTGCTCGTCGTCGTAGCTCGGCTTGGCCACGCCGATCGCGTCCCAGTCCGCGCGGCGGTCCTTCATGAACGCTTCGATCATGGAGAGGAACTGGTCGTGGAGCTCGGACTCGGCGACGCCCGCGAAGTCGCGCCACTGGCGACGGAGGCTGGCGGGCACGCTCTCGCCGAGCTTGGTCAACACGCCCAGCGCCTCGCTGATCGGCGCCAGCCGCTCGCGGATCTCGGCGCCCGAGCTGACCGAAACGGCCTGTTGCTTGAGGATCTCGAGCTGGGTGCGCACGGCGGCGAACCAGCGCTCGGGGTTGGTCGTGTCGACCTTGTCGAGCAGCTCGCGGGCGGCCTCGGCGGCCTCCGCCAGCGCGCGGTCGGCGGTCGAGCCGTCGTAGGCGCGCGCTTTGGCGAGCAGCACCTGGGCCTTGGCGAGCAGCGCGGCGCTGGCGTCGAGGTCGCCGGCGTCGGGCAGGCGATACAGGCTCTCGAGGTCCTTCAGCGCGCGCTCGGCCTCGTTGACCTGGTCCTTGGTGGGGCCCTCGGCCATGGCGACGGCCTTCAGCTGCTGCAGCAGCGCGTCGGCGAGGGGCTCGAGGATCGCCTTGGTCTCCGAGCGCGTGAGCGGGGTCGGGTCGAGGTCAGGCAGCTGGGCGTAGCCGTCGGGGACCGACTGGTTGACGAAGCGGTAGCGCAGGTCGGCGACGGCCTTGTCGAGCTTGCCCAGCCGAGCCCGCACGAGGCCGCGCGCAATGTGCGCGTCGGGGCCGAAGCGGTCGAAGAGCTCGGGCTCCTGCTCCAGGTCGCCGAGCAGCTCGTCGAGGGCGTCGGCGGCGGCTTCGAGCTGGGAGGGGTCGACCGCGAGGGTCACCGCGCGATAGAACTCGGCCTCGTTGCGCAGGCTGAGCACTTCACGCTGGACGTCGATCCCGGGGGTCGCCGGCGCCTGACTGCTCGCCACCTGGAGCATCTCGATCGCCTGGGTGTAGAGCTCGGGGTCGCGAGCGGAGTGCGCCCGGGCCAGCTCGGCGCGGCCCAGGGCCAGGGTGCCTTCGGCGAAGGCGCGCTCGGCCATGGCTGCCTGCACGAGCTGGGTCGCGGTCGCAGCGTCCTCCGCGGTCTTGGCGGTCTGGGCCAGGTGCAGGCCGTAGGCCGCGGTCGTCGACCAGATCGGCAGGCGCTCGTAGGCCGACTGCAGCTTGGAGCGCGCGTCCTCGGCGGCGTCACGCTCGGCCTGCACGCGGCCTCCGATCAGGTAGGCCAGCCAGGACGCCTCGACGGCGACCGCGCGCGGCTTGGTCTCGAGCTCGACGCCGTAGTCGCTCTCGGAGTGCAGCGGGTAGTGACGGTCGAGGACCCCGGACTGCTCGACCCAGGCGTTGCTGGCCGCCTCGGACCAGCGCACGAGCTCCTCGTTGGAGGCTTCGCCCTCGACGCCTGTGGGGGTCAGCTTGAGCGCGGCCGCCGCCAGCTTGGCGAGGTCGTCCTCGCCGCCGGCGAGCTCGGTCAGCGCGTCGGTGCCGAGCTTGCGGTCCTCCTCTTCGCTGAACTCGTAGCGCCGCAGGGTCCCGGCGAGGAACTTGGCGACCCGGGCCACGTCGTCCGTGTGCTCGCCGGCGAGCTCGGTCTCGAGCCCTTCGACCACGGCGCGCAGGTCGGCGCCCTCGGCGCGGGGGTCGGCGCGCCACTGGCGGTAGAGGGCCAGCGCCCGCAGGCGGCGGGCCTCGGGCAGCAGCACCAGCTTGCCGCTCGCGGCGTCGGTGACCTTGGCGTTCTCGAGGGCCGCGAGCTGGGCGGCCGGGTCGTCGGCCTGGGTCGCCGTGGCGAAGGCGTTCTGCGCCTGCTCGACCTCGGGGGAGGGGCGCAGCGCGAGGAACAGCACCACCAACAGCGCGACCGCGACCGCGCCGATTCCGGCGAAGATCGGCCACTGGGCGGGCGGCTCGTAGGTCAGCTTGTCGGCGTCGACGAGCTGGCCCAGGCGTTGGGCGAACTCGCTGGCCGAGGGCCGCTTCTGCGGATCGGCGCTGAGCCCACGGTTGATCAGGTCGCGGAGCTGGGCCGAGTAGCGGTCCTCGGCTTCGGGCTCGAAGCCCTGGCCGGAGAGCGCGCGCGCCAGCGGTTCGCCGTCACCCTTGGGCTTGGGCACGGCGCCGTGGAGGAAGGCCCAGCTCGTCGCGGCGAGGGCGTAGACGTCGGCGGCGGGCCCGGTCTGGACGACGGTCCCGTTGCGCAAAGCGGCGAGCACCTCCGGCGCGTGGAACACCACGGCGTCCGGGTCCAGGCTCTCGCGGTCGAAGCTCGGGTCTTCGGGGGTGTAGCCCAGTCCGACCTCGGCCAGGCGGGGGGCGTCGTTGTCGAGGACCACGTTCCAAGGCGAGAGGTACGGCGCCTGGACCCCGGCTTCGTGCAGCCGGGCCAGGTTCTCGGCCAGGGCCTTGAGCAGCTGCACCTTCTGCACGAGGGTCGCGCTGCGCAGGCTGTTGGCGTTGCGCTGCTCCTCGTCGAACTCGCGGGTGGTCTCGATGCACTCGCTCTGCAGCGGGGTGCGCCCCACAGCCACGCCGAAGGCGGCGGCTTGCAGCGTGTGCGTCGCGAGTACATTCGGGTCGCCGGTTTCACCCGCGGCGAAGTGCACCAGCTGAGCGTGCGCCGCCAGCTCAGCGTAGTCCCCTTCGCTGAGCGCCAGTCCTTGGCCTGGTTTGAGCACCTTCAGCAGTCGCAGCCCCTGGGCGCTGTGCCCGAGGTAGTCCGTGCCGAAGACGCCGAAGTTCAGCGCCTTGTTGCCCATGATGGTGAAGCCCGCCACATGGGAGGGCGCGGGCCCAGAGTCACCCATAGGTACTCCTTTGCGCTCGGTTTTCGTCCGCCCGAGGTCGGAGGAAACTATCTGAGTCCAAGTCATAAGGCAAGAGACGGCCGCACCTTGACTTGATTCAAGATTCTGGATGCCTCGGGCTCTGCGGTTGCCCCACTTGGGTCGGGCGCTATGATCGGCGCCCTGAATGGGCGACGGACGCACCTCGTCGCCCCAGCGAAGGCGGGGACGAGCAATGAACACGCGCGCGGCATGGTTGATCCTTCTGGCGTTGGGGCTGCTGGCCCCCGTCTGCGCCCGCGGCAAGGTCCGCGCCCGGCGGACCCTCAAGCGCCAGGTCGACACCGTGGTGCTGAAGGCCGAGGTCCTCGGCGACAAGGTCCTCGGGGTGCACAAGAACCGCCTGCGGGTCTACGCCTGCCGCTCGGGGTTCATGGTCCCGATCACCTTCCAGCTCGACGAGCGCGACGCCGAGGGCGTCTACTGTTACGACCAGGGCGCGGAGGACCGCCGGCGGATCGACGTCGACAACGGGAACGTCGACGCCAACGACGAGCTCGTCGTCCTCGCCCGCGAGGCGGGAGACCGCGCCATGCCGCGGACCCTGGCCATGGTCCCCAACCACGCCGCGGTCCAGGAGGTGACCCTCCGCGACCCCCTCGACGGCACGCAGGCCTGGATCTACGTCTACCGCTTCGACACCTCCGCCGTCCCCGGACGCACCAAGGACGACCACGCCGGGATCGAGATCAAGCAGCTCGAGGACGACGAGGAGGCCGAATACGTGTGGTGGGGCGACGGCTTCAAGTTCGACAACAAGAAGAGCCCGCTCAACGCCGTGCGCGCGACCTACGCCTCGTTCCAGCTCGACGACGGCAGCTGGAGCGAGAACGTCTTCGACTGCACCTGGGTCAAGGCCACGGTCTCGTTCATGTGGTACACGACCATTCGCAAGAGCGACGACGTGAAGGTCAAGATCGGCGGCTACATCGACGGCCCGATCCGGGTCGTCGCCGAGAACCAGCTCCAGGTGCACCTCGCCCTCGGCTTCTACGTCTCGGCCCCCGCCAGCTACGTGATCATGTGGCCCAACCGGGTCTCCATGCCCACCAACGTCAGCTCGCCGGTGAACCTCGACGAGAGCGACGAGTCGAGCTACACGCTCTGCATGGACCTCAGCCAGAAGCTCGAGGGCTGGAAGTTCTTCAACTCCCACAACCCGACTCCGGTCGAGATCGACGGCAAGCTCGAGGCCTCCGAGAAGCAGCTCGACATGACCTACCCCGACTGGAACTGCATTTACGGCCCCGAGGGCGGCCTGCTGGCCAAGTTCGTGATCCCCAAGGAGCTCGTCGGGCGCAAGACCAACAAGCTCTACTACTCCGACGACACGACCCTCGTGCGCGACGGCGACCTCGAGGGGCTCGAGTTCGAGGACGGGACCTTCGGCACCACCGGGTTCCACATCGACATGCGGGGGCTGAAGAAGGGCGTCTACTCCGGGGACTACGTGGTGTGGTATGCGAAGGGCTTCAAGCCCGGGGACGAGGTGGGCTACCTCAACGAGTACGACCACCCGATCGAGGCAGTCGCCACGTCGGAGTGACACCGGTCGCATGCCGACTGCGGACCGGACCGCGGACCGCTGACCGACGACCGACGACCGCTGACCGACGACCGCTGACCGACGACCGCGGACCGCTGACCGCAGGCTGCTAGCTGCTTGGAAGCTCCGCCATGAGACTCTGGCCGGCGTGGCAGCGGCGGAGGGGGGCGGGGTGTCTCCTCGCTCCGGCGTTGTCCGCGCCCTGACATGGACGCTGACGCCGGTTGGTTGCCAAGGGCGGGGCGCGGACAAAGCCTCCGCTCGGAGACACCCCGCCCCCCTCCGCCTTGGGTTGGACGCCCAAGAATGGGGTGCTCACGAACCACCCAGCCCTGGGCGCGTTCGGCCCGCGCGGTGAGGCGCACCCAGCTTGGCAGGGCCCCCCGTCGCGTCGGGCC
>Ga0209578_10002269_pt1 | contig 16215 bp, 13 predicted proteins | sample tdAd472_FD_187127 | JGI IMG/M metagenome (GOLD analysis project Ga0209578, IMG submission 187127) | Marine sediment microbial communities from the Atlantic coast under amendment with organic carbon and nitrate - tdAd47.2 (SPAdes)... | ecosystem: Environmental > Aquatic > Marine > Coastal >...
AGTTTCTATTTTTCACACATGTTGAACTGTGTTTATGACTGTCGATATTGCTTTCTTCAGGGCATGTACCGATCTGCCAATTACGTGTTGTTCACCAATTACGAAGACTTTGCCAGCGAGATCGATAGAACTGCCAGTGACAAGACGGGGGCGGTGTTCTATAGCGGCTACGATTGCGACAGCCTGGCACTGGAGCCGGTCAGTGGTTTTATCGATTATTTTGTACCCTGGTTTTCCAGGCATACCGACACGACCCTGGAACTGCGAACCAAGAGCACCCAGGTGCGGAAGCTGCAGAAGTTTGAACCGCTTGACAACTGCGTCATCGCCATGAGTTTTACACCGGAGCCAGACCACCGTCGATGGGAACTGCGGGTGCCTGCCATTGCCAAACGGCTTGACGCCCTGGCGCGATTGCAGCGACAGGGCTGGCAAATCGCGCTGCGATTTGAACCGCTGATCTACAGCGACCGGTTTCGGGAACACTACCAGACGCTTTTCGCCGGAGTATTCAGTAAGCTGAATACCACCGATCTGCATTCTGTCAGTATCGGCCAGTTTCGCATGCCTAAAAATTTCTATTCCCGTGTTGCGTCTCTCTATCCCGACGAGGCACTGTTTGCCAGAAAGTTTCAATTACAGGATGGGCAGGTAGTTCAACTGCAGGTTCAGCAGGAGGAGCTTCGCCAGGGTGTGGAAGAATTGCTGTTTCGTTATATTGACAAAAGTAAGTACTATCACTGCGGGTAACACAGATACGGATAAGAATCATGGGCCAGGCCATAGATAAAATTAAATTTGACAGCAACGACTACCAGGTTTTTTCCGATCGTGTCAGAGACAACCTGGAAGCGCTCAGGTTGTTACTGGAGAAACCCGAATTCGGTCGGGGGCCTGGTTCGTTCGGTGCTGAACTGGAAATGTACCTCATTGATGACGACGGCAACGCGTTGTGTAAAAACACCGAGATCCAGTCTGCAATGGACAATCCACAGCTTACTCTGGAGTTGAACCGATTCAATCTTGAGTACAACCTGACGCCGTTTCCAACCAGGGATGGACCGTTCTCCAGGAGTGAAAATGAACTTCTGGGAGCGCTCCGGGAAGTCAGAGAGCATGCTTCCCGGGAAAATGGCCGTGTCGTGCCCATTGGCATCCTGCCTACGCTTCGTACCGACGACTTCAATGATCAGACAATGACTGATGTCCCCCGATATCATGCGCTTGCCAATAAGCTGAAGGATGACCGGGGAGGGCTTTTCAAGATAAATATCAAGGGGCGGGACGAACTGTATCTTGAAATCAAAGACATTACACTGGAAGGTGCCAATACTTCTTTCCAGGTACATTACCGGGTAGAACCTTTGCAGTACGCCGATACGTTCAATGCCCTGCAACTGGTCACACCTCTGGTCCTGGCCGTTGCCAGCAACTCCCCGATTGTATTCGGACAGCGACTCTGGCACGAAACACGTATTCCGCTGTTTAAAAAATCCATTGATACAAGAAAAGATCAATTGTTGATGAATGCACCATGGCACCAGCTACCCCGCGTAAATTTCGGCAATGGCTGGGTAAGAAATGGAATTCTGGAGCTGTTCGCCGAGACAGTACACCTTTACCCGGTGTTGCTGCCAATTTATGACAGCGAAGACAGCATTGGCATAGTCGAATCTGGCGGCATCCCCAGGCTGCCCGAGTTGCGTCTGCAGCAAAGTACAGTCTGGCTGTGGAATAGACCAATATATGACCATACAGCCGGTGGGCATCTGCGAGTTGAATTGCGGGCCTTTCCTTCCGGTCCCAGTGTAGTGGATATGATGGCCAATGCTGCGCTGGCGATTGGCCTGGCGGAAGGGCTGCGACCGCAAATCAACAAGCTCATTTCGGCACTGCCATTTTCCTATGCCAACTATAATTTCTACCGTGCGGCGGAATATGGAATAGACAGTAAAATATTATGGCCTGACCCGGACGCCTCTCAGCTCTCGGAGGTTTCGGTGATAGAGCTTCTCCAGCGTTTGCTGCCTGTGGCCCAGGATGGCCTGAATTCTATTGGTGTGGCCCGAACCGATATTGACAAGTACCTGGGAATTATCGAACAGCGGCTGGATCGACAGGTCAGTGGCGCAAGATGGCAGCTCGACAACTATGAAGCCCTGCGGCGAAAGCACGACAGCCGCACCGCCTGTAAGCGACTTCTAGAGCGATATTATGCGCTGAGCCTGGAAAACCGACCAGTGGCTGAGTGGGACTAGTACTTCAACCAATTCTATCCGAAAAGAATCCCACAATGACGTTACAACAGCAGAACTCCCTGATCCATTATTTCGACGAATCCATTCGGTCCCGGCTGGGTGGCGGTATCGATGATTTTCTGGCCGTTTTGCCGGGCCCCAGTCGCATACTGCTCAAGGGCAGGGATTCGTCGCGTTGCCGCGTGGTTGTAACCCTGCTTCACGGTAACGAGCCTTCCGGAATGAAAGCACTGCATTCGCTGCTTGGTGATGGCTGCCGGCCAGCGGTAGACGTTTACTGTTACCTGATCGCGACGGAAGCCGCCCGTCTGGCGCCCTTGTTCAGTCACCGTCAGGTGCCTGGCAAAAGGGATTACAACCGGTGTTTCCTGCCACCCTTTGAAATCGATGATCAGGGTCCGGTGTGTCAACAGTTGCTGGAGGAAATTCATCAACTGCAGCCCGAATCCGTAATCGATATGCATAACACTTCCGGCCAGGGACCTTCGTTCGGCGTAACAACAAGCTACGATGAAAAGCACGACGATCTGGTGTCCCTGTTTACCGACCGACTGGTAGTTACAGATTTGCGCCTGGGTGCGTTAATGGAAACCAATACGAATCAGATTCCAGTTGTCACTATCGAATGTGGAGGGTCGTTTGAAGCGGTAGCGGACCGTATCGCCCGGGACGGGCTGGAACGTTACTTTACCAGGGAGCAGCTGTTTGAGACCGCGGGAAGAGATTTTGACATCGAGGTATACTCCAATCCCATGCGGGTGGAACTGCATCAGGCGACTACTATCACCAGCGGTGAATCCTATGTTCCAGGATCCGACATTACCCTGACCAGTGATATCGAGCATCATAATTTCGGCCTGGTAACCACGGATACCAGGCTTGCCTGGGTGGCGCCGGAAACCATGGAACGTATGGCTGCCTTTGATGCGGAAAGAAACAATCACTTCAAAGATCTATATCAGGAAGTCGATGGCAGCCTGTATCCGCGACGCGATCAGAAAATGTTTATGATCACGTCCAATCTGGAGATTGCCCGAAGCGATTGCCTCTGGTACGTGGCGCTGGCCGACTGAACCTGGTAGATGACCGGTATTTCAGTACCGGTTGCCGGTGTGATCCTGTCGCCATTTGGATGCCGGTTCCGGTCGATCACTGTAAACCAGCTGGCCGTTGAAATGCATACGGTCCACGCCATAAACCTCGTACAGTGCTTCCAGACTGATGATCCCGTCCGCATCGCGCTGCTGTACTAGCCGCTCCAGTTCTCGCAGACTGGATTGCTCCGAGAGTGCCTGGGCGGTGTACATGAGTCCGGCGTCCCGCATTCCGCCGATAACCAGGATCTGGTTTTCGCTGCTGGCGGGGAAGGTCGTAAAGAAACCGTAGTCACGAAACTGCTGGCCTTCTTCGGGCAAGCCGGCGTCACTGGTGTAGTAGCTGTCGGTCATCGTGTTGAGTAGCTCATCGTAACTACGTCCGATCTGCAGGCTGGAGCCGGCAAACACCATGTCGGAAAGCTTGTCCAGCGCGCTGATGTAACCAATGTAAACGATATGGTTCTCCCGGATATCCACGGTGGACAGGTCAGACATCATGGCCACGTGAAAGCGTTTACCGCTGGCACTCAACAGGGGAATAATTCGCGCCAGGGCGTAGGCGCTACCTTCCGGTATGTAGCTGAGATCGAGGTCCTGGTATTTATGGGTTGCCTCCCAGTCGCTGAAATGTCTCTCCTCCAGATCGTCCTGGGAATTGATGCTGAAGTCCCGCACCATCCGGCCGATGTTGCCCTGGGCATTGAGTTCACCAAAGATATAGTAATCACCCAGCACCAGCATTATTGGCAGATCATCGTCAATGACGCTGCCCCAGAGAGTCGATGCGCCGATCAAAGAGGCGGGCTGGCTACCCTGGTTTCCCGCTGGAAAAACGGTGACCAGCAGGTTGGCCGCCAGCAAAACCAGAACGGCCAGCAGCACCAGGCCGGTGCCAACATGTCGATTGCTGCCCTTAACCATGGCCCCGCGCTGTTGAACCGCGGGGCGTTCGGCAATAGCGGCAACGGCATATTGCCCTTTGGGGATTACCAGGCGATATTCTGCGTCCGGCTCATGGGTCTGGTAGTAATTGTCCAGTTTCTTGCGTAACTGATGTACGTACACCCGTACCGAAGAGTCCCTGGTGACGTCGAAATCCGGGTTTTTGCCCAGGGCTTCCATGGCAATCTCGATCTCTTTGGGTGATTTCCCCCGTACCGAACAATCCAGGAGGTAATCAAGCAGGACAGTATATGTCCGCGACCTGCCCAGCACACCACTGGCCCGGATTCGGCTCAGCAACTGTTGCAGTTCATCGGTGGCAAATGCATCCTGGGGTTGTACGGTGTTCGACTTTTCGGCCTGAGTCGGGGTCATGGGTTAAAAGGGTTGTTCCGGATGTGTGAAAGGTCAATGCCTAACCTAAGCGCAATGTTTCCTGAAATCAACTTTTCACCGGCACCAACACAGGCTTGGCAGTCCATGCCCGGAAGTGATCTCGGTAATCAACTGTGGCCTTTCCTGCGTTCTGCGACAATATGTCGCACACCGGATTCCCGATACCGATCCTGCCACGAGTTGGTCTTTGCTGAACCTGTGAATTGCGCGGAACGCTTTCAGGTCCCGTATTTCGGGGCATGCAGAGTCACGGCATGGAGCTGTCAGCGGTGCTGACAGGTCACCGGGAGCGATTGTAGCAATGAGCGGGGTGACTCCCGGCCAAGTATCCATTACCCGGCGCAAATGCCATAATACCGGCAGATCAAGTTCGTCTGTCAAACATTCTCCTGGAGGACAGTTATGCAGTTTTTCAACATCCTGAAGCGCTTCGCAACGGCCGCTTGCTTGGCGGTGGCTCTTCTCGGCCTGACATCAGCAGCCCACGCCCATACTGGACTGAAAGAGTCGTTCCCGGGTGAAGGTGCGGTGCTAAACGCGGCACCGGAACATTTACATCTGGTTTTCACGGCAGCCGTGAACCTGGTCAGGCTCAATCTGCTCACTGCCGATGAGCGGAAAATCGACCTGGATTTTTCACCTGAAACCGAAGCCAGGACAGAGTACAGGTTCCCGGTAAATAACCTGCCAGTGGGTAAATACCAGATCGAATGGTCCGTAATCGGTGCCGATGGCCATACAGTGACTGGTGAAATCGCATTTACCCTGGATCCTGACGCCGATCAGGTTCATGGCGGGCATCATGCCGAAGGTGGCCATTCCCACTAGTCACCAGTTCACCATGCACTTCGTCAATTGACAATGGCGCCGGAAATAGATTTCTGGGCAGTCGCCGGACTGGTCACTAAACTGTTCTGGTACCTGGGTGTCCTCGCCGCGGTTGGTGGGACATTTTCTGTCTGGATTCTTTCCGACGCCAGTCGAAAAGGATTACGCTGGAGCCTGATCTACAGCCTGGCCGGCGCATTGCTAGGATTTCATGCGGTCATCGGGTATTTCCTGGTGCAGGTGGGCGCTGCCAACGACAGTGGCTTAGCCGGTATGCTGGACTGGCCCCTGATCCGGTTCTACCTGGGGCTGGACGTCGGCGAAGCCAGCCTGTTCCGCATGGCGATTTTTCTTGTTCTGGCAGCACTCCAGGCCGCCACTCTTGCCTACCTGTGGCGCCGGTCAAGCCCTCCCGAAAGCGGTCAGTTTCGCCTGTTCTATCGGCTGAATGGCGCGGCCCTGCTGTTTCTGCTCCTTTCATTCCAGTCTACCGGGCACATCGCCCCGCTGGCCTTTCCGGTACGCACTTCCCTGGTACTGCATGTTATCGCCGCCTTTCTCTGGCTGGGCTCGTTGCTGCCCCTGGCAAGGGCGGTGTGGATGTTTGACTCCGTGCAGCTGCAATCAGTGATGCGGTTATTCAGTCGCCGGGCCAGTGTGCTGGTTGCTGTGCTGCTGGGCACGGCATTGATAATGTTATTCCAGGTTCTGGAATCGCCCGCAGCAATGACTACCTCAGTGTACGGGCTAAGCCTGCTATTGAAAATGTCCCTGGTGGCGGCACTGCTTTCCCTTGCCGCATTGAATCGCTGGTTGCTGGTACCTAATCTGGAGCAGCCCGGGGGCAGGACACATTTACGGCGCAGTATTACCCTGGAGATGGTATTCGGGTTACTGGTACTTGCTACAACGGTGTTTTTATCCACGGTGATAGGACCGGAGACCCACTGACAGCCTGCTGATATTCCCGGTTGCGGACCATGCAGAGTCAGCGACGCCAGGCCGGTTCAGACTGAGGCCGGATCACCGGGCTCGGGGCTGTTGTCGATCAGCGTCCTGAGATGCATGGTATCCAGGTCCAGCATCACCAGGTCGCCAGCGGAACTGTCATTGCCCAGAAAAGCGTTCTGCACACCGCCCCGCTGCCTGGCGAACAGGAGCGCATTGCCCACCGGTGACCACTGCAGGCGGTACAGATAATCGGTACTGCTGAGCAGTGGATAAGGTTTGAGGTTGGCTCCCAACGGCGCCAGGTAAATCCGTGACAGTCCGTTCTCATAGCCGATAAACGCCTCCAGGGTACCGTCATGGGATATCACGGACGACGCGGTAATACTGTCATTGACCGGGTAGTCCCGACCATGTCCAAGGCTACTGGGGCTCATCCTGGCGCCACGGAAATCAACCGTGGGGCCTGTCACCCGGTCGAAAACAACGTTTTCGGTGCCCGCAGATGCTGGTTTTGCATCACCGCGAATCATGGTGTGGTTGAAGGCTACGCTGACCAGCGAGACCAGCAGGAAGCCTGCTGCCAGGCGTAGTTTCCGAAAATGGTTGCCGCGTATCAGTTGACCCGTTGAAAAGTGATGTGGGGTTACGCCGGCAGGTGCATACCCGCTGTTTTTACACGGCGATCGCCGGCTTCCAGCCCGCACCGGGGCAGTGAGTCGGTAGCCCCGCTTTGGAATGGTCTGCAGGCAGTCTTTACCGCGAATGGCCGGGCTGTCCAGCACTTTGCGCAGTTCACAGACAGCCCGGGTCAGTGAATTGTCGTTGACCACGACCCGGGGCCACAATTCCGCAATAAGTTCATCCCTGCCCAGCACCCGCCCTGGATTCGCCGCCAGGTAACACAGCAGATGCATGAGCCGGGGTTCGATATGACGCCGTTGCGTGGCTTCGCCCACGGGAAACAATGAGTTTGATTCCGGTTCCACCTGCCAGATGCCCGCCTGAAACGGATCCCGTAGCGCGTCAGCCGGGGCTGCGTCGCTGTGTCCTGCGGTGGTTCCGGTCTCGTCTGAATTTAAGGTAGAGTATGACATTTTCTCTACAATCCATTGAAAATTAATGATAAATAATACTATTACGTGCCATTAATAGTGGCGCAAGTGAATCCGGGTGGCAGCGCTGTGGGTGCCTGTTGATCATCTACCGCTCACCAGTTTAGACCGGTTCCGACTGAAGTTGTTTCCCTGATAGTTCCGTATTCCGGACCTTCAGTCTGCGCACGGTATCCGTCCCGTTCGAGCGGATCATGCCCGCGGCGGTTGCAGTTTCCCTGGACTGGCCGCCGGTACGGATCACCTGCAACAGTCCTGGGAATTAATCACAGTAATCCGGAATTGACCACGGCAATGGCGGAAATCCGGTGACCTTCATTTTTTCTGGACAAATTCTTCCGGGAATGGTCACGAACTCGTGGCCATTCCGCGCCATGCTTGGGTCAACGACGAGCCCTGGACCCTGTGCGGGGTCGGCTCGGCTGTTGAACCAGAGTGAAACCAGAAAGGAGCGGACTATGAATTTCAAGAGAGTCTTATCAGGAACCACAGTGGCCATCGTTCTGCTGGCTGGCGCCAGCCAGTTGCCGCCGGTCAATGCCCATGTAACCGGGAACGGGCACCCGGTTATCACCTCACTGGCACCCATGTTGCAGGAAGTCACCCCTGCCGTGGTCAGTATCAGGGTATCCAGTACGGTAAATCCGGTGCAGCGACCGTTCACCAATAACAGGCTGCCCGATGAACTGCGACGCTTTTTCAACTTCGACGAAACTGTACCTGTTCCTCCAGCGGCACCGCCCGGACGGCAGCGTCAGGGTGCCGGGTCAGGCGTGATTATCAATGCCGGGAAAGGACTGGTGGTCACCAATCACCATGTGGTGGCAGCCGCGGATCGTATTACCGTGACGTTGAAAGATGGACGCAACTACGCGGCAACATTGCTTGGCACCGATGAGGCGACGGATGTCGCGCTGTTGCAGATTCCGCCCGAGAACCTGGACGCCCTGGAGTTTGCCGACAGCGACCGGGCAGAAGTAGGTGATTTCGTCGTTGCCATCGGCAATCCTTTCGGTATCGGTCAAACGGTAACCTCGGGCATCATCAGTGCCCTGGGACGTGCCGGTCTCGATAGCGAAAAGTACGAGGACTTCATTCAGACCGATGCCGCCATAAACGTCGGTAATTCCGGTGGTGCACTGGTGGACATGGAGGGTCGGTTGCTGGGAATCAACACGGCAATTATCAGCGGTAATGGTGGTGGTAGTGACGGTATTGGATTTGCCGTGCCTGCCGCCATGGTTGCCGCCGTGGCCGGTCACCTGGAACGCGACGGCGTGGTCAATCGCGGCATGCTTGGTGTCCAGATCAGTTCGGTAACTGCCGAGATTGCGGCCTCTCTGGATCTGGCCGTTTCCAACGGCGCCCTGGTAACTGGCGTGCTGCCGGATAGTGCAGCCGAGAAAGCCGGTATCCGGGTCTATGACATAATCGTCGGTATCGATGGACAGGCCGTTGAATCAGGTCGAGACCTTCGCAATCGGGTTGGATTGATCAGCGTTGGCGGACAGGTCGATCTTACTGTTGTACGAAATGGTACCGAAATTCAGGTTGCCGCCTCCCTGGGTGGCGAGGCCGGCAAGGTTGTGGCACAACGGGAGTCGGTCAGGCCTCCCGCGAGTCTCGCGGGGGCCAGCCTGCAGACCGCTGACGCCCGGGATGACGGGAATGGGGGCGTACTGATAACTGACGTGGTACCCCGCAGTCGTGCGTGGCAGGCAGGTCTTCGAGCGGGAGATCGGATAACCGAGGTCAACAGAACAACCGTCCAGGATCTGGCAGAGTTCGACACGCTGGTGGACCAGTCGGGCGCCTTACTGGCATTGACCGTAAGGCGGGAAGACCGGGAAATACTCATCATGGTGTCCTGACCTGACCTTGAGGGGCACTAAATTTCACGGGCTGTCGGCCGACCAGGTCAGAGACCGGGTCGGCCTTTTTCGTGGTTGACCGCCTCTGCCGTTTCCACCAGGTGTCGGTAAACCCAACGAGATCGGGAATGGTGGGCCAGGGCTGAAACAGGCCTGGTTTAAAGGGCTGCCGAAAGGCTTTGTTAGTGCCGGCCTGGCGTGTATTATTCGGCAGTCGTGAATCCACGCCGACGATTCATCGCTAAAATGCTATTTTCACTGATCACACAGGTGCAGAGGCAGTTGATTTTCCGAACCACTACCCAGATGTTGCCGTCGAGCCTGATTGACCGACTGCTGATCACACTTCCCTGGCGTTGCCTGTTTACGTGCCTGCTGACTTTCCTGGCCCTGCCGCTTCACGGACAGGAAAGACCCTATGAGATTTACCTCGAAAATGATCAGCAGGCAGCCGCGCTGCCGCAGCGCCTCACTGCGTTTCTATCCTGGCTGCAACAGCAGTCGATAGAGAATCAGCTGCCGGGAGCTGCCGTTGCCCTGGTCAGCGGGAACCGGCTCATCGATATCCGGACCTGGGGTGTGCGCAGTAGCGACAAGCGTCAGCCACTTGACGAGAATTCACTGTTCCGCATCGCATCGGTATCGAAGACCTTTGCCGGCACCGTTGCCTCACTTGCCATTGCCAATCAGCCGGGTGCCTGGGATCTTCCCCTCGCGGATACGCTGCCGCAGTTGCAATTGGGCACCGGCAGCGTGTCCCGGACAATCACCCTGAAAAACATTGTCAGTCACACTACCGGATTGATGCCTCATGCCTATTCGAACATGCTGGATGCCGGTGTCGCCTACGATGATATCCTGAAGAAATTTCCCGAAATTCCAACGGTGTGTCCGCCAGGGCGCTGTTACGGCTACCAGAACGTGGTGTTTTCCCTGATTGCGGATTTCGTGGAAGTGGCAACGTTGACCAGCTATGAGGAATACCTGCAGCGGGAGCTGTTTGAACCACTGGGCATGACCAGCGCCTCCACGGGACTGGACAATTTCCTGGGAAATCAGCAGGCCACTGCCCCACACCGGCGCGTGAGAGGCAACTGGCGAACGACAACTCACAATCCGGCGTATTACACCGTGACGCCGGCCGCCGGCATCAATGCCAGTATTACGGACATGGCTATCTGGGCTCGTGCCAATCTAGGCGGATTCCCGGAAGTTCTGCCGCCGTCATTATTGGAGCGTCAACACAATCCGGTTATAGAAACACCCCGAGGCAACTACTTCAATCGCTGGCAGGGACTTGAGAAGGCCTATTACGCCCTGGGGTGGCGTGTTCTGGATTATCGTGGGGTAAGAGTAGTGCATCACGGCGGAGGGGTACGGGGCTATCGTTCCGAGGTGGCCCTGGTGCCGGAATTCGATCTGGGTCTGGTCGTCCTCTTTAACGCCGAAACCAGGCTGGCCAATGACATTGTGCCTGCCTTTCTCGATAATCTGCTTCAATAAATAATTCCAATTGAAAGTAACCAGCCTTCCGGGAAGTTCACATTATGAGTGCCGTAATCGAGTTGCTGAAGTCCCATCGCAGTATACGAAAATTCACTTCACAGCTAATTGACGAAGACCTGTTCCAACAACTGGTGGCGGCCGGGCAGGCCGCGGCGACGTCAAGCTTCCTGCAGGGGAGTACCCTGATCCGGGTTCGCAATACCGAGTCCCGTGCGGAGCTGGCAAAACTTGCCGGCAATCAGCCCTACGTGGAGTCGGCGGCTGAATTCCTGGTGTGCTGCGCAGATCTCAAGAGAGCCGGAAATTACTGCCGGGAATACGGCAAACCATTCGAAGGTGACTACACGGAACACTTCATTATCGCTACTGTCGATGTGGCCCTTATGGCACAGAGCCTGGTAACCGCGGCAGAGTCCGTGGGGCTCGGGATCTGTTACATAGGAGGAATTCGAAACAATCCCCGTCAGGTCAGTGACCTGCTGAAGCTGCCCCGCGGTGTCTACCCGGTGTTTGGTCTTTGCCTCGGTTATCCGGATCAGAATCCAGAATTGAAACCACGACTGCCTGCCTCGGTAATAGTAAAAGACGAAACCTATAACGAAGAGGGCGATGCTGAAGCGATCAGGGCCTATGACGATGAAATCCGGGAGTATTACCGGACCCGCACCGGTGGTGGTCACGGTATCAGCTGGAGTGAGCAGGTATCCGTATTGTTGGCAGAAAAGGCCAGGCCGCACATGAAAGATTTTCTTGCAGAGCAGGGCTTCAAATTCCGCTAGTCTCTTCCGACGCCCGTCGTGGTGATACGATGATCGAAATAGACCATGCATTGCCGGGACAAGGCGCAAAGCTGACCCTTTTCGGTGAACAACTTGCCGGACTGTTGTGTATAGCCGTTGGCCGCGTTTTCCAGTTGATAATCCAGGTAGAACCAGTCGCCGTGCAGAGTTTCCGGCTCACTGACGAATTCCAGTGACCAGGTGAGCGAGCTTGCGGGAACTTTTGGCTCGCCATAGTGTGAGAGAATAACCGGCGGGGGTATATCAGCCAGGGTGATGATTTTTTCCGCTGGAAAAGCCGAGACGTCTGCACGGTGTCGGGCCCAGAGACCCAGGCGTTCATCCCGCGTACCCGTAAATGGTATTCCACCGCCGGTCCACGCGCCTTCGAAATGGTCTAAAAATCGCGGCGCAGCAGAATTGTGATGAAATCCCGATCCGGGGTTCCGCGGTTCCGGTTGGAACAGGTGATCCGTCGTTACCTCAAGAGTTTGACGGGAACTGCCGAACACAGCCATCACCTGCAGGACAAGTTCATCCCCAGCGTACAGGTCTGCAGCCAGCTGGGTCACGTTCTTCCCCTGGCGCTGGATGCGTGGCGCCACTCGCACTTCTCCGGGCGGAACTGGCGCAATAAAGGAAACCATCAACGATCGAATCGGCTGCGCCGCGGTGAGCAGCTTGGTGGCCCCGCACACGGCGATGGCGGTACTCAAACCGCCGAAGGCAGAACGACCCTGGCTCCAGGATTCTGAAAAACTTGTTTTATGCTCTGGACTGTCTAATAGCAGTCGCAGAATGTGCGCCAGGTCTGTGTCCGGCATACCATATAAATTCCAATTGTTGAAGAAAGTTTGTTTTCGTTAGCTCACAGAGGCGTTAAAATGGTGGTTTGACCCAGGTTGCCGGCTTCATTGGGGTTCCTTAACCTTAAGGCAACGGATAGCGGGTTCTCTACCAGCGTGCCTTTTCAGTCCATGAACAACCACGAACACTAGTACCGCGGAGTTTGAACATGTCGAAATATACCCATGGAACCGGAATTGCGCTCACTGGCGTCATTCTTGCAGCCATGCTCGCCTCAGGGATTGAACCGGCCCATGCCCAGCACCAGGGACATGGTGGACCGCAATTCGGTGTCAGTGCCGAAGAGGCGGGCATTATAGCAGAAACGAGACCGTTGGATGATGCTGTACTTATGACCGCCCCTGGACAGGTCGCGTTGACATTTCCACAAGCGGTGAACCTGGTCAAGCTGGTGGTCTACACAGATAGCAGAGAATGGGTGGACATTGATTTCCGCTATAACCCGGCCACTGCCACCGGATTTACCTGGCCGATACCGGAGCTTGCGGAGGCGTCGTATTATTCAGTGAACTGGGCAATACTGGACCAGCAGGAAAGACTGGTAAAAGGCAGTTTCCACTTTTCCTTTGGCCCTGGCGCGGAACCCCCCTCGGTAGTCATGGCAAGAGAGATGATGGAGTTGAACCAGCAGTCGATGCCCGGTATAGAGCAGATGAGGCCAGTGGAGCCTGGCGGCATCCGCTTCAATAACGATCCCGCGCCGGCATTCGAACCCCCGTTCGCGCCGATACTGGGCCAGCCTCGTTAGGCTCATCCGCGATTCAGGGCGTTACTGTCACGGTAATATACCGGTCGTTATACAGTCCGCCGTCATCGGCCCGGCCCCACAGTACGTAGGTGCCCGGTTGATCGAATATCACTTCAGTCTGGTAAATACCATCCTCCGGTATTGCCGGCGGTTGCCACAGTGCGCCCCAGGGAGAGTTTGCCGACGTGCGGGTATCCTCCCAGGGCTTGACCTGGGGTGGATCGAACGTCACAGATTCCTGGATATATCCGGTAGCGGATATCGGGCCACGATAAACATTCCAAGACAGGAACAGGCCGTTTCGCTTTCCCACGGTGATCTGGGTGGGAGGCCTGAGCATAGCCCGGGTAAGATCTTCTGCTGAATTGATTCTTGACGGTCGCGGTTTGGGGATGCCGTCATCGAGAACCTGGGCACGCAGTTGCACCGGTTCGCCTACACGTGCTGTGCGTACATCGTCACCCAGGATCGTGAGTCGGGGAGGCGTGTTGGCCCTGGATTCCGGGCTCGAGGTTCCCGCTCCAAGGGAGCCGGTCTCGGATGCGATTACTACATTGTCAATGATATAGTCCGTCGCCAGCGTTGCATAAGCTCGCCGGGTAGTCCCGTTGGGTGAAGTCAATTCCCAGACCATTTCCCTGTCACCCCAGTCGGCCGGCACCACCACCTCAAAGGTGAACCGGTTTCTCCGTGGCAGAAAGTGCGTAGGCTGGCCCCGATCCGACTCGCCCGGAATAAACCGGTTATTCTCACCTACGGCTATATCAATTTCCTCTTCCCAGTTTTCATTGAAATAGCCAAAAATAAAGGAATATGTGCCGTCCTCGTTTTGACGCCAACCTTCATAAGCGGGTTCAACGTGCTGGCCCTGTCGGTAGGATAATTGACCGAATACCGAAAAACTCCACAATGCTGCTCCCAGGGACAGGAGCAGGGCGATTGTTCTCCGTGTGCCGCGCGATTCCGGAGTCATGCCAGTTCTCCTGTTCTGGTAGGTTGGCCTGAAATGTTCATGATTTGTGAGTTCCAGTAACAGTCCACTTGTCCGTCAGGGACAGCCGTTGAGTCGCGTCAGGGTTCGACGATAACAGTCATGTACTGGTCGTGGTACAACCCGCCATCGTCTGCTCGTCCCCACAGCATATAGGTACCGGGTTCATCAAAGGTGACAGTTACCTCGTAAATGCCGTCTTCGGGAACGGGGGGAGGCGTCCACAGTGCGCCCCAGGGCGAGTTGGCGGATGTTCGGGTATCCTCCCAGGGCTTTACCTGGGGTGGATCGAAGTGAACGACTTCCTGAACGCCTTCCGTCGTGTCCTGGGGACCCCGATAGACATTCCAGGACAGGTACAGGCCATTGACCTTGTCCACGGTAACCTTGGTGGGTGGACGCATCATGCGCATTCGGGCCGCCATTTCCGGTGTAATGGAATCGGGATCCACGTCGCTTTCACCGGTAAAGGCAAGTACCCGTCGAAGGCTTTCCAGGGGATTGTCGGCTTCGGGAATGCCGTCATCGACAACCCGGGTGCTGAAGTTCAATGGTTCACCGACCCGTACCCGGCGAATCTCATCGCCGATCAATTCCGCCTGGGGTGGCTGGTTGGCCCGCGACTCGGGACTGGAAGTGCCCGCACCCAGGGAGCCGGTTTCCGACGCGATTACGACGTTGTCCACGACATAGTCGGTGGCAAGCGTGGCATACGCTCGGCGGGTTACACCGTTTGGCGAAGTCACTTCCCAGACCAGTTCCTGGTCCCCCCAGTCCGCCGGCACCACGACCTCGAAGGTAAATCGATTTCGCCTGGGCAGAAAATGGGTTGGTTGTCCGCGGTCAGCATCTCCGGGAGTGAAGAAGTTATTCTCGCCCACGGGGATATCCAGTTCCTCTTCCCAGTTCTCATTGAAATAGCCAAACATAAAGCTGTAGGTGCCGTCTTCATTCTGACGCCAGCCTTCGTAGGCCGGTTCCACATGCTGGCCCTTGCGATAGGACAGTTGGGCGGTCGCCGTACTCAGGCCGAGTGTCAACAGCGCACTCAGCAGATAGACCGCCAGTTTGCCAGGTGATTGCTGCGGGGTTGTAATTCGAAACATTTGGATGCCTCTTCTCTGGAATTCAATTCTGTGTAAAAGTTCCTGCTGAGCTACGTAAACATTCAGCGATGAAACTGGGCCCGTGATTATCGCATGGCATTGTGGCTAAGACTGCTTTCAGTCCAATGCCGTTGCAATAAGTTGCAAAGCAGCTGAGTGTTTAATCAATAAACTGCTTAAAGCTGGCAAGGCCCATCTCATGATGAGCCTTGCCTCCGTATGGTTTTTTTCGGCAACCCGCTGTCAATTCAGCGCAACGTCGTCACTCAATTCCTCGTTGGTATCGGACGTTTCCGGTATCGGTGCAATCAGCGGCGCCAGGCACAGCGGACAGCCGATAACGTGATCGTTGGGTCCCAGGTCAAGAACCTCCCGGCGCTCATCCATCTCGGCAAAGAACTGCTCTTCAGTCAACTTCACACGAATACCCAGGTCAATGAACATGTTGGTTACGGAACGGTTGCCAGAGCCCTGCCAGTTGCGGGGATCCGGGACATTGGGATTGCTTTCGGTATTGTTCATGTAGCCGACTATGTGCAGTATCGTGCCTTTTGGCAGAAGCGGCTGGTAGTTGTCAGCGAACGGATAGCCGCGTACCCAGTTGTGATCGTAGCCGACGCAGGACAGGGTCTCCACGGTATACCCCCAGATCGCCTCCAGGCACATCCTTTCTCCCGGCGCATGTAGATGGGGTTCGAAAGTAATGATCTTGGTGTGATCCTGAAGGACTGTGTAGGCGTGGAGTTCCTGGTCCTTCTCGTTA
>Ga0209578_10002285_pt1 | contig 16163 bp, 17 predicted proteins | sample tdAd472_FD_187127 | JGI IMG/M metagenome (GOLD analysis project Ga0209578, IMG submission 187127) | Marine sediment microbial communities from the Atlantic coast under amendment with organic carbon and nitrate - tdAd47.2 (SPAdes)... | ecosystem: Environmental > Aquatic > Marine > Coastal >...
GGGAGCGGCTAAACGACATGGCAACCTCACTAGTTGATATGGGCGCAAGATTGAGGACTCCTCGCGGTTATCGACCGCTTTGCGAAATTCCCTGCGCATAACGGCTGGCGGATTTGCGGCGAGCTGATGCCCACCTGCCAGAAAGTAACTGGTCTCAGACCGGCACGCCAGAAATGCGAGCCCGCAAAATGCGCTTGTTATCTGGATTTGTGTGAGATGTAGGGCCGACCTATTCAGGAATTTGACTGGGGACGAGCTGAAATAAAGAGCCGTAACCAATTGTCCTGTAAGCGATTGTCGCCGCAATGGGGACCATACTCATTAAATACTGCAGCTCGAATCGTACTCCGTGCGCCCTCTTGCATGGCAAAGGTGGTTCCGTATGTATACCAAGAGGATTGGGCAGATTGAAAATCGTACAACAATCGACCTGCCGGCCAGCGCATATCTCTCAGGCCCATTCCATCTACAGGTCCACTCCAGCCTTCTGGTCCGTATCCCGATTGAAGATCGGCACCATGCCACCATCCCTTTCCGCTATTTACTTTGCCTGGATATTCAAATCGGTATTCCCAAGCTGTGGGGATTGTAATCCCAATCGGTGATTCCGGACAAGTAGGTCCTCCATCCACAGTGAAGTAGTCACTGTAGATAAACTCGTCACCACCGCGACGACGTTCTTTGTAGTGCCACGCTCTAACTGTCCCTGTTGTGATCTCCTTCCGGCGAAAGTTTTTGATTTTTGGGGGCCACTGATCAAGAGCATAGTCGCCAAACAAGTTTGCTATGGTTTCGTCGTCTCTCGAAAGGAGTGCTTCATTCAGCTTCTCATCAGGCGATGCCTCATTTGGTTCAAGTGCCACGAATCCGGCTGACTCAAGTTCGGCTTCGTAGGCTTCGTCAAATTCACTTTGCTGTAACGATTGTGCTGTTTCAGAGTCCGGATTGCTACAGGCCGCAACAAGAAGTACCAGGAGGATTGTCAGATAACGCATGGTGCTGAGAAGGAAGCTATAATGATGAGGAGTCAACTAAGTCCAGTCAGTGTTTTATGAAAATGCACTCGAAATAACAAGGGTGACCCGTTGGCTCTACCTAGTTGCCCAAATCGCGCCACATAGTGATTGTATAAAGATTCAAATCCAGATAACGGCTGGCGGATTTGCGGCGAGCTGACGCCATCCTCAGAGTAGGTAACTGTCCACTAGCCTACAAGCCCATTGCGAGCCCGCAAAATCCGCTTGTTATCTGGATTAGTTTCTGCGCCTAACTTTGCCTTTGTAGCTTTCAATCCACTCTTTGTCCAATACCAATCTGACAGTTCTTCTAATACCTCCGATCTCGCCAGAGAGGATCATGTATGAAAAGTACTCTTCCTTTATTTCCGCGATGGTCAGAGGTGAGTCAGAATGCCGAGCCACGAGCTCTCCAATTACAGTTGGAAGTGCAAACTCGAGACGAAAGTACTCATCCGAGTCCTGCGAGACTCCGAGAGGCGTAAAGCTCCACGTTTTTCCAGCATAACCCCACACTCGGCATTGTAGGACATCTTTATTTCGAAACAGGCTCGGAGGAATGGGTGTGCGAGATACAATGTGAATGGGCCAGCGACCCTGAAGCATTGCGAAGTAGGAACCTTGTATGGATTGGACTTGATCTGCTAACGAGTCAAGCGCCAGGCCATGAAGTAGGAACGCATCTTGATTATCCCAATCTTTGCCAGAGAGAACCGCCTCGAATGTTGATCTGATTCTTGAGACAACCCCTGGTTCTTTCAAACTTCGCCTCGGGATTTTCAGTCCTTTGATCGTGTCTACTAGCGGCTTGATGGCGTGGATATCCTTGTAGTCAATCAGAAATACCTGATGAGCTATAGCGTATTGCTGGGCTGGTCTTGTAAAGCCAGAAGCTGAAAACACGGCTGCATGATAGTTGAAGCGTTGGACCTGTATCTCCGACTTGGTCGCTCTAGATGTGAAGCTGAAATAGTTTTCCGAAATGTCCTTGATTACACCCACCGCATTTCTCACAACATGGATGCCAACGGGGCTTTTTAAGCATTTCGCTTCAACTAGTAGTCGCAATGGATACATGAAAGCTGGTGTGCCGTCAAATTGTGCTAGACTGTCGATTTGATGCCTGCTTCCCCTGCCCTGCACCTCGAGTCCAGCACCACCTGGAATAACTCCTTCGTCCGAAGATGTAAGTACTCGATAGCCCACCCGTTTCAATAACCATGAAACCGCTTCTTCAAGCAGAGCTCCTCGAACCTGTGCGTTACTTGCCATAGAAAGTGACTAATCCAGATAACGGCTGGCGGATTTGCGGCGAGCTAACGCAAGCCTCTGCCGGAAATGTAGGAGATCGAGTGGTAGGACGATAGGTGGTAGACGTGCGCAGCGAGAAACAGGTGGACGCTACATACCCCAAGCTCAGCCAACTACCCCTTCCTTCGGGCGGCGGCACTACCTCAACCACCGATCTCCGACATTTCCGGGACATTCAAGCACAAGCCCATCGCGAGCCCGCAAAATGCGCTTGTTATGATGCGTATCTACTTCGGTTGGACCACGAATGAATCCGAATAGAAGTACTGGGGAAGTTGTCTGTACTGAGCAATCTCGCCTGGTGAACGCATGAACCGAACCATGAATGTGTCGGGCAGGCTATCGACACGGTCTGCAATGCGATCTGAGTCGATGGTGTATCGAACAGCATCACCTTGAGCAAGCACGGAATCGCTCCAAATGGAATAAACCTGTCCGTAGACGCTAGTCGGATTTGAATCGGTCGTGATGACCTCGTGGATAAAGTCTCTTCCCTTCCCCCAAGTCCTCAGCGAAAGGTCGACGCTGAGTCCATTTGAGATCTCAACCTCAATGACATCGCCCGCTTCGTACGATCTCGCGTCTGTTTGGACATTCACTTCGTGAGTGATATCCGACGCACTGTCACATGCCGAGATCGGCAAGACAATCAGTACAAGAATGGCAACGAGATAGCGCACGGATTCAACAGCATCATAACGGCTGGCGGATTTGCGGCGAGCTGACGCTCACTTATCAGAAAGTAACTGGTCCTAGACCGGCACGCCAGAAATGCGAGTCCGCAAAATGCGCTTGTTATACGGCACGAATAACTTCAGTATCGCACAACCGATTGGGCCATTCGGACTCGTTCATTAAGTACCCGTACCAAGTAAACTCCTGGCGTCACACGAGTGAGAATATCAGTAGTAATCGCGGTGCCTGTGGGTGGGTCGACTACTCTTGAGGCGATAACTCGTCCTAATGAATCGAATAGCTGAATCGTGACTGGTGACGAGACCGGCTTCTCTAAAACGACATGTAGTCTTCCTTGGGTTGGATTAGGATAGATACCTGTCTTGAAGCCTGAATCGTCAGCCAGTTCCTCATAATCTGTCGGGTATGCTATCGGGTCTTGGAATGACGCAACAAAATGACCCTCAGCATAGGATGACTCATTGACATACCCATCAATTACGAGCGTATTGTCAGGCATCAAATCGACCGAGTGACCGGAAACCCTTACTCCCCAGTCGAGCTCCCATCTTCGACCACTCAGGCCATCAAAACTCACTTCTTCAAGCCACACCTCTTGAACGTTTGGATAGAGTGAGTAGCGCGTCAATAGCAAAAATTGGCCGCCATCGAGTTCGACAATGTCAACGGGTCTGTTTTCCAGACGAAAGAAACTGCTGGTTTGAACTGGAGACAGATTTGAATCTAGTTCGACCAACTGGACATCCTGGTCCGAGCTTACCTGCGCTCTGCGACTGGTTACGACAAGCAAGTTGCCATTTGACAGCCGCAATGTCGCCGACGCTCTAGTTCCTTCAAATACGTCCAAGCAGTGCGATGAAAGGGTCCAGTCTTCTTGGAATTCGGCAATTCTAAGGCAGTTATACGCATCGCTCCCCATGAACGCTGGCCTACCGGTTTGGGTCATTCCTACCCATTCCACCGTTTCAAGTCTCTGTTCAGGTGTGTGCGGGGTGGGTTCAGCAGACCAAAGCAGCTCTCCGCCCAGCGAAAACAGGCTGAAATGAACGGCGGCAATTCTGTTGCAGTCGCCTACCGGACAGTAGCGACCGACAGCCAAAACTTGGTCGTTACCGACCAGTTGAATCCCGTAAAAAGCACCCGGCCCCGACAAAGAAATACTATGCGACCATTCCAACACACCAACCGGATTGTAACGAGCAACCCAAGATCCGTTTTTACGTCCGGCAACGATCAATGAACCGTCTTCTAGTTGCACAGCATCTACAACCAACGCTGAACTTGGTGTAAAAATTATTCTGCTCAATTCACCGGATGGTGACAGAAAAGAAACCCGACCTTCACCCTCGAGAACCATGCTACCATCTTCAAACACCTCGACTAGCTGGTTATCCGTCGAATAGGTGACCCATAGAGAATCAAGTTGTGCCGCCGCGTCGACACTGGCAAAGCATAAAAGCAAAATCTGAAGCACTCGAAGCATGTCTTTTCGTGCCGTGTAACGGCTGGCGGATTTGCGGCGAGCTGACGCCCACCTACCAGAAAGTAACTGGTCTCAGACCGGCACGCCAGAACTGCGAGTCCGCAAAATGCGCTTGTTATGTCGAATCAAGAAAGGAAATGAATCTTCTTTCCAGTCTCTCCTGATCTGGCCAATCTGACTTGGAGCGCGGCAAGAATAGCTTGACACCGTGCATCTCAACGAGACCGTGCTTTAGCATCGGACCGTCTTTCTCAATCAGCACGTCTTCTCTGATGGAGACCTCGAAATCAGGCGTTATTCCCAGCACTCCCCTATCGTAGGCTGCGTGGTGAATCTTGCACAGGGCCAATCCATTGTTTACCACCGGGGCCCCATCAGGCTCGCTATCAGGGATAATGTGAGCAGCATCAAGCAACTCGCGGTGCTTCAGACGGCAGATTGTGCAGTGCTCTCGATACGCCCGCATTACGCGTTCCTGAAAACCTCGTTGGTGTAGGCGCTGCCGAACTGAGCGAGTGATGTACTCTCTCCGTGGAGTTGGATCAGGAGCAGTCCGATTCTTGTCGGTGTCAATCGAGACGTGATCATCCGCGGCGACCGTGAAAGTGAGCTGCCCTGGATTATCCCCAACGATGTACACAGGCCATACGGCCAAGTATTTTCCCGGAACGACACCGTGGAAGTATGCCAAGGGAATGCCGTCGAGCATGGCTTGACGCAGGCCGCGGTTGTCTCGATGGTCTGGATCAGTGCCCCGATAGCGGTAGGCTAGCATCCCGTTCTCATCGAAGCTGTCATCATATGGACCACCCGTTGTCGTCGTGATGGTCAGAGGTATCTCGCACTTCCTAGGCTTGAAGATGCCTTGCGGAGCGACCAGTGGGATTCTATCCCCCCGAAAGCCGAATCCACGAGACAGCAGGTCACGACTCAGAATATCTCCGTGCCTTTCTACGGCTCGAGTCAACCACTCGAACGTCGCGATTCGAACCTGATGTTCGTATTCAGACACGGCCTTTCTTGATTCGATATAACGGCTGGCGGATTTGCGGCGAGCGGACGCTCACCTACCAGAAAGTAACTGGTCCTAGACCGGCACGCCAGAACTGCGAGCCCGCAAAATGCGCTTGTTATCCCGAAATCACTACTCTACTGACGGCGCTACCTCTTCTAGATCACTCCAGTACACCCAGACGTAATCGTTCTTATCAAGCTGCCACGTGGCATCTTGTGCCTTGTGGAGAATGTTAGGCACATTCCGGCTAGTTTTTGCATAGGCGTCCCGGATAATCGAATCAATATGCTGTGCCACTGATTCAGGGACATGACTGCGTCTGTCTATCACTACTTCCTGTGACGGCTTGAAATCCTTCCACCAAACCGATCCTGTTACTTTAAATCCTTCACCCGACAGCTTGCCTTTGAGCATTTCCAATTCCTTTGACTGATACCCTCTCCCCTCGGTTATTTCAATGGTATAGTCTGAATTCTGCAGAAATGACTCTCTTTGTTTTTCGGCTTCTGACTCGATCCGTCTCAATGATTCCTCGAACCGTTCCAACACGCCTTCACTTTTCTCCGAGAGCCTAGCAAGCTGCTCCACTGTTGACGTTAGGTTTTCAACCTTTTCCTCGATGTTGGAGACATCTAGGTTTGCCTTTGCAATGGCATTAGAAGCCGAAGCCTCAAATCTTTTTCTCGACGATTCCAGTTTCTCTTTCAACTCTTCTAATCGTTGTTCTAACTCGTCGCTCTGGACTTGAAATCCTCTCAATGCAGAAGCGCTTTGATCTATCTGAACGAGTGTTCTTTGAGATGCATCCCTAGCTTGTTCAGCTGAAGCCTCTGCTTTTGCAGCCGCTCTCGTGGCCTCAGATAGTTGGTTAGAAACCATCTCTCTCACAAGTGACCTAACGCCAAAAAACCCAATCGCAGCAACAATCAATGCAAACAGTCCAAGTCTAATCTTGAGCCATCCCAAGACTTCTTCTTGAATCTCAAACAATGTTCTGGTCTTCTGAAGCTCGTACAAATCAGACTGCTCCAATGCTTGGAGCGCATCCTCAAGCAACAAATCCCTTGAATTCTGACTCCTACTGGTAGACTCCAACGAATCGGCCAGACTGGGTCCTTCCCCTATTGTTGTTTGAGCGGAACAACTGCTAGCGCTTGCAGCCGCGACAATCACCAACGTGAGGAACAACGTCGTAGCTCGCCAACAAATCAGTTTTAGTATTGACATACTCACTTGGTTGGACCTGAATGATTTCGGGATAACGGCTGGCGGATTTGCGGCGAGCTGACGCCCACCTGCCAGAAAGTAACTGGTCTTAGATCAGCACGCCAGAACTGCGAGTCCGCAAAATGCGCTTGTTAGCTTGCGTGTCTTACCGAACTGCAAGCCACCGACCATTCAGAACGAGCTGAGCACCTTGTTCGGTTGTGGTTCGACAAGAAATGAGACCCTCGATCGAGGTACCCTCTTCCTCCAAGGTTCCTGAATATCTGCATCCTTCGATCTCAAACGTGATCGAGAGTCCCTCGGCACTCCCTGCAGCAAAAGCTGCTGTCGTGCTGTTGTCTAGAAATGCTCCTGCCAAATAGCAAGACCCGTTTTGTTGCATGGTACCCGACAGGCTTCCAGCAAGATCGGAGATTGAGAGTGTTCCAGAAGCTGTACATCGTGTGGAGTCACTGTCATCATAAATCTCTTCCGTGAAGCGCCAAACTCCAGTAGCATTTCTTTTCGGCAAGAGGTCATCAAACAAGCTGTTTGCTCTGAGATGGGGTGTAAGAAGAGATCTCCAAGACGAGCTTAATTGATCAAATTCCGATTGACACCTTACAGCTCGTGAAACCGGTAGCCCGGTGTTTTGAACGATATACCCTCTAACCACTGGATCTGCTCCGTACGTCCAGCAAGCAAGATTGTAAAACCGTTGCTCGTTCAAATCATGCTCGTCCGCGAACTGAGTTTGTGACATGAGACCAGGCGACCCTGATGCACCTCCCATTCTCCAAAATTCCGCCGCCCACAAAGCAGCTACCGGTTCATCGCTGAGCAGTAAAGCGGCAAGCTGGTCTGCGCCATCTTCCTCTTGGCCTATGACCGGAAGATTCAAGACATCAATGAGTGCGTGTCCAACCTCGTGATAAAGAATGAAGATGACTTGAGAAACCAACGCTAATCCTTGAACAGCTTGGTCTGTTGAGGATCGTTGGACCCCTGTTCTCATCAAATCAAAAAGTTCAAGACAGAGGATTACGGAACGGGACTGAGGATTATAGAAGGCGTTGGGTGTGTTACAACTACCCGCTACAAGGTTGACCTTGGAAGGAAGGTTGAAGGAGGTGTTTAGATCGTCAGAAAGAGCGTCCAATATTTGCGAAATCGCATCGGCGGCTTCGTGCTCATTGAGAACGCCTCCATTCACAAACTGGGAGTGGGCCGTCTGCACAAGGGAGATTCCCATCAATAGGATCAAGACTGCCTTTTTCATCTGAGTCGACGAACTTTGGAAGTGGATCTCAAGATCATCCTGCAACCCAACAACAGCAAGCTAACGGCTGGCGGATTTGCGGCGAGCTGACGCCCACCTGCCAGAAAGTAACTGGTCTCGGACCGGCACGCCAGAACTGCGAGCCCGCAAAATGCGCTTGTTATGCTGACTTGAAGGATTTACAGCTCACCATGCTCGACCAGGTAGCTGCGAACGGATTCTGTAAGGCCCTCTAGATCCGTTGCGTACTCCGACAGCACATCCAAATACCAACTATTCCATTCCGAGAGTCTCATAACCTGGTTTCTAAAAATCCTCAGATCATCCGCCTTGAGCGCCTGAAGTGAATTTGAGTCCAAGTTTCTGAACTGAGGAATCGCTTCAAACTGCAGACGTGAAAACTCGAGATCGTACTGGCGGCTCGATTCAATAATTCGCTCTTGATAGAATTGGTAGTGCTCCCCTAGATCGAGGACTAACTCCCTATCTCCCAATAGACTCAATTGATTGGCAGACACCATCGAGGACCAGGCATAATTGCGCGGCCACATCGACAACGGAGTGTCATAATCGCGAAGGGCTTGATTCAGCGAGTCGATTGAAGACATATCTGGAGCGTTCAACCAACCCATTATCATGCGCCCGGGCTGGTCGAGATCGCGCTGACTCTTGGTAACCCTTTCCAAAAAAGCTCTATCGGCCTCAAGCTCGTTGAGGACCTCAACCAAAGAGGCCCGCGCGTATAACCTGTTCTGCCTTGCCTGCCATGCACTCTCAAGAGAAATTGCAACGAGTACGGATGCGACGATTAGCGACCCTTCGGCAAGGATGCGACGCCAAGGGATTTTCTTTCGGGTCATAAATGAATCAAGTCAGCATAACGGCTGGCGGATTTGCGGCGAGCTGACGCCCACCTCCCAGAAAGTAACTGGTCCTAGATCGGCACGCCAGAATTGCGAGCCCGCAAAATGCGCTTGTTATGCGTCCTACTCTTGAAGCAGAATCAGATCAGCCTCTCGTATCCCTGCCTGGATCGGGAATCCTACACCGTACAATACAAGCGAATCACCCGAAATGCGTCCGAAGACTGATCCGGCTTGATTCGGGTATAAAAGCAAGATGCCGTCCTGATATGAGTACTCCCCAAATTCCGTTTCAGAATATGGGTCACGCGTACTCCCACTCGAACTCCAAACATGTGTATACCAAGCGGTGGAGCTGAATACTCCGCTTATCGGAAAAAATGTGACCCTGACGCTGTCCGTACTCGTTCGGTCGTACCTACCTCCTTCCACACGCGGAAACGTCTGCTGGCCACCCCAGGTCTGCACAGCCTGCAACTTGTAGGTCATTTCTAGACCACCAACATCGTTACCCCATAACACAGGGGGCAGCCGGTCTGAAAACAAAAGCTTTGAACATCGCGGATGACTCAGGATCGACTGCTGACGAACACGATCCTCAATATTCGGACCGGGGTCTTCCAAAATGACGGTCGTCCATGCCCCATTGGGTGGTCCGACATTGGTAAACCAACGACGGCCATACTCATTGTCAGCTAGGCCAAAACCCAGCATAGTGTTCAGTTTACCGCTGAGCGAAATACTGTCCGGTGCTAACTCCCACTGGCCATCAATGTATTGCCTGCTTTCCCCACGAAAGAACAGTTCAAACTCGCCATTTGCCTCCAGGGTCATCTCACCAGACGAAACGATTATTCTGCGCTGGGTATCGAATGGGTCCCGCACAATGCACTCGTGGAATCCGCCGTACCGTTCACGATTCGCCCCGGTCGCGTTTTCATACCCAACAAGTCGAAGCAGAACTGATTCCTCAACATCGACAGCACTTGAATCCTGATTCGATGCTTGGTCTTGGGACTCGGCTAGGCCTGATGAATCACATCCGACTAGGAGTAGCGTCAGTATTACTATGGTAGACCTGATATGAGTTGGTTCAGATAAGTTGATCCTGTAGGACGCATAACGGCTGGCGGATTTGCGGCGAGCTGACGCCCACCTGCCAGAAAGTAACTGGTCCTAGATCAGCACGCCAGAACTGCGAGCCCGCAAAATGCGCTTGTTATGCGTACTGATACTCTTCTTGTTTGACGAAGTCGAATCCTTCAGGACTCGAAAGAAAATGGATCTTAGGATTTAGACGCTTAACTACTCTCTTCATCATTCCAACTTCCTGAGAAGCCATGCTTCTTCCACAGACTACAAGTTCAACCTTCGCATCGACAAAATAACCCCGCGTATTGAACACCCTGACCTCATTCTCATAATTCCACACTTCAGTTTTGTGTGACAGTATCTCTCGGGCACCGATTGCGTGGACCATGTTTAGGTTCATCCCGTCAAGTGCCAAGGGTCCATCGTATTCAACCTTCCGTATGTCGTAATGCTGAGGATTCACCTGAAGTCCGATCATAACACCACGATGTCCCCTAGCATAGTGTGACCACATGAGGGTGTCGTCGGGGTTTATGGAAAGCGAGCAAATCCTGACTTTGTTTTTCTCGCGCTTAAGAGCGTCGGTAACTCGGTCTCGATTTTCCCCTGCGTTTCGATAAACATATACCCCCTCCATTGGATCATTCAGATCGGGATATAGAGAAGTCCAGACCCGATTATTGAGGATGATGTCAATCAAGTACTCAAAAGGTCGGGCGCTATGGTATTTGTAAAGCATCAGAAATTATCAGTACGCATAACGGCTGGCGGATTTGCGGCGAGCTAACGCCCACCTTCCAGAAAGTAACTGGTAACAGATGGGCAAGCCAGAACTGCGAGTCCGCAAAATGCGCTTGTTATGCGGTTTCCTCCAAACAGAAATACACCATTCGACGGCCAAAGCACCTGAGTTGGTGATCGGGGCACGTGCGCCCAGGCGAGGTACAAGGCTTGCGCCGGCAGCACGCTACTGCGGCGACCACCAGGCACGCGATGAAGCGTAATAGATGCGGCGAATCTGCCCTCTCAATACGAGCAGCCACTTCGTGAGAGTCCGCATTATTCCGCGCGCGGGCCTGACAGCACACCGGTGACAGACGTTGCTGGCTGTTTCCCACGACACGAAAGGCTTCCTGGACGGTGACTCCGGCAAATCGAAGGGCCTTCGAGACGAAGCTGGGCGGCAACTACACTTGGGCGCTGGAAGAGCATGACCGCAGGGCACCAGAGGAAATCCGCATAACGGCTGGCGGATTTGCGGCGAGCTGATGCAAGCCTGCCGGAAATGTAGGAGATCTGGCCGGCACAAGTTCAACAAGCCCACCTCAATAGTGCTATTGTACTAATCCTGACAGACAAGGCCCAGGATCGACCAGCAAACCCCCCTTTCGGCCAGATCGATGACATTTTCGGATCACGAGCACTACCCAGCGCGAGTCCGCAAAATGCGCTTGTTATACAGTCGGTCTGGACGCTCCAGTCTAAGACCCGAATCCAAGTGGATTGATCTCTTTGATCCGATCAATCATCTTCGTGATTTCCGAAGAGATCTCGTTTGGTAGTGATAGCGATTCTTGAGGCTCATCAAACTCCTCCAAATCCACAATTCGAATCGTTACTTCATCCCCCACCTTGAGAATCTTCTCCTCTCCCCACTTCAAGAAATTGCCCTCAGCATTCATGCCTGACGTCCCAACACTGGCCGTTGACTCTGCCACGTCTTCGGTAGGCTGATTGATCCAGCTAACTCGGGTAGAACAAGCCTTATGATCTTCCACAGCGGCTCTGTGGATGACTTCACCATTGACGACTACTTCAAATCCCACCATGGTGTCCTCTACTGAATTGCTGGTTTCAAAGCCTGTTGTACGGAACAAGAATGGTCGTGTTACCGCCTCGACTTCCCGACTGTATAACGGCTGGCGGATTTGCGGCGAGCTGACGCCCACCTCCCAGAAAGTAACTGGTCTCAGATCAGCACGCCAGGACTGCGAGTCCGCAAAATGCGCTTGTTATGTGTCCTGCGTTTGGGTCGGAGAGACTATTTAGTGATTGGAGTGTCTCTTGGTTGACCCCATCCAATCATTTGGCGACCAAAATGACACCTCTCTCAAACGTTGTTGTGCTTTGGTTCTTGTTAAGTCTCTTTTGGGGATCCAAGCCTCAGATTGAACTTGTAGGAGTGCTCGAGCACCCGCGGTTTGCTCACACGACGGACAGGATCGGGGTTGATCGGTTTCTTCTCGTGGGTGGCTTGGCCTCAGAAGGTGCTGTGCTAGGATCGTTTCTATTGGATACGTCCAACGGAGTTCAAGAACGACCCGTTGAAATGACGAGAAATCGTCACAGTCATTCTAGCACCGTGCTTTGTGATGGGCGAATTCTTGTAGTTGGCGGCTATGACTCTAATAATGACTATCTGGCTCACGCGGAGATATTCGATCCGAACACAGGGGTGTTTAGGGAGTCAGCACCTCTTCGTGTCCCACGCGCAGGCCATACCGCCACAAGACTGAGTGATTGCCGAGTACTGGTTGTTGGTGGTGTCGGCAGCGGTTGGACATTCCTTTCCTCTGCCGAGATTTACGATCCTGAAACTGGTCAGTGGGCAACAGCAGGGGCATTGAGAACTGCTCGAGAGAGCCACACAGCAACCTTAATGCCTTCTGGAGATGTCCTCATCGCTGGAGGTCACTCAGGTGTCCGCCGCAACTTGGAGATCCTGGACTCAATCGAGCGATTCGATAAGGAAACAAACGCCTTCGACTCGCACGGCCGGCTTTCGGTGAGACGCCACAAACACGATGCAATCCTTCTGGATGAAAATCACCTTTGGGTGATTGGTGGCTCGGACGAACGAGATGCAGCAGGTACCTACTCGTCTACTGAACTGGTCAACCTGACCACTGGGGAGACAAGGTCAGGGCCACCGCTCCATCAAGGCCGATACAAATTGCGTGGCACTGTGATCAAGCACGAAGGCGGAATCGTGTCAATATTAGGCGGAAGTACAAAAGCTGAAGTATTCACCAACGGCCTGAACAAGTCATACCTGCTTGATTCTTCTGACTTGGCTGGCCAGTTCTCTACGGCCACAAAAAGCACCGATAAAGACGTGATTATAGTCGGTGGATATGGGACCGGTATGGCGCTGAGTTCAAAAGTCTGGCGATTCCGCTTAACCGAGTGACCGCAGGACACATAACGGCTGGCGGATTTGCGGCGAGCGGACGCCCACCTACCAGAAAGTAACTGGAATTAGATCAGCACGCCAGAACTGCGAGTCCGCAAAATGCGCTTGTTCTACGTCCCCCCATTTCCCCAAATCCCCATCAATGCAACGCTTCAGCCACCATTGGCCTCAATGCGATTCAAAGCACTGAGACTAGGGGTATGGCTGACTTGAGCGAAGTCGACCAAGCCGGCAACCATTCGCAGATCGACTGAGGGTGATATGCGGCGGCCGTATTCATCGGCCATCTTGGCTCTGGGCCGACCGCATATGACACGAGGGAGAGCTGCTCCCGGGATGCGGCTGACTGACGACCAAGAATCCTTCGACGAACAATCGACTGACCGCCTCCGCGCACCGTGGCCTGGACTTGCGACTGCAGGCACTTGGTGAAGGAATGGCAGACGTACCAGCGAATCCGGTGGGTCCTCAACGATTGCCCGAAGCCGATCGGCTGGGTCCACGTTGACGGTTCTGTGTCAGGACTGCTGGCGAAACCAAACGAGAGACGAGGCGCCAAGAGGCGGTGGCAACGGCGGGACACTCACAGGGCCACAGGTGACCGTTCAAAGGAAAGGGGACGTAGAACGGCTGGCGGATTTGCGGCGAGCGGACGCCCACCTGCCAGAAAGTAACTGGTCCTAGATCAGCACGCCAGAAATGCGAGCCCGCAAAATGCGCTTGTTATGGCGAATGATCTGCCTTGATGAGACGCTTGGATGAGCAAGCTCCCCCAGCCGAACAAACCCGAATATTCAGAACCCCAAGAGGCACCATACTGGTGTCAATCGTCCAACGATTCGGTGACACTGAATAGAACTCAACCGGTAAGTTGCGTCCCAATAAGTCGAACGCCTCGACCGTCAATTCCTGAGGTGATTCGCTGGCGACTTCCAGCGTTGCAAAAGAACCTGCAGGATTTGGAAAGACAGAAATTCCTTGATGTGATGTATTGAGTGGCACTGACTCGGTCTGTGTGGAGGTCGCTGGATCAGAGAAGACCACTACTTCGCCAACTTTGCTGGCACCGTGGGAGCTGAATGGAGCAGCTACGGCGATTTTGGTCTTGCCTAGGGCTAACGATTGACCAAAAGTGCCTTCCTCAAACTCTTGGGGAAAGTTGTTTTGAAGGAAGGTAGAAATCTTCCAGCCTCCATTCGCGCGGCGATAAACCACCTGGACAGGCTTTTGGTGAAGGCGCCCATTGGGCCTTCTCACGAAGATGCTCCCTCCAACAAAGAGAGTTTGATTGGCATAGTGAAGCGAATGACCGAATCTCTGGGAAGGCAACGAAATGGTCGAGGTTGACGACCACTGTGCGCCATCATGTTCGAATCTCCACAAAGCACCACCTCCTTTTGCCGCAACCAGGAGTTCGGTATCGGTGCATGCCAATCCACCACCTTGAATCCAGAAATTGGAAGAAGCCGACGATTGAATACGCTGTACCTGGCTCCATTGGGAGCCGTTGTATTCATAGACGTAAATCACTCCCCGATAGCTGCCAAAGTTAACTTGCGGCGCTGCGATGAAGAGGTGATCTCCAATCGCACAAAGATCGCCTCCAAACTGGGGCCCGGACTCTTCTGGTGAAACGACTAGTTGCTCATATTCCCATTCAGCTCCATCCCGTCGATAGACCACCACGCCGCTTTGGTGTGAGGCTTCGGACCCGAGATCTGCCACGTGTGCAAATACGTGGTAATCGGTAGCCATCAAATCCCACCCGTAGTTCTCTTCCCTTTCGCCGGGGAATGGCAATACTTGAGTCTCCTCCCAGGCGCCTTCTTGTTTGTGAAACACGTACAAACTGTCTGGGGCTCTGGCGATTAGGTGATCTCCAGCAAGTTCAAACGAGCGCCCGAAAAAACCTTCCGGATACCGAGTTGACGGTCGAATCGTTTGTTTTGCTACCCAATCTCCACCAACTTCATGGTACACTTCGATAGAGCCTTCATAGACGACTTCCCTCGAATCACCACTCATTCCAACCAGCAGCTCATCATCCAAAAATGCCAAATCGATCCCGAACGTCAGGTGAATCGTCCTGACCTCAGGTAAGATTCTGTATTCATCGAACCCCGATTGAGCCAACGCTGGACTCAAAACAAAAAAGAGGAATGCATATCTCAGCATGCAGATTGCTCGATTATGACTACTTGCTCAATCTGGCGATTAGAGGGCTTCTATGGTAGTCATTTTGCCATTCCCTTTTCATCATTCGCCATAACGGCTGGGCAATTTGCGGCGAGCTGATGCAAGCCTATCAGAAAGTAACTGGTAGCAGATCAGCACGCACCCACTGCGAGACCGCAAAATTGCCTTGTTCTACGTCCCCCCTTTTCCCCAAATCCCTATCAATGCAACGCTTCGGCCACCGTTGCCTTCAATACGATTCAACGCGCTGAAGCCAGGGATGAGGCTGATATTGGCGAAGTCGACCGAGTCGGCAACCATTCGCAGATCGACTGAGGGTGATATGCGGCGGCCGGATTCATCGGTCTTCAAGGCATTGGGCCGACCGCATATGACACGAGGGAGAGCTGCTCCCGAGACTCCGCTGACAAACGATTGGGAATCCCTCAACCACTGGGCGACTTCGTGCCTCCGCGCACCGTGGCCTGGACTTGCGACTGCTGGCATTTGGTGAAGGGATGGCAGACGTACCAGCGAATCCGATGGGTCCTCAGCGATTGCGCGAAGCCTAATGGCCGTGTCTACTTCAACGGTTCAGTGTCAGGACAGCTGGCGAAACCAGACGAGAGGCAAAGCGCCAAAAGGCGGTGGCAGCAGCGGGACACTCACAGGGCCACAGGTGACCGCCCGAAGGAAAGGGGACGTAGAACGGCTGGCGGATTTGCGGCGAGCTGACGCCCACCTCCCAGAAAGTAACTGGTCTCAGATCAGCACGCCAGAAATGCGAGCCCGCAAAATGCGCTTGTTATACGGCATTTACCAAACGACGTGGCT
>Ga0209578_10002288_pt1 | contig 16156 bp, 15 predicted proteins | sample tdAd472_FD_187127 | JGI IMG/M metagenome (GOLD analysis project Ga0209578, IMG submission 187127) | Marine sediment microbial communities from the Atlantic coast under amendment with organic carbon and nitrate - tdAd47.2 (SPAdes)... | ecosystem: Environmental > Aquatic > Marine > Coastal >...
GTTCGCGGAAAAAGGCAAGCGATCCGCGACAGACGGGCCTGGGCGATTGCGTGGTCTGTACGCTGTGCGTGCAGGTGTGTCCGACCGGTATCGATATTCGAGACGGTCTGCAGTATGAGTGCATCGGCTGTGCGGCCTGCATCGACGTCTGTGACGAGGTCATGGATAAGATGGGCTACCAGAAAGGTCTGGTACGCTATAGCACTGAACACGCCATGGCCGGCGTGCATACTGACATTGCCCGGCCAAGGACCATCATGTACACGGTACTGCTGGCAGCGCTGACGATCGGGCTGATTTATGCGATCAGCCAGCGCATGCCCCTGGAACTCGACATCATTCGTGACCGTAACAGTCTGTACCGCGAAACAGCCGATGGCCTGGTGGAAAACGTTTACACTCTCAAGATCGTCAATATGGACGAACAGGCACACCGTTACAGTCTTGAAATGTCGGGCCTGGAGGGGGAACTCGTACTGGCAGACCCGGTCATCGAAGTTCCAGGCGGTGAGGTCCTCACCCTGCCGGTATCCGTACGCATCGACCCGATCGTGCTCAAACGTGCCGCCAATGAGATTGAATTCACCATTTCCGCAACTGACAACGCCGAGTTGACGCACATCGAGACAGCGCGTTTCCTCGGGCCGGTAATGGCCAGATAACATGCAACAGACAGCTGCTGAAAAACTCCGGCCCTGGTACCGGCAAGCCTGGCCCTGGTTCCTGATCTCGCTTCCGGCCAGTGCCGTCATCGGCGGCATTACCACCCTCATACTCGCCGTAAATAGCCCCAACGCGCTGGTCGTGGATGATTATTACAAGGAAGGCCTGGCCATCAACCAGGAAAAACATCGCCTGGCAAACGCCGACAGGATGGGAATGACAGGTCTGCTGCGCAGCGACGGAAAACAGCTGACCCTGAGCCTGACCAGCCAGCCCGCCGTTAGCGAACCGGCGCTGACACTGAACATTATCCATTCGACGCGTGCCGAGCTGGATCGGGAATTGACCCTGCAGCGCCTGTCTGATGGCCGTTACGCCACTGACCTGCCCATACTTCCACCCGGCAACTGGTATCTGCGCCTGCAGGCCGGCGATGCGTCGTGGCAGATACGGGCGCGGGTCAGCATTGACGGGCCGTTCCAGGTCCGTTTGGCCGCCGATAATTGACATTAACCGCAAAAAACCCGCTCCCGGACGGTATTTGATCTGGACGAGCCCATCCCTAAACCGATACTATTAGTGGTGTTTTCAAACTGACCGGCTCCCAACAAGGTTCGCCACCGGTCAGCGGAAACCTGGGAAATCAGACAAGTCAGCGCTGGGGACGAAGACCATGAAAGCCGCAATGAATCCGACCATGGAGCAGAACAGGGTTGAGATACCCGTAATCCAGCGTGTTATCGCTGTACTCTGGCCGTCCTTTCTTACCTCCGGCGTCGCCACCGGTCTGTTTTTTACCGCGTTCGACCCGATTGATTTGATGATGATATCCGGGCAAGCTGAAATCAGCCGCATGGGCGTCTACAGCATCGGATTTTTCCTGTTCTGGCTGTTGACCGCGGCCAGCTGTGGGCTGACCTGCTATTTCCAGAAGCCCTGTACACAAATCAAAGGCCATCGTTAGCGGGCAGTCGAATCAGTCTGGCGGTACCTGAAGCCAGAAGGTCACAGGACCATCGTTGACCAGTCCAACCTGCATCTCAGCACCGAATCTGCCCGTTTCTACCTCTGCATGGCGCGTCGCGGCCTGCCCGGCAAAGTATTCGAACCACTTTTCACCTTCTGAGGGGTCGGCAGCCGCGCTAAAACCGGGCCGTCTTCCGGTGCGGGTATCAGCTGCCAGGGTAAATTGCGGCACCAGCAGCAAGCCTCCACCAACGTCGGTCACACTGCGGTTCATGCGCCCGCCCTCATCAGCGAATACCCGGTAACCGAGCAGGCGTTCGAGCAAACGGTCCGCCTGCTCCGCAGCATCACCGCGTTCGACGCCGATGAGCACCATCAGTCCCTGGCCGATTTCACCGATACGCGAATCACCCACATCAACCCAGGCATGGGTGACGCGCTGTAACAGGGCAATCATGATGACAGAACTGTAAACCGGAAAGGCGCCGCTCTCCCTTTACCGGGCCGTCGGCAGCACGAGCCCAGGGATAATGGGCGAAGGTAGAGCAAGGCAGGAGTAATAATTGCCGAGGGATGCTGCCGTCGAGCGTACAGGGATGTATTTACCGCGTGTCCGGTAAAGGGGGAGCGGCGCCTTTTCGATTTACACATAATCAATCAGGCCAGTCGTTCGGCAAAACCATCCGTTGCCCGTATCAGGGCATCGGTCATGGCCGGATCGCTGGTTGAATGACCGGCAGCGGGAATGATCGACAACCTGGATTCCGGCCAGGCCTGGTGCAGGATATAGGCCTGATCCACCGGGCACACGGCATCGTAACGCCCGTGCACAATGACACCGGGGATGCCCCGCAGGCGGTCTGCCCGTTCGAGAATCTGATTCGGCTGCATAAATGCCTGGTGCACAAAATAGTGGCATTCAATACGCGCCATACTCAGTGCCACGTGGCTGTCGCCAAAACGCCGGATCAGAGCCCGCTTGCTATGCAGGTTGGAGGTGCGCCCTTCCCAGACCGACCAGGCTTTTGCCGCAGCCAGACGGCGGACTTCGTCTTCCCCGGTCAGCAATGCGTAATAAGCCCTGACCAGATCGTCGCGATTCTCAGGCGGCACCGGCGCAACGAAGTCCTGCCAGTAATCCGGAAACAGGCGCGACGCGCCGTCCTGATAGAACCAGGATATATCCCGCTCGCGGCACAGAAAAATGCCGCGCAGCACCAGGCCGAGCACGCGCTCGGGGAAAGTCTCCGCATACACCAGTCCCAGCGTCGAGCCCCAGGAGCCACCAAACACCAGCCAGCGATCTACCTGCAAATGCAGGCGGATGCTTTCAATATCGGATAACAAGGCCTGAGTGGTATTTCCCCCGAGTTCGGCGTGCGGGTGGGAACGACCGCAACCACGCTGGTCAAACAGAATAATTCGATATAAATCCGGATTAAAGAATTGCCGGTGAAAGCGCTCACAAGCGCCGCCCGGTCCACCGTGAACGAACAATACCGGTATACCGTCAGGGTTCCCACATTGCTCAATGTAGATGCGATGCGGCTGTTCTACATCAATAGTGTGGCGTACGTAGGGCTCGATAGCCGGATACAGTGTTCGCATACGTTCCATTCTTGATCGCCGCTACGGGCTTCCTGCCCTCTCGCGGCATACCGTCCATCCCTGGACATAAAAAAGGCGTGCCTGACACGCCTTTTTCCTGATCCCAAGTTTCGCCGTCAGATGAACAGGCAGACGTCAGATTCTCTGGCCATCGGCAGGAACGAAGCAGCCCCGACATAGTCGACGCCGTCTATGAACTCATCATGGCTGAAACCGAACACGTCCACCGTCATCTGGCAGGCATACATCGTTACCTCCGCTTCTATACACAGCTCCCGCAGCTCGTCGACACTTGCCACGCCCTTGTTCTTGAAGGTCTTCTTCATCAGACCAGTGGCAACTTTTTCAAAACCGGGCACACCGGCCATGAGCAGGTTCGGCATCGGCCATTCATAGTCCTGGAACCATTTGGGACCGAAAGGCATCTTCATCGGCATGGCCGGGTTACCGAGGGGACTGACATCTGATTTGATTTCTTTTTTCAGCAGCAACAGGCCGTAGAAGGTGAAGAAAATGGACGAATCCCAACCCAGGGCAGACGCCGTGGAGGCCAGAATGAAGGGCGGGTAAGCCCAATCGAGGGTTCCTTTGGTGGCAATAATGGACAGTGCAGGCGTACGTGCTTCGTCAATCTCCTGCAGCTTGGCAGGCAACACTTCATCCAGCTTTTTATTCAACCATTCAGTCATCTGAGCTTCGTTCATGCTTTCGGCAGTCATTGACATAAGTTTCTCCTCCTACCCGTCAGTGCACGGATAGTTGATTAGCAACAATTAGTCAGGATGTGCTATTGACTCACGGACACATCCGTACCCCAAAGGATTTAGCGCCACTGTCCCGAGGTTGCGAACGAAAGGACGGACAAGATGGCAGGGGGACATTGCCCAGCTACTGATTATATGAACGCTTATTCACAGGGTCAAACAATTGGCATCAAATCCGGTACTCCTTAAGGGTGATATTGCCGGGTTCGGTAAGGCGGGAAGCGGTCGGCTGAATGACTAAATCAGCATTGTTCCCACGGCAGGCCCTCGGCTCTCCAACCGCCCAGCGTACCGCGGTGGTGGTGTTCGTCCAGTTCCCCCTCAAACCCTTCCGCCACGTTATAGACATCACAAAATCCCTCTTTAATCAAAAGGATGCCTGCTTCCAGGGAGCGTTTCCCACTGCGGCAAATAAGCAGTACCGGCGCCCCTGAATTGACGTTCTCGTGGCAAATACCACCCAGAACCAGCTTGCGTACTTCGGTGACAAAATCAGGATTTAATTTCCAGTCCGGATAATCAATCCAGGGTACGTGGATAGCACCGGCTGGGTGCCCGACGAATAAAAATTCCATATCCGAGCGAACGTCCACCAGGACTGCGCGCGGATCATCCTGGGTAATCTGCCAGGCCTCCCTGGGTGAGATGGTTTTTACTTCGGCCATGCGTAGGGCTCCCCGTTATTAATCCTGAACAAGTATAGCTGTTTGACCGTGTCGGCCTGCAAACCGCCCGGAATAAGGTATCAACGTCTCCAGAACGCCGGTGAAAGCAGGACCAGTAAGGTAAAGATCTCCAGGCGGCCCAGTATCATCGCCAGGCACAACACCCATTTGGCGGTGTTGTTGATGTCGCCATAATGGAATCCGACCTCTCCCAGACCCGGACCCAGATTATTAAGACAGGCGGCCACCGCAGAAAATGCGGTTACCTGATCCAGGCCGGTGGCCAGCAACACCAGCATCATGATGGTAAAGCAACCCACATATGTTGCGAAAAACCCCCACACTGCCTCGATTACCCGCTCCGGCATGGCCTTATTTCCCACTTTAACCGGAATCTGGGCATTGGGATGCACCAGACGCGTGATTTCCCGTATACCCTGTTTGAATAACAGCAGGAAGCGTATAACCTTCATTCCGCCACCGGTAGAACCGGCACAGCCACCGATGAAACTGGTGAACAACAGCATCACCGGCAGGAAGCCCGGCCAGTAAAAATAGGCTGCGGTGGTAAATCCAGTCGTTGTGCCAATCGAAACCGCCTGAAAAATGCCATGGTGCAAGGCGTCGCCAATGTCTTCAAACGTGTCACTGAAATACAGATATGACACCGTGACCGCCGCCGCCAGTCCCAGCACGGTGATATACGCCTTTAACTCCGAATCACGGAAGTAGACCATTGGATTCATCGAACGCCAGGCAACAAAATGCAGGGAAAAGTTGATGCCGGCGAGCAGCATAAATACCACCGCTACAATTTCGATGGTTGGGCTATGGTAATAGCCGATGCTCAGATCGTGAGTAGAAAACCCACCGATAGCCACAGTCGAGAAACTGTGCGCAATGGCATCGAACAATTCCATGCCCGCAACCCAGTAGGCAACCGCACAACTGATTGTCAGACCCAGATAGATATACCAGAGCGCCTTGGCCGTTTCGGTGATACGCGGCGTCAGCTTGTTGTCTTTCATCGGCCCCGGCGTTTCCGCCCGGTACAGCTGCATACCACCAATACCCAGCATGGGTAACACCGCGACCGCGAGCACAATGATGCCCATGCCACCCAGCCACTGCAGCTCCTGCCGATAAAACTTAATCGAGAAGGGCAATCTATCAATGCCGGTAATTACGGTGGCGCCGGTTGTCGTCAATCCGGAGGTGGACTCAAACATGGCATCGGTAAAGCCCATGTGTGGCTGTTCCGCCAATGCAAAGGGAATCGCCCCGACCAGGGCCAGCACAACCCAGAACAAGGTCACCACCAGGAACCCGTCACGTACCCGCAGCTCGTGGCGTTGATCTTTTACCGGATACCAGAACAACGCACCGACAACGAGCACCCCCAGCAAGACGGTAGCAAAAGCGGTCTTACTGCCTTCATCAAACCACAGGGCAAGCAACAAGGGTGGCAGCATGGTAGTACTCGACACCATGAGCAACATGCCGAGAATGCGCTGTATGGAACTGAAATGCATGGCACTCAGAAAAAAGTGACGCCGACCTGGAACAGATGCTCCACGTCCGGAATGTGTCGTTTATCCACTAAAAACAGAATGACATGGTCATCACTTTCTATTACGGTATCGTGATGCGCGATGATGACATTCTCACCGCGAACAATGGCGCCAATCGTGGTGCCGGGCGGCAGCTTGACTTCATCGACGCTATGGCCCACCACTTTGGAGGTTTTGTTGTCGCCGTGTGCCACCGCCTCGATGGCCTCGGCCGCTCCACGCCTTAACGAATGTACTGCCGCCACATCGCCGCGACGCACGTGCGTCAACAGACTTCCGATAGTGGCCTGCTGAGGGGATATTGCGATATCGATAACGTCACTCTGGACCAGGTCGACGTAGGCGGGGCGATTGATCAATGACATCACCTTGCGCGCCCCCAGCCGCTTGGCCAGCATGGCAGAAAGAATATTAGCTTCTTCATCATTGGTCAGCGCGCAGAACACGTCTGTATTCTCAATATTCTCCTCGATGAGCAACTCTTCGTCAGCCGCATCACCCAGCAGCACGATAGTTTTATCAAGTTTTTCAGATAGTTGTCGTGCCGTTTCCGAATTGGACTCTATCAGTTTGACCTGATAGCTGCCTTCGATCGACTCTGCCAGACGTGATCCGATATTGCCACCACCGGCAATCATCACCCGTTTTACCGGCTTATCGAGGTTGCGCAACTCACTGGTGACGGCCCGAATGTCCTTACGTGCGGCGAGAAAGAACACTTCGTCATCCGCTTCGATGACAGTATCGCCCTGCGGAAGAATCGGACTCCCACGCCGGAATATTGCCGCCACACGGGCGTCGACACCGGGCATATGCCGGCGCAGTTCCTGAAGCTCGTGCCCAACCAGCGGACCACCCCGCACCGCCCGCACCGCGACCAGTTGCACAAGCCCGCCGGCGAAGTCCAGAACCTGCAAAGCCTCGGGCTTCTCGATGAGACGTTCAATATAGTCGGTTACCAGCTGCTCCGGGCTGATCAGCACGTCAATCGGCAATGCCTCCTGGGTAAACAGTTTGGTAAAACGTAAATAGGCCTGGGCACGCACCCGGGCAACCTTGATGGGCGTATGAAACACGGTGTAGGCCACCTGGCAGGCGACCATATTGGTTTCGTCGCTGTTGGTGACCGCCAGGATCATGTCTGCATCCTCAGCGCCGGCGCGCATCAGCACTTCCGGATGCGATGCCGACCCCAGGACGGTGCGGATATCGATACGGTCCTGCAGGTCCTGAAGAATATCGGCACGATTGTCGACGACAGTGATGTCATTGGCTTCGCTGGCCAGATTCTGGGCGACTGACGAACCAACCTGTCCGGCACCGAGGATGATGATTTTCATTTTGTGCCTGGCGGGCTAGTGTGGCTCGTCACGACTATTGACGAGCCGCACTAGTCGCTACCCTTTTTAAAGTCGATACCCAGACCGCGCAATTTCCGATACAAATGGGTCCGCTCCATACCCACCCGTTTGGCGAGTTTGCCAACGCTGCCACCGACTTCCTGCAACTGGTGTTCGAGGTATACCTTTTCAAACTGTTCCCGCGCTTCCCGTAGAGGCAGATCGAGCGGCAAGGTGGCGCTGGAACCGGCAGGCGTGGCAGCTTCATCGGTCTGCTGCAGCACCGCCTCCACTTCATCGACATCAATCACCGGACCCTGCCCGAGAATAAGCAGGCGCTGAACGAGATTCTTCAGCTCCCGATTATTGCCCGGCCAGCTGTAGTTACGCAAACGATTCTGGGCGGCGATTGAAAACTCCCGGTAAGGCAGATGTTCCTGCACCACAAACCGGTCAACATAGAAATTCAGCAGTTCGGGCACGTCCTCGTTGTGCTCGCGCAATGGCGGTACTGTCAGCGGCACTACGTTCAGATGATAGTAGAGGTCTTCCCGGAAACGGCCATCCCTGACTTCCTGCTCAAGGTCTCGGGAGGTTGTCGCGATCACCCTGATATCGACCGGAATCGGCTCAGTACCGCCCATACGCAGAAAAGAATGTGTCTGAAAGACGCTCAGCAAACGTGCCTGGGTCTGCATATCCATATCGGAGATATTGCCCATAAACAGCGTGCCGCCATTAGCCTGTTCCAGTCGCCCGTATACGATGCGGTCACCTTCCTCGGAGCCGAACAGCTCAACCGCTGAATTTCCCGATGACATGGAACCGACCGCCACCTCTACAAAGGGCCGATCCCGCAGCCGACTCTGCGCATGAATGTAACGCGCAACAACTTCCTTGCCCGCGCCGGGCTCACCATTGATCAGCACCCAGGTGCTATGTTGGGCGATTCGCCCTGCCTGACTACGCAGCGCGTGCATAATCTCGCTTTTTCCCGCCGGTTCGACTACCGGCTGCGCCTGGCGTTTCAGGCCCAGGTTTTCCTGCTGTAGTTTTTCGGATTCCAGCGCCCGATTGACGACCAGCAACAGCTTGGCGAGCGAAATAGGCTTTTCAATAAAATCGTAGGCGCCCAGGCGGGTCGCCTCAACAGCGGTTTCCACTGTCGCATGACCGGACATGATAATGACCGGACAAGGCAGGCTTCCACTTTCGGACCATTCACGCAACAGGGTAATGCCATCGACATCTTCCATCCAGATATCCAGCAGGATGAGGTCGGGGCGACGCATACGCCGTGCATGGCGGGCCGTTTCACCACTCTCCGCGATACTTACCTCAAACCCCTCATCTTCGAGGATTTCCTTAACCAGATTGCGAATATCGGGCTCGTCGTCTACCACCAGAATGTGTCCAGAGGACATGTTAGTTCCTGCTTCTGTTTTATCTTTAGGGAAACTCAAATACCTGTAACTTCTATTATGCAGTATAGAGCAGCAGTCATCTTATTAAAGCATCAGTATTCTGCCAAACATATAACGACTGGGTCAGCGAAACAAGAAGCAGCCATCATGTGTTTGACAGCATGCTCCGCGCTTCGGCATGAAACCGCAGTTCAATACAGGCGTGATGCTGCTCCGTATTTTGCGCTCGAATCTGGCCATTGTGCTCTTCGACAATCTTTTTCACGATAGCCAGGCCCAATCCCGTACCACGGGTCTTGGTCGTTACATAGGGTTCGAACAAGCGTTCCAGCACCTGGTCGGAAAATCCGCCGCCATTATCTTCAAAAGACAAGTCAATAAAACGCTCTCCAGCATCGAATACCCAGCGTGAACGAACCACCAGCGCACCGTCCTCTCGTCCACGCACGGCTTCCAGGGCATTCTTGAACAGGTTGTGCAGCAGCTGTCGCATACGACCGGCATCGCCGTCCATCATAGGTGCCGGCTCAAGCAGATCCAAATGAATGTTCAGTTTGGAACCCTGGTACAAATCCGCCACGTCCCTCAAAAGCTCGTACAGATCCAGCGGTTCCAGCTGCAGCCTGGGTGCACGCGCATAGTCGCCAAAGGCATTGACCATTGCCTTGAGTGTTTCAACCTGCTGAACAATGGTGCGCGTAGCCCTGTCCAGGACCTCTGCCTGATCATCCTGCATAGTGTTAAGATATTTACGTCGCAAACGTTCAGCCGACAGCTGAATCGGCGTCAACGGATTCTTGATTTCATGCGCCAGACGCCGTGCCACATCCCCCCACGCCGCGTCGCGCTGGGCACGGATCAGATCGGTCACGTCATCGAATACCACTACCTGACCACCGGCTATGTCTTCGCTGGTCGGCAGGGCGGTGCTGCGACACATCAGCACTCTGCGACCGGAACTGTCAAACAGGATAATCTGCTCCTGCCAGTCAAGCACATGTTCGATGAGCCGGGCCTCCACCAGCGTCAGCAACGGCTCGAGGAAAGCATAGTGCGCCGATATCTCACCAAGATCGCAATCCAACTGGCCGCTCAGATCAATCCCCAGAATCTGGCAGGCAGCGTCGTTAACGGTACGCAGCTTACCGTCATTGCTGATACTCAGCACGCCAGACGACAAACTGCCCAGCACGGTTTCCAGATAAGCACGTTGCCCTTCGATTTCCTGCTGGCTGCTGCGCGCCTGATCACGTGCTTTCGACAAACGACGTGTCATGTCATTAAACGAACGCACCAGGAAACCGAGCTCGTCTTCGCTGGTGACCGGAAGACGTTTACTGTAGTCACCCTCGGCAACCGCTCGCGTGCCATCCGCCAGAATACCGATGGGTTCCACCAGGCGGCGCGCCGAAAAGAATGCCGCCCACACTGCCGACAACAGGCTTAATACCAGCACCAGAGACAGTGTGAGAATATAACTGTACTTGAGAGGCGTACGCAGGTATGCCAGTTTCTTGTAGCGTACGATCTGGCTTTCCACATTATCTGCCAGAATGCTAAGACGCCCCGGTATCCGGTACAACACCTGCAGGGTCAATGGCTCCGTTTCAGACTTGGTCACCGGTACCGGAACCGCAGTACGGGCATACAAACCGGCATCCCCGATGGGGTCAAGCCCGACGTAAGAACGCCCCTGCGCCAGCGACATCAATACGTTCTGAGTCGGGCGGCTTGGCACAATATCGGTACCGTCAACGCTGCTGGAAGCAATAATACGACCGTCCAGACCAAACACACTGAGTTCAACAGCACCGCTGAGCACGCGCAGGTCATAGAGTCCGATCGGTATCAGCGCCGGTGACATTTCACTGACTTCTTCGGCAATTTTTTCGGTCAGCTTCAGCAGATCGCCCAGCCGCACATCCAGCGACCCGCGACTCAACTCGAGCGCATCATCCAATGCCTCTTCAATCTGTACATCGAACCAGGAGTCGATACCACGCTGCAGGAACTGCAGAGAAAAATAATAAACGACTGCGACGGGCACAACCGCAAGTATGACAAAGGTCACGACCAGGCGAGAGGTCAGTTTTGCTCCCGCAGCACGCGCCCGATACTGAGACACCAGCCAGTACAGGTTGGTCCCGATCATGCCCACCAGCACAATCAACCCGAGTGCATTAATCAGCAGCAACCATGAATAAAGCTGACCAAAGCGCTCGGAATTATGCGTGGCATCACTCATCAAGGATAGCGACACCAGCAGGATGCAAAACAGCAACAGCATGGGCCAGATGCCCAGGCTGGAACTTTTTACGGCTGTAAGGGCCATTGGTACCAGTCACCTTTCAAGCTCCACGCTGAGCCCAGGTATGCCCAGAGACGAACCGGCGTGGGCAACGACTCAACATCGAGATCAGCGCGCATCCGAACCATGTATGGCTGATGTGCCTTGAGAAGATTGGCATCTATCAGCGGCAGGTCGTAAACATTGCCGATAAACCTCAGCGCATCGTTCATGGTACTGAAACTGCGCTGCACTCCGGTACTGTAATTGCTGACCAGGTAACGGCGGCTTAAGGCGTGATATTGCAACTCGAAGCGCTGCCGCAATTCTGCAACAATGTCAGCCCATAACCAGCGCCGCTCACGTACGACTTCAATGCGCAGTTCTATCAGTAAGGGAACTCCGTTGTGCAGCGCGTCGTGCAGTGTCTCATTGAATTCGAAATCCACACGGGCACCAATCCGGTAGACGCCGTCGGCCAGCAGGGTGCGTACAGAAGAGATCCGTGTTTCGCGGGCAGGTGACTGCCCCACCACGAGACACAAAGCAACCAGCAACGATATACACCACCAGCATTTGCCGGCGTAGCGGTCATTATCAGCTACTGTTGTCTCGGTTATATTCAAGCTTTGGTCAAACGCGCAAAATAAAATCCATCCATCCCCTGCTCACCAGGCAACAACTGACGCCCCACCGGCAGCGCCTTACCCCACTGAACCCGCAGCGGAAGCTCGACAGCATCATGGTGCCCATCCAGAAACGCCCGCAAAGTATCGCTATTTTCCTGTTTAAACACCGAGCATGTCACGTACAACAGGATACCGCCAGAAGCCAGCAAGGGCCATAAAGCATTCAGCAGCCGTTGCTGTTGTTGTGACAGGGTCAGCAAATCCCCGGCCTGGCGCAGCAATTTGATATCAGGGTGGCGGCGTACCACGCCACTGGCGGAACAAGGCGCATCCAGCAATATCCGGTCAAATGGCTCACCGTCCCACCACGACCCGGGGTCGCCGGCATCAGCCGCGAGCAATTCGGTATTGAACTGTAATCGCTGCAGGTTCTCCGCTACCTTGATCAGCCGCCTTTCATTGCTATCGATGGCGATTAAAGCCTTCAAATCCGGCACCGATTCAAGCATATGCCCGGTCTTTCCGCCAGGCGCTGCGCAGGCATCCAGCACACGCTGCCCACTTTCCAGCTTCAGTAATGATGTCGACAGCTGGGCGGCTCCATCCTGCACAGAAACCAGGCCGGCGGAAAAACCCGGCAGCTTATCGACAACGACCGGCTCTTCCAGCCGGATGGCAGTGTCGGGAAAGGGCGACGGTTTTGCCGGGATGCCGGCCTGTTTCAATAGTTGCAGATACGCGCTGCGATCCGTTCGCGAAACATTCACACGCAGCACCATCGGTGGGCGCTGATTGTTGGCCTCAAGAATTTGTTGCCAGTCCTGCGGCCAGTCCTGCTGCAGCCGCTTGATCCACCAGTCCGGGTGCGACCAGCGCGCCGACGCAGCGCCGTCAACCGCCTCCAGAAGTTCACTGGCCTGGCGCTGCGCGTTGCGTAACACACCGTTTACCAGACCCGCCGCCCATTCTTTACCCAACTGACGAACAACGCCTACGGTTTCACTGACTGCGGCATGCGGCGGCATTTCCAGAAACAGCAACTGATAAAGCCCCACAAGAAGCAGGGCGTGTACATCCCTGTCCTTTTTTTTGAGTGGTTTTTTAAGCAGCCGGTTGAGCACAGCCTCAAGACGATAACAGCAGCGCAAAGTACCAAAAGTCAGTTCCTGAGCTAAAGCGCGCTGGCGCGGATCGCTGAGTTTTACAAGCTGCGGCCTCAACAGGCTGTTCAGGGATTCACCTCGATCCAACACATGAAATACCATTTGTGCAGCGATCTTGCGGGGCTGACCGGGTGTTTTCACAGAGTGCTTATTCAAGCACTACGCCGTCAACAGAGCGAGCATTCAGAAAATCAGCGGCGCTTAGCCGTTTACCTCCCGGCAACTGGATGGTCAGCAAACGCAGACAACCCGTTGCGCACACCACATCGATGCCCTGTTTACCGGCAGCAACCACGCTGCCGGGCATTCCGGCGGCGCTATCGATGGCTTTGGCATTCCAGACGCGTAACACCTGCCCCTGGTATTTTGCCTGCGCCACCGGCCAGGGATTAAAAGCCCGAACCTGGCGTTCCAGTTGCGCCGCATCCTGTTGCCAGTTTATGACCGCTTCGCTTTTATCCAGCTTGCCGGCATAACTGACCAGGCTTTCGTCCTGCACAACCGGCTCGAGAACACCTTGCTCCAGATCACCCAGGTGCCCCACCAGCAGATCGGCCGCCAGCCGACTCAAACGGTCGTGCAGCGAACCCCCGGTATCATCATCGGCGATGTCGGTTCGCACCTCAGCCAGCACCGGCCCGGAATCCAGTCCTGCCTCCATCTGCATCAGGCACACACCGGATTGCCGGTCACCGGCCAGAATCGCACGCTGTATGGGAGCCGCCCCACGCCAGCGAGGCAGCAGCGAAGCATGCAGATTCACGCAACCCCTTTCAGGCAGATCGAGCACCGCCTGCGGCAGTATGAGGCCATAGGCAACGACCACCATCAGGTCAGGCCTGAGTTCAGCGAGTTGCTGCCGGGCTTCGCTGGTTTTGAGACTGGCGGGCTGAAAAACCGGAATATGATGCCGCAAGGCCAGCTGTTTGACCGGGCTCGGGGTCAGCTTACGCCCGCGACCGGCGGGGCGGTCGGGCTGGCTGTAAACCGCAACTACAGAATGCCCGCTGTCCAGCAACGCCTGGAGTATTGGCACGGAGAAATCAGGAGTACCCGCGAATACGACTCGCATCATCAGGTTAAATCACAGGTTCGGCATGTCTCTCGGCAGGCGCCCCACTTTCACCGTGGCGACGCTGTTTTTCGAGTTTTTTGCGGATTCGTTGTCGTTTCAACTGGGACAGGTAATCCACAAACAACTTGCCATCAAGATGATCAATCTCGTGTTGAATACATACCGCAAGCAGACCATCTGCCTCCAGATCAAACGACTCACCCTGCAAATCCAGAGCTCTCAGCCTGATGCGCTCGGCACGCTGCACCCGCTCATAAATGCCAGGCACCGAAAGGCACCCCTCATCCATATCCTCAACACCGCTTTTTTCCACAATCTCGGGATTAATGAACACCATGGGCTGATCCTGATCCTTGGATATATCAATAATCAAAACCCGCTTGTGTACGTTTACCTGGGTCGCCGCCAGTCCGATACCAGGTGCCTGATACATGGTTTCAAACATATTATCGACCAGCGTACGCAGCTGATCGTCAACACTGTCAACCGCCCTGGCCGGTGTACGAAGCCGTGGATCGGGGTAATGAAGTATGTCGAGAATAGCCATGTGATATCTGTCACAAATTACCGTTTACGATACCTATATACTCTAACATAATGATCATACGGCCGTTTGCCGGGTGTCGATATTCTTAAACAGGGCAATTTTCGCTACACTCCGGGCACCGGCTGCCGTTATATATGATCGAATTCGTGTGCTGGCACTGTCGCCAGCACAAACAATAGACAAAAACGGGAAACAGATAAAGGGACGCCTATATGTCGATACTCAAATCGCTGGCGCTGGCTTTGGCACTGCTGGCCACCGCCGCATACGCTGACCAGGTGACACTCAAGGACGGACACCCCGACCGCCACGTGGTAGTTAAGGGAGATACCCTGTGGGACATTTCCGAACAATTTCTGGATAGCCCCTGGCTGTGGCCGGAAATCTGGTATGTCAATCCACAGATCGACAATCCACACCTCATTTACCCCGGTGACGTCATTAACCTGGTATACGTGGACGGAAAGCCGCAACTGCGCATTCAGCGCGGCAAAGGCACTTACAAGCTTTCGCCAAAAGCGCGCGTGGAACGCCTCGACAAGGCCATCCCCACCATCCCGATTGATGCCATTCAGCAATTCCTGACCCAGCCACTGGTTGTCGATCAGGATACGATGGAAAATGCCGCCTATGTCGTCTCCAGCGCGGATGAGCACCTGATCGTTGGCGCCGGCGACCGGGTTTACGTGCGCGGCCTGAAAAACGATGAAGGCGATCGTTTCCACCTTTTCCGCCCCGGCGACGCCTACATAGACCCATATAGCGGAGAAGTGCTGGGGTATGAAGCGCTTTATCTGGGCGACGGCGCGGCGGAGAAATTCGCTGACCCGTCCACCATGAAACTGACCCGCACCACCCGCGAAATCAATATCGGTGACCGCGTCATGCCGATGACCCAGGAGGATGTGTATGCGTATTTCACACCTCATTCTCCCGAGAAGAATATTCAGGGCACCATTATCTCGGTTGTCGACGGCGTCAGCCAGATCGGGCAATACCAGATCGTCGTCGTTAACCGCGGCAGCCGTGAAGGTGTAGACGTCGGCAGCGTGTTCGAGATCTTCCAGGCCGGTGAACTCATCGTCGACCAGGTCAGTGATGAACGCAACGCGAACGTCAAGCTGCCCGATGAAAAAGCAGGTTTATTGATGATATTCAGGACCTTTGACAAGGTCAGCTTCGGACTCATCATGAAAGCCAGCAGCGCGCTGCACGTCGGAGATCACATCCGTAATCCCTGACCGGACGGTATAAAAGCTGGCAAAAACCGGTACCTTCGGGCATGGTAGTCATCCATGTGCCGAGGTACCGGTTTTTTATGAGGACCCTCAAGGATGAGGCCGCAAGCCAACCCCTCCCAAAGCCCCGCTAGCGAACGGGACGACGTCCACTACTGGCTGGCATTGCAGCGGGCACCGGGTATCGGTAACCGCCGCTGCCTTAAGCTGCTTGGC
>Ga0209578_10002292_pt1 | contig 16144 bp, 15 predicted proteins | sample tdAd472_FD_187127 | JGI IMG/M metagenome (GOLD analysis project Ga0209578, IMG submission 187127) | Marine sediment microbial communities from the Atlantic coast under amendment with organic carbon and nitrate - tdAd47.2 (SPAdes)... | ecosystem: Environmental > Aquatic > Marine > Coastal >...
CATGCACCCCACCCACATCCCCACCAAGCTCGCCTCGTTCTCCGAGTGCTGGTCGCCCAAGATCGTCGCCTCGCTCAACGGGCAGGAGGTGAAGCTCGCCCGGCTCTCGGGGGCGTTCGTGTGGCACAAGCACGACGATGCGGACGAACTGTTCTACGTCCTGGAGGGGCGGCTGCGGATGGAGTTCCGGGATGGGTCCGTCGTGATGGGCGTGGGCGACATGCTCGTGGTGCCGCGGGACGTGGAGCACCGCCCGGTGGCCCAGGTGGAGCCCTGCGCGGTGATGCTCTTCGAGCCGGCGGGCGTGGTGAACACGGGCGATGCCGAGCGGGGCGAGCTGACGAATGAGGCGGAGCGGATTTAGGTCTTCTTTGGAAACGCCATCCCGAGCGCGAGGCTTGAGACCATCCCTGCCATGCCTACACGCCAGAATGTCTCGCCCATGTAGTCCTGGTACTTCACCGCCGCGGCGACGAAGGCGACCAGACCGATCACAAAGAGCACCTGCTGCAGCCGACGGATCATGGGTATTCCTTTCAGATGTGCCCAATTCCGGGTCACGATTCGCCCCGGGCACGTCAAACTCTAGTTCAGAATCCACGCATACCATGCCCCGATGGCTGAGCGTGTGCGGATAACGGATGTTTCGCCCCGGGACGGGCTGCAGAACGAGCCCTTGCGGACGGACGGGTCGGCGATCCCGACCGAGGACAAGGCAAGGCTCGTGCGGGCGCTCTCGGTGACGGGTGTGGACGAGATCGAGGTGACGAGCTTTGTGAGCCCGAGGTGGGTGCCACAGCTCGGCGACGCGGCCGAGCTGTGCAAGCTGGTGACGCGATCCAAGCCGATCGGGCTCTCGATGAGCGCGCTGGTGCCCAACGAGAAGGGCATGCGGGCGCTCCTGGACGCGAACGACTCGGTGGGCATGAAGCTGATCGACAAGGCGAGTGTTTTCGCAGCGGCCAGTGAGACGTTCAGCCAGAAGAACACCAACGCGACGATCGCCAAGACGATCGAACGCTTCCGCCCGATCGTGCCGATGGCGCGGGACCACGGCCTGGCGATCCGGGGGTATGTCTCGTGCGTCATCTCGTGCCCGTTTGAGGGGGCGATCACGCCCGAGGCGGTGCTTGGCGTGTGCGAGATGCTCGAAGAGCTTGGGGTCGACGAGATCGACCTTGGCGACACGATCGGCGCGGGGTGCACGGAGACGATGGCGGCCCTGCTCGCGTGCGTGACGAGCGAGATCGACCCGTCCAAGCTGGTGCTGCACCTGCACGACACGTTTGGCAGAGCAGCCGAGTGCGTAAGGGTTGCGCTGCAGCTTGGTATCCGCTCCTTCGACGGCTCGGCGGCGGGACTGGGCGGGTGCCCGTACGCCTCGACTGAGACGAGCCGAGCGCCGGGGAATATCGCGACGGACATGCTCGTGCGCACGATCCATGAGGCGGGCTACGAAACGGGTGTGGACCTTGAGAAGCTCGCTGACGCGTCGCGTGTGGCGCAGGAGATCACCGCGGGAGCGCCGGCGTGATCCGCACAGAGACGATTGAGCGTGACGGCAGGTCGATCGCGGCGGTGCTACTGGATCGCCCCGAGAAGCGCAACGCGCTGACGCCGTGCATGCTTGAGGCGTTGTGCGAAGCGCTCGAAGAAGCCCCCAAGACGCACGACGCGGTGGTGCTCGGCGGCGAGGGCAAGCTCTTCTGCGCGGGGTTCGATCTTTCGCTCTGCAAGGACGACCCGAGCGGCGGCGTGATGCGCGAGCTGCTGACGGGATTGAGCCGGGCCTGCGCGATCATGCGCCGGACAGAGAAACCCGTGGTCATCGCGGCCCACGGCGCAGCCATCGCCGGCGGGTGTGCGTTGCTCGGCGGGGGCGATGTTGTTGTCAGCGATGCAAGCGCCAAGCTGGGTTACCCCGTCACGAAGATCGGTGTTTCCCCCGCCGTCAGTGCGCCGTTTCTGTCGTACAACGTGACGCGGGGCACGAGCCGGGAGATGCTGCTTTTGCCCGAGCTGATCTCGGGCGAGGCGGCGAAGGCCCGCGGGCTGGTGCACGAACTTGTTGAGACGCGCGAAGGCGTGCGCGAGAAAGCGTTGTCGATCGCGGCCGGCCTTGCTGGTAAGCCCCCGCATGCGTATGCCGCGACGAAGGGCCTGCTCAACAGGCTCGAGGGCACGGACGACGGCGAGGCCTTCCGGCTGGCGCTCGAGGCGTCGCTCGCTCTGACCGGCGGCGAGGAAGAACAGCGTATGCTCGCGGCGCTTGATCTCTAGTCATTCAGATCTCCAGGCACTCAGGAAGGAACCCATGCCCGAATTCGCAACGCTCACCACCGACGGCTCAGTCGCGACGCTGACGTTCAACAGGCCCGATGCACACAACGCGCTCTCGATCGCGATGCTTGCCGATGCGCACATGTGCATGGATGAGATTGAATCACTCGCGCAGAAAGACAACGCCCCCACCGTTCTCGTGGTGACGGGGGCCGGGCGGAGCTTCTGCGCGGGGATGGACCTCAAGGAAGTCATCATCGAGGACGACCCGACGCTACCTTTGCAGCTTCTCGAATCGCTGGCTCGGCTGACGCATCGGATCCGGTTGCTGCCGATGGTTGTGGTCGGGCGGGTCAACGGGGCGGCCATCGGGGGCGGCTGCGGCATGGTGACGGTCTGCGACTTGGCGATCACACACGATGACGCCAAGCTTGGTTTCCCGGAGGTGGATCTCGGTCTCTGCCCGGCGGTTGTGGCGCCCTGGCTTGTGCGCAAGATCGGGCCGGGCCGCGCGCGGCAGGTGCTGCTCTCGGGCGGGTTGATGTCGGGCGCACGGGCGCACGAGCTTGGCATCGTGACGGGCGTGGTCGATTCCCGAGACGAACTCGACGGAGCGGTGCAGAAGCTCACCGAGACGCTCGCCACCGGCGGCCGCGAGGCGCTGGGCGCAACCAAGAAACTCCTCAACACGCTCGACGGCTCGAACGAACTCGACATTCTGCTCGAGGCGGCGAGGCTCTCGGCGAGTGTGCTGGCGACCGAGGATGCGCAGAACCGCCTGAAAGCGCGCCGAAAGTGACGCCGATGGAGAGTGAACGCGCCGAGCGGATGCTCGACATTGCTGCACGGGCTGCGTGGCGCGCGGGCGGACGCGTCGAGCCCAATCCGCTTGTTGGGTGCGTCATCGCCAAGGACGACACTATCCTCGGCATCGGGCACCACAAACAGTTCGGAGGCCTGCACGCTGAGCGCGAGGCGCTGGCCAACGCGAAGCTCCGGGATAGCGACGTCAAGGGCGCGACGGCGTATGTCACGCTCGAGCCTTGCTGTCATCACGGCAAGCAGCCGCCCTGCACGGAGGCGCTGATCGAGGCTGGCATCACGCGTGTACTCTTTGCTCGGCACGACCCGCACGCGGTCTCGGCTGGCGGGTGCAAGGTGCTGGCCGATGCGGGCATTCAAGCCGATCTGTGCGAAGTATCCAAATCTGCGGTGCACGTCTCGGACCCATTCTGCAAGCGTGTGCAGACGGGCATGCCCTGGGTCGTCGCCAAGTGGGCGCAGACAGTCGATGGGCGTGTTGCGACGCGCACGGGGCAGAGCCAGTGGATTAGTTCGGGCCGGAGCCGCTCGCGTGTGCACCGCCTGCGTGAGCGGATGGACGCGATCATCACGGGGCTTGGGACAGCAACGTTCGACGACCCGCTCTTGACAGCGCGCGTCGGGCGAGCGCCCCGGCGTGAGCCGAGGCGTGTCATCATCGACACCGACCTGGACCTGCCGATCAATTCCAAGCTCGTGCAGACGGCGCGGGAGGTTCCGGTCACGGCGTGCTGCGCCAACGAGCTCAAGTCAGGTGCGTTCCTCAAGCCGAGGCGTGAGGCTCTCGAAGCCCACGGCGTCGAGATCATGGGCGTCCGCTCCGACAGCCGACGGCTTGACCTTGACGTCATGCTCCGCCAGCTCGCCGAGACGTACGACGTGACCAACGCGCTCGTCGAGTGCGGGCCGGGGCTGCTCGGGTCGTTCTTCGAGTTCGATCTGATCGACGAGGCGGTCGTCTACATCGCCCCGATGCTCTTGGGCGACGAACAGGCCAAGGCGGCTGCCTCCGGACGCACTGTGCCCACGCTCTCGGGCGGACGCAACTTCCGGCTCATGAGCGTCAAACGCGTCGGCGATGATGTCGAGCTGGTGTATCGAAGACCCGTCGAGCACGCGACGACAGCGTAGCGGTTTACTTCCTCACAAATGGGAGGGTGAGCATGACTCACTTTACAAACGCAAGCTCTTCCTGAATCACCGCAGCTACCTCACCCTCGTCGGTTTTGACGATGAGGTTCGTGCCTGGCTCGTGGAAGTCCCAGCGGACGGTGGCCAGGCAGATGACCTGCCCGCCGAGCATCGGGCTGATGGTCGAGCTTGAGACCGCTCCGACGACCTGACCTGCTGCGACGAGTTCGGAACCCGTCACCGGCTGGGGATCGTCGGGCGAACTGCCCACTCGGAGCGCGACGACGGTTTGCTTGGGATGGCCCAGCGATTCCATGCGGGCGACGATCTCCTGCCCGAGGAAGCAGCCCTTCTTGAACGAGACGCGCCGATCCAGGACGCCAGTCTCGGCGGGCAGGCTCGTAGAGCCGAAGTCGAGATTGAACAGCGGCTCGCCGGCCTCGATGCGCGCGATGTTGTAGGCGTGCCAGCCGGCGACCCGCAGGCCGATCTCCGCGTTCGCGCCCCGCTTGAGACCCGCGTTTTCCTGGCCAATCTCGTTCTGACCATCGGGCATGCCCAGTTCACACAGCCTCGTGTACACAGCCTCCACATCGCCCGTTGCTATCGCAAGGCCGAAGCTAGGAACGCCGATCGCGTCGCTGCGATCGAGGTAGACGTCTTTGCCCGCGATCACGATCACGCAGGTCTGGCCGTTCTCGACTTCGTGACCGGGCTGGCCCTGCTTCGTTTCTTCTGTTGCCAGTTCGACGAGCTTGCCGGCCGTCGGCCCGATGAGGCTCATGCGGTGCATCGCCTGCGAGACATCCTTGAGTTCTGCATCCTCGGCGAAGAGATAGGCGTCGAGTGTCTGAACGAATGTGGCCGCCTGATGGACATCGACGTCGAAGAGCACGCGGTCGCCGAAACCGATCACGCGGACGTCGGCATCGAGCCGTCCCTTTCGGCTGAGCCAGAAGCTCTCGGTCCATTTCATTGCCTCGCCGTCGAGAGGCTTGAGTTCCTGTGTCAGCATTCTGTTCAGGAATTCGATCCGGTCGTTGCCGGTGATCTGGACCGTGCCTCGATGGGGTTGGTCGATGAGGACACAGGCCTTCCGGATGGCGGCGTACTCGAGTTCAACGGGGCCAAAGGTCTGGGCGACTTCAACGCCAGCGTCGGCCGGGCCATAGGGGGCCAGTTCGGCGTTTCGGCGGAGCAATTCGGCACGCAATGGTGAGGGGTTTGCCATAGACCCAACCGTAGGCCGATCTGTGGCGATTCTGTGAACCGCTGAAACGGTACTCCTAGAGGCCATACACTCCCCCCCCGGGGGTCTCCCCAATCCAAATCTACCTCGAAGGAGTGACTGCATGAATGTCGATCTGCTCAAACGCCTCTGCGAGACCCCCGGCGTCCCCGGGCGCGAAGAACGCGTCCGAGGGCTGATCGAGAAAGAGGTCAAGGGCCTGTTCGACTCCGTGGAGACCGACGCGATGGGCTCGCTCATCTGCAGGCGCAAGCCCAGGGGCAAGGACAACAAGCCCAGCAACGCGGCCGACGCCAAGGTCATCATGCTCCTCTGTCATATGGACGAAATCGGTTTCTACGTCTCGCACGTCGATGACGACGGCTTCCTCTGGGTCAACAACGCCGGCGGCTTTGACACACGCAACCTTTTCTCAAGGCGCGTGCTCGTCTGTACCGACGGCGGCGACATCCACGCCGTCATGAACCCCGGCGGCAAGCCGGTCCACATCGCATCTCAGGACGATCGGAAGAAAGTCCCCGAGATTTCCGAGTTCTTCATCGATACGGGCATGCCCAAGGATGAGGTCAAGAAGAAGATCCAGGTCGGCGATTACATCGTCATGGACGAGCCCTTCCGCGAGATGGGCGACAAGCTCGTCTCCAAGGCGCTCGACAACCGCGTCGCCTGCTGGCTGGGCATCGAATCGATCCGCCAGCTCGACAAGGCGGGCAAGGGCCACGAGTGCGAGATCGTCGTCGCCTTTACGGTGCAGGAAGAAGTCGGCCTCCGAGGCGCCAAGACATCCTCGTATGCCGTCCGCCCGGACATCGGGCTGGGCCTCGATGTCACGCTCGCCTGCGACACGCCCGGCGTGCCCAAGCAAGAAGCAGTAACGGTCCAGGGCAAGGGCTTTGCGCTGCACATCAAGGACGGCTCATTCATCTCTGACCGCGAGCTGACCAAGCAGGTTCAGGCGCTGGCGGAGAAGAAGAAGATCAAGTTCCAGCGGTCGATCCTGGCAGCGGGCGGGCAGGACGGGGCAGCGGCTCAGCAGGCCGCTTCGGGTGCCAAGGCTGTGGGCATCACCGTCGGCACCCGGTACATCCACACCGTCACCGAGATGTGCGATAAGGGCGACCTCGGGGCGGCCCGGGATGTCTTGGCGGCGTACCTGGAAGTTGTCAACTGACAGGCTGGCCTTCTGACTGGCCCGAATCGGGTCCGTACAATGCCGCGTCCGAGAAAAGTGATCGTCAAACCCGCCGAGGATGACGCGGGTTGCTCTCTGTCAAGCAACGGACGGATCCAGACGAGCTGTATACAATGACCGCGATGGACCCCTTTCGTCTCGAAACCGAGCGCACCGGGCCGACACCCGGCATCATCACCCTCTGGCTCGACCAGGGTGACCGTCCTGTCGTGGTCCTCGATCACGATCTGATCCGCAGGCTTGAGACCACTCTGAAATCGCTTCCAGAGAACGCCGAGGGGCTCATCCTCGCCTCCGCGGCTCCGCGCGCCTTCGTGGCTGGCGCGGATCTGACCGCGATCTCCCAGCTCAGCGATGAACAGCTCCACAAATATCTCGCCTATGCCAGCGGCGTGTACGCGATGCTCTGCGATCTGCCCTACCCGACCGCGGCTGCGATCCATGCGGCAACACTCGGTGGCGGGCTCGAGCTTGCGATGCACTGCGACGGCCTGATCGCCTGCCCGCCCGAAGCCAAGCCCTACCCGGTCGGGCTGCCCGAGGCGGGACTTTCGATCTGCCCGGGATGGGGCGGCACGAATCTGCTGCCGGCCCGCATGGACCCGGCAAAGGCGATCAAGCTGACGGCCGAGGGCAAGACCCTCATGTTCGACGAGGCGTGCGAGGCGGGACTCTTCGACGAAATCGCGCCGACCAAAGAAGACCTGATTGAGACGGCTCAATCCTGGATCAACGCCCAGAAGAAGCCCACGCGTCACTCTGGCACACCAAGCCGGTGGATCGGGTGCAAGCCCCATGCCGCCAAGGTGCTCGAAGCGCTCGACGCGGTCCGCCCCGAGATCACCAGTGCCCCGGGCCAGGCGGTCTGTGACGCGATCGACACGGGTCTGGCCAAGGGCTGGGGCGCGGCACTTCAGGTCGAGCAGGAGCATCTGGTGCGTCTGCGGAATCAGCCGGCGGGCAAAGAATCGATCCGTCAATTCTTCGAGCGAAGCGCGAAGAAGGCGTAACACAATTCACGAACGAATGCGGGCACCGGCTGCGGTGCGAGCCTTCGATCTTCAAAGCGACACGTCCGCCAAACGCGGGCGAACGGTCAGGCAGGAAGGACAGCGAGATGGCAGATCTCAAAGACATGAAGGGTCTCTCAGAGAAGGATCGCAAGACCCTCGAAGAGGCCGAGGCATTGCTCGGCGCTGAGCCCACAACCATGGGCTTTGCCAAGAACCTCTTCTGGGGACGGTTCCGCGAGGACCTCGTGCTGCCCTACCCCGAGGTCAGCTCCGAAGAGACCGCCCGCTGCGACCAACTGCTCGCCGAGCTCGAGGAATACCTGCGCAGCGAGCACCCCTCGATCGAGATCGATCAGAACGAGGAGATCCCAGAGTGGGTCGTCGAGCGTCTCTTCAAGATGGGCGCTCTTGGCTGCACAGTCCCCACCGAGTACGGCGGGCTGGGCTTTGGCATCACCAGCTACAACCGCGTCCTCGAGACGATCGGCAAGTACTGCGGCTCCACGGCTGTCATGGTCTCGGCGCACCAGTCGATCGGGTGCAAAGCGATCATGCTCTTTGGAAACGAAGAGCAGAAGAAGCGGTGGCTCCCCATCGTCGCTCGCGAGAAGCTCAGCGCGTTCTGTCTCTCTGAGCCCAACGCCGGCTGCGACGCGGGCGGACAAGAGACGCACTGCGAGAAGAACGAAGACGGCTCCTACACGCTCAACGGCGAAAAGAAGTGGTCTACCTCCGGCGCACTGGCCGGCATCTTCACCGTCATGAGCAAGCAGAAAATGCCCGACGGCAAAGAGAAGGTCACAGCGCTCGTCTGCACGCCCGACATGGACGGCATCGACATCTTCGAGAAGAACCGCTCCAAGTGCGGCATCCGCGGCACGTGGCAGGCACGCATCCGGCTGACGGATGTCCGCGTCCCCGCTGAGAACCTTCTTCATAAGGAAGGCAAGGGTCTCAACGTCGCGCTGACGTGCCTGAACTACGGGCGATGCACACTCAGCGCGGGCATGACCGGCGGCGCCAAGCGCGCCATGGACCAGGGCATCAAGTGGGCCCACACCCGCTACCAGTTCGGCGATCCGCTCGACGACAAGCAGCTTGTGCGTCAGCACATCGCCAACATGGCGTCTCTGACCTACGCGATGGACGCGGTGCTCTACATGACCACCGGCATGCTCGACCGCCACGACGAGGACATCATGGTCGAGACGGCCATCTGCAAGGTCTTCTGCTCCGAGATGGGCTGGCGCGTCGTCAATAGCGCCATGCAGATCATGGGCGGCGAGGGCTACATGACCGAGAACGAGCTGGAGCGCATCTTCCGCGATTCGCGCATCAACACCATCGTCGAGGGCTCAAACGACCTCATGTGGTCGTTCATCTTCGGCTACGGCGGCAAGCAGCTCGGCGAGTGGATGCTGGGCATGCGCGACAACGCCAAGAGCAACATCTTCAAGCCCGCGTTCCTCGGCAAAGCCATCCCGCTGGGCATGGAAGTCTTCCTCGGTGTCCGGCGCAAATCGCCCGAGATCAAGAACGTGCACCCCTCGCTCCGCCCCTACGCGGACCGCCTCTCCAAGAAGATCAGCGAGTTCACGTACCAGTTCAAGCAGATGTCCAAGAAGCACGACGCGGCGATGCTCCAACGCCAGGTGCCCCAGTCACGTCTGGCGCTGGCGGCGATCCAGCTGCACGCCTGGACCTGCACGCTCAGCAAGCTCGACCGCGATATCCGTCTGCACGGCAGCAACGGCGGCGAGGAGTTCGCACGCGACAAGGCCGCGGCGATCCACTTCTTCGACCTTGCCGAACTGGACATCGAGGCGTTCTTCCGTGAGGGCTACCGCAACGCGGACGACACGATGGAAGCCGCCGCCGAGGCCGCGATGAAACATAACCAGACGCTGCCGACGGAGTGGTTCATCATCCCCGAGAAGACCCCCACCGACATGCGCGGCAAGGGCCGCACGCCCCGCAGCGAAGCGATCAAGAAGTTCCCCGGCGACAAGCACGCCCACGCCTGACCCCGTTCGATCACACGTCAGAAACGAGAGAGCACTGTCATGCCGAAAACAACCGCATACACAGCCACCATCGAGTATGTCAGCATCCTCGATGAGAAGGGCAACTTCGATGAGAAGCTCGGCAAGGGGCTGATCACCGACGAGCAGGCGCTCGACCTGTACGAGCGGATGACCGTCTGCCGTCAGCTCGACGAGTTCGCCTTCAAGCTCCAGCGCTCGGGGCGTATGGGCACCTACCCGCAGAACAAGGGCCAGGAAGCCGCCGCCGTCGGCACAGCTTTGGCGCTGAACCCCGGCAAGGACTGGGTCGTGCCGAGCTACCGCGAGAACGCGGCCCTGTTCATGATGGGCCTGCCCATGCATTACGTCCTCCAGTACTGGATGGGCGACGAGCGTGGCAGCCAGATCCCCGAGGGTGTCAAGATGACGCCCCTCTCCGTGCCCATCGGCACGCACATGCTCCACGCCGCGGGCATCGGGTACGCCGAGAAGATCCGAGGCACCAAGAACGTTGTCGCGACCTACTTCGGAGACGGCGCCACCAGCGAGGGCGACTTCCACGAGGCGATGAACTTCGCCAGCGTGCTCAAGTCGCCGGTCATCTTCATCAACCAGAACAACTCGTGGGCGATCAGCGTGCCCCGCGCCAAGCAGATGGCATCCGAGACCGTTGCGCAGAAGGCGCTGGCCTACGGCATGCCCACAGTTCGCGTCGACGGGAATGACATCTTCGCGGTCAAGTACGCGATGGATGAAGCCGTCAAGCGTGCCCGCGCGGGCGAGGGGCCGAGCTTTATCGAGGCTGTGACGTACCGCCTCGGCGACCACACGACCGCCGACGATGCGCGGCGCTACCGCGACCCGGCCGAGGTCGAGGCCTGGATCGCCCGGGACCCGCTCATCCGCACGCGGAAGTACCTCGAAGCGAAGAAGATCTGGGACCAGTCCAAGGACGACACGCTCCAGGAGCGTGCCAAGACGATCGTCAAGGAAGTCGTCGCGACCGCCGAGGGTGTGAGTAAGCCCGAGGTCGACAGCATCTTCAACGCGATGTACGCCGAGCCTCACAAGGAACTCGTCACGCAGCGTGAGACGATGCGGACGAGCAGCCTGGGCAAGAACCCGGAACAGGTCGGCCTCAAGAGCGAGGCATTGGGCACTAGGCATTAGGCGCTAGTGGAGAAAGAAAGCAGACGATTCAAACCCAGTGCCTAGTGCCAAGTGCCTAGTGCCCTCCGAGAATTCATCATGGCCACACTCAACCTTGTCCAAGCGATCAACCTCGCCCTCCAGCAGGAGATGGCAAAGGACGACCGCGTCATCATCCTCGGCGAGGACGTCGGACCCAACGGCGGCGTGTTCCGCGTCACCGAGGGACTCCACGCGCAGTTCGGCGACAACCGAGTCATCGACACGCCGCTGGCCGAGTCGGGCATCATCGGCACGGCCATCGGCATGGCGATGAACGGGCTGCGCCCCGTGCCCGAGATCCAGTTCGAGGGCTTCCTCGGGCCGGCGTACGACCAGATTGTCAACCATGCAGCTCGCTCGCGCAGCCGAAGCCGCGGCGCGATCACGGTGCCCCTGACTATCCGCGTGCCCGTCGGCGGCGGTATCCACGCGCCCGAGCTCCACTCCGATTCGCCTGAAGCCATCTACGCCCACTCGCCCGGCATCAAGGTCGTCATGCCGACCACCCCCTACGACGCCAAGGGACTCCTGATCAGCGCGATCCGTGACCCCGACCCGGTGATTTTCTTCGAACCCAAGCGCGTCTACCGCAGCTTCCGCGAAGAGGTCCCCGAGGACGAGTACACCATCCCGATCGGCGAGGCCAAGGTTGTGTCCGAGGGCGACGACCTGACCGTCGTCACCTGGGGCGCCAGCCTCTTCCAGTGCATCGAGGCGCTCGACAACGCGCCCGACGATGTTTCGATCGAGCTGATCGACCTGCGCACCGTCGACCCGTTCGATATGGAAACGATCGCCGCCAGCGTCGAGAAGACCGGACGCTGCGTGGTCGTGCACGAGGCCGCGATGACGTGTGGGCTTGGCGCCGAGATCTCCAGCCGCGTGCAGGAGCGGTGCTTCCTCAACTTGCTCGCGCCCGTTCAGCGCGTGACGGGTTTCGACACACTCATGCCCTACTACAAGCTCGAGAACGAGTACCTTGTCAACGCCAAGCGTGTTGGCATGGCGATCAAGGAAACGCTGGCGTACTAAGCCGACAGACTTTCGAAGAAGGACTCTTACTATGGCCGGCAAAGTCTCATCCGATCCCAATATCTTCCTCCTGCCCGACATCGGCGAGGGCCTGCAAGAGGCCGAGCTCGTCAAGTGGCTCGTCTCGGTGGGTGACACCGTCGAAGAAGGCCAGGACATGGCCGAGGTCGAGACCGACAAGGCGCTCGCAGAGATCCCCTCGCCCCGCAACGGCGTGATCAAGGAACTCCGCGGCAGCGCCGGCGACAAGATCCAGGTCGGCGACCCGTTCGTCATCTACGAGGGCGGCAGCGCGCCCGCGAACGCTGACTCCAAGCAGGACGCCGAGCTCGTCGACCCCCAGCCACCGTCAGACGATGTCGCGGCCGACGAAAAAGATCAGGGCACCGTCGTCGGCAAGGTTGGCGATGATCTCGTCGGCGCTTCCTCCGCTGATGGCAAGGCACTGGCCACCCCCGCTGTCCGCCGCATGGCGCGCGACGCGGGCCTGGACATCAACACCGTCGTCGGCACGGGCCTTGGCGGCCGGGTCACCAAGAAGGACATTGAGAACGCAGCCGCTGGCAAGGGCGCTTCCAAAAAGCCCGCCGCCCCCGCTCGCCGTGAGACGACGCCCGTCTACGACACACCCGCCCCCGCGCCCAAGCGCGAGGTCATGCCCATACCCGCAGGCCAGGAAACCGTCGCGATCCCGTTCCGCGGCGTGCGTCGCAAGATCGCCGAGCGCCTGCGCCACTCGGTCAACAACGCCGTCCACTTCACCGTCATGGACGAGGCGGACATCACCGAACTCAACATCCTCCGCAAGAAGCTGTCGGCCGCTTCGGGCGAGAAGGTCAGCCCGCTGCCCTTCGTCGCCAGCGCCATCTGCAACGTGATGTCGCGCGACGAATTCCGGGCCCTCAACGCGACCGTCGACGATGCCAACGAGCAGATCGTCCAGCACCGGGCCGTTCACCTCGGCATCGCGGCCGACACCGACAGCGGGCTCATGGTCCCGGTCATCAAGGACTGCGACGGGCTGGGCGTCCTCGAGATCGGCCGCGAGGTCGCGCGTGTGGCGCGGGCCGCTCGCGACCGCTCGATCGGGCGGGACGAGCTCATGGGCTCGACGTTCACGCTCAGCAACGTGGGCAGCCACGCGGGGCGCTTTGCCACGCCAATCATCAACTACCCCGAGGTCGGCATCCTCGCCGCCGGGCGTGGACGCGAGGGCATGGTCGTCAAGAACGGCATGTTCCGCGTGGGCATGCTGCTCCCCTTGAGCCTCGCGTGCGACCACAGAGTGGTCGACGGCGCGACCGCGGCCCTCGCGCTCGCCGAGATCATCAAGCTCCTCGAGAACCCGGAGTCACTGCTCGCACCGGCGCGGAGCTGATTCCTTTTCTCCCTTCTGGGAGAAGGTGCCCGCGCAGCGGGCGGATGAGGGGCCTTCAAAGCGTTGCCACGAAGAATCAGATGCGCCCTCACCCCAACCCTCTCCCCCAAGGGGAGAGGGAGCAGGATTCAGAACAACCCGAGCTGATCCCCCGCCTCGTGCTCGACGCGCTCGACGAGTGACGGGTCGTTGTTCCTGATGTTCCCCACCCGGCTCGACACGGGCGTGAAGCGCAGGTCGTCCGGCTCTGTCGGCTCGCACAGCGCGATTGCCTCTTCGGGCTTGCCGGATAGCCACACACTCCAGTCCTTGCCCCGCAGCATGACGGGCGAGCGATCATGCAGCTCAGCCATCCGGCCGCGGGCCTGGGTCGTCATGATCGTGAACGTGGTCAGCGTTTCTTCGCCGACGCCCCACTCCTCCCACAACCCGGCCAGCAGCATCACCGGGCTTTCCTCTGGCGCGACGAAGTATGGCTTCTTGCGCTTGAGCTCTTTGAGCGATTGCCACTCGTAGAAGCCGCTGATCGGGACGACGCATCGGCGTTTCTCGAACGCCTCGCGGTAGGCCGGCTTCTCGCGGACGGTCTCGCTCCGCGCGTTGAACATCTTGACGCCCACCGCCGGGTCGTTGGCCCAGCTCGGCACGAGCCCCCAGACCTTCCTCGTCAGCTGCAATCGCCCGTCATTGATCGTGAGAATCGGGACTTCCTGCATCGGGCCGACGTTGTAGTTGGCGCCGATCTCGTTCTCGAACTCCCCCGCGGCCTCGGGGCCCGTGCCGAGGATCTGTTCCAGCTGGTTCCGGAGATAGAAATACGCGTATCGCCCGCACATGGGGAAATGGTACACTGCCCGCATGGCTTCGCCGCAAGACCTCGTGCCCGTCACCGACGCCGCCGGCCCCGCCGAGGCGCACATCATCGCCTCCATGCTCCGCGAATCGGGCGTCGAGGCGTTCGTTTTCGACACCGCCAACCAGACCCTCCAGTGGGATGCGCCGCGGATCATCAACCCGTATCTCGTCCACGTGAAGCGCGAGGATATTGAGCGGGCTCGCCAGCTCATCAAGTCCAACCGCGAGGAATCGGTGGACCTGGACTGGGACGAGGTAGATGTCGGATCCGCGGGAGACGAGACCATCGCCGAGGTCAATAGCAGACCCGAACGCGAGAAGATAAAGCTCGCTGAGTGGAAGTTCATCACGCCGCTGAATCTACTCATCTTCATCATGATCATGGCGATTATCTTTACAGTCATATTGTCTTTACCAGGCGGACGCAGTTTTTTCGGTTTCTAAGACGAATGCATCACCCCCACTCTCAGGTACTCCAGAGGCGCCGTGCGATTTGCACTTGTGTCCGTATTTGTGAATCACCAAGTTTTTCGACCTTATGAAGGCCTTCTTATGTGCTCTTCACGGTTCTGTTTGATTCAACCAGTACAAATGAGACTGTGATAGAACCAAACCAGGATTATGGAGAATTGAAATGAGCAAGGTCATCACCGGAATCTTCGACACCCCGAACAAGGCCGCGCAGGCTGTCCAGACGATTGAGGCTCGCGGGTTCACACCCAGCCAGATCTCACTTATCACCTCCGATGGCGTCGACCGCGACGCGTTCACGATCGATTCGCACTCGAAGCTCGCCGAAGGTGCCGCTATTGGTGCAGCCGGTGGCGGAGCCGTCACAGCCCTTGTCGCGGGACTCACCGCAGTCGGAGCGGTCGCAACGGGAGGCGTTGGTGTGCTCGCAGCAGGGCCACTCGTGGCAGCACTCGCAGGCGCTGGTGCCGGTGCCGCCGGTGGCGGCGTGCTCGGCGGCCTGATCGGCGCTGCATTCCCCGAGCACGAGGTCAAACACTACGAAGACGCGATCGGGAAGGGACAAGTGATGGTCGGTGTCGAGTGCGACGACAAGGATCGCGAATCAACCGTCAAAGATACATTCAAGCACTTTGACGCCAACCACGTTTCCACGGCCTGATCAACGAAGCCATATCAAACCTGCAACCACTCAGGGCGAGGGGACCAGTCCCTCGCCCTTTTTCGCCATGATCGCTTTCGTGTAGCAAGGCCCAAAGCCGAGCCGCATCGAGTTGCGATCCGTCGATGCCCCAGGCAACGAATGGATGACCACGATCTTCGCGCCTCTTTCCTGCGCCCCTCTGACGCGGTGCAGGATCAGCGCCTGCTGCACGCCTCGTTTGCGATAATCTTCCAGCACACTCACACCGAACAGCACACCCACCGGGATGTCGTCGCCCCGCGGATACTCCGCGGCACCTGCGCCGACGATGGTGTCCCCAAACTTCGCGACGAGGTACTCGCTGTGCGGGTGCGTCAAAATTTTGCGGTGCATGGCGAGTTCTTTCTCGGTCGGTTCGCGCGGTTCGGGCAGGAAGCCGCTCATCGCGACACGCCACGATTCGAGCACGAGAGCCTCGTCTGACGCATCGACTGCCTCGATGACCAGCTCGTTGCCATCGGCATCGACCGGCCAACCCTGGGCGGGGACCGCATCGACTTTCTCGCCCGCTTCCAGCAGCCGAACGAGGACCGTTTCGAATTGGCGCAGCTCGAAGCCGTGGCTGGCCATCGCGCCGAGAAGCGACTCGTCGGCGAACTGCGCCACCTCCGCCCGCGGCTCGACGCCTCGGCTTTCGTAGAAGGCCACGAGGCGGTCGACCTCGTCCTGCGTGACCTCGCCCTCAAGTCCGATGCCGCAGGCCTGGTTGGCCCACGAGCCCGGCTCCAGGTACGCCATCACGCCGCCCATGATCCGCTCGTAGGTCGCCCCGAGTTCGGTCATCGCGCGGGCTTGGCGGGCTT
>Ga0209578_10002295_pt1 | contig 16127 bp, 11 predicted proteins | sample tdAd472_FD_187127 | JGI IMG/M metagenome (GOLD analysis project Ga0209578, IMG submission 187127) | Marine sediment microbial communities from the Atlantic coast under amendment with organic carbon and nitrate - tdAd47.2 (SPAdes)... | ecosystem: Environmental > Aquatic > Marine > Coastal >...
GATCCAACCGAGGGTAATGGTCGCAGATGCGATCCAGGAGACGAGTAACAGAGACAGTGTGCTCAAGCAGACCTCCTAGATAGGCATGATGCATGGACTTGGCAGCTGGGGCTTGCTTCATCTGCTCGACAAAAGAGCGGTCTGAGAGGAAGCTCTTTAACAGACGCTGCAAGTGCTGATTTTTCACCTGTTTTGCCAGGTCCTCGAATTGCTGCCATAGTTTATTAACATCTTGCGGACCTGTTGGCAGAAAGAGGGTGGGATCAACTTCCTCGGGGTCCACCCGCTCTATGTCGCTGATATTGAGTTGCAGTTTACCTTGATAGCGCTCTACCCTAGCGTGCACGCGCACCACATCATTGACGCTGAAGTCCTGATCAAATTCCGGAGCTCGCTCCCAGATGCGTCCCTCAGTCTCCCCGGTGTGATCGCCGAGACGAATTCTGAGAAAGGGATTGCCACTGCGGGTGTTTCCCAGAGTCTTAGCCTTGACCAGGAAGCTACTGACGAACTTCTCATTCTCTTGGAGTTCTGCAATAAAACGTTTTTTTTCCACTAACGCTGTCCAATCATTGGAATTTCCACAAACTGCCATTACAAAATATTACATTCTACCTGAACCAATGCCGAAGTCAAAGGATAAAGGGTTTAGAGGAGGGATGCGGGAAAACCTTGGATGGGGCTCAAAAAGTTTTTCTCTCGTGGGAAAAGGTAGGGGGTAATGTCAGTTGTCCGTGGTCAGTAGTCCGTTGAAAAAAGCGCCTAGCGGATGACTAGATAGCAACAACACGCTATGCGCTTGGCGCTCTGCGGCGAACGGAGTGAGTCACAACGGACAACTGACCACGGACGACGGACCAACTAACGAAATTGCTTGGCGTAAGCAGCCGCCTCAAGTCCAGCCACACAGCCCTCTCCCACCGCCTTGGCAAGCTGCCAGGGCAGGCCGCAGATGTCTCCGGCCGCCAACACACCGGCAATGTTGGTTCTCTGCTTCTTGTCGGTGGCAATAAATTGGGGTGAATCAGTGTCCATGGCCACCCCGAGTTCACTGGCAAGCTCGATGGCGCCTTTGGCCCCCAGTTCAATAAAAACTCCTTTGACATCCAGGCGTGAGCCATTATCTAGGAGCAGCCCTTCTACCTGTTCTTGGCCAATGATTTCTGTCACCTTGCGACCCTCATGCAGGGTGGCCGTACTCTGCCTGATCTGATGGTCCAGAACTTCAGAGATCTCCAGGTGGTCACAAATAAGATGGACCTCGCTCGCATAGAATGTCATGGTGAGAGCACCGCTGGCTGCAGCGCTTTCATTACCGACCACTGCAACCGGCTCACCGCGAAAGAACCCTCCATCGCAGTCCACGCAGTAGCTCACTCCACGCCCCAGCAATTCTTTTTCTCTCGGTACTCTGAGTTTATTGCGGGAAATCCCCATGGCCAGAATAAGTGCTCGGCACCTGAGTTCCTCCCTGCTTTCATTTTGCACAACGAGCCACTGGTCCTCCTGGTAAACTTTTAGCACGTCCTCATGCATGAAACTGGTGCCCGCTGCCTCTGCCTGCTGAATTCCCTGCTGGAGTAAATCTTCGCCCGCGGTTCTTTCCATGCAGCAGTAGTTTTCAATGTGGGCCCGGTGGAGACTGCTCTTGGCTGGTTTGCCCATAACCAAGACTGACACTTTGGCACGAGCGGCATGAATGGCAGCCTGCAGTCCTGCCGGTCCGCTCCCCAAGATGATGACGTCGTAGATCTTGCCTGTCATTGGCTTCTCCTTTGCTTGACGGCTTCGTAAAAAGTCCATCTGTCCGCCGCAGGCGGATTGCACTTCATCTTTAGTCATTGCGACGTACTGCTAAGTACGCCTCATTCCTAAAGATTATTCGCGCTCGCTGCGCTCCGCTCAGTCCCACCACTTCGTGGCGGGTTCCCAGTTTCGCGCGCCTTGCATCTGGAGCTTTTTACTGTGCCGTCTAGGTGCTGACTTTTTACGAGTTCGTCTTGATTAAGATGATCGAGCACTTTCATAAATAAAGTGGCTCCTTTCCGAAGCAGTGGATCTACTAGATTTCCGCTGGATCAGTAAAGCATTGCTGGGCAGGTTGACCGAAGTAAATGGTAATCCGATGGATACCCTTGCTGAGTGAGCGGTGAACTACATAGCCGGTGTTGTGGAACACAGCCGTGGCTTCCTGATTGCTGGGGTCAACGTAGGCGATAAAACCGGCAATGTGTTTGCTCCGAGCGATCTGCACCAGATGGTTGAGTAAATAGCTGGCAACCCCTTTCCCTTGCCACTCTTGCCGCACCGCAAAGTCCACCTCTGCCATGTTGTTCTCTTCATCGAGCACGTACCGTCCCAAAGCGATGATATTTTCGGCGCCCATGTCACCGAGCACACCTACCACTGACATTTCCTTTTGATAATCGATATTGATGAGCTCCTGGAGGTTGCGTTGAGGAAACACTCGCATGGCGGAGATAAATCTGACATGTGAACCGTGGTGGGGAAGGGCATGAAAGAATTCCTGCAGGCTTCTTTCATCAGTGGGTTTTACCGGTCTGAATAGGACTCTCTCGTTCTCTCCACACGGCTGACTCGCTTCCCACTCATCAGGGTACTGAGCGGATTCGTCGGGTGGCAGAAGCTGATCTTCGTAAAGATAGCGTAGCCTTTTGGCAGCTGCCAGCAGTTCTTCACGGAATTTGGGATGGGCCAGGTTGATCAAGGCGAGGGCGCGTTCGCGTACGGTTTTGCCGTAGAGATTCACAGCGCCGAATTCGGTAACAACGTAGTGGACGCCGCCACGGGTGTTTACTACCCCGGCACCCTCACTGAGGTGGGGCACGATCCGAGACTCACGCGCATCCAGGGTAGTTGACGGTAAGACGATGAGGGACTTTCCCTGTTTCGAAAAAGTGGCGCCGCGGATAAAGTCAACCGAGCCGCCCACGCCGCTATAGATGCTGTAGCCCATGGAATCGGCACAGACCTGTCCGCTCAGATCCACCTGTAGGGCCGAGTTGATGGAGACCATTTTTTCGTTCTTGCTTATGACCGAAAAATCATTGGTGTATTCGATGGGATGAAATTCCACCATGGGGTTGTTGTGAGCAAAATCATACAGTTTTCTGGACCCCATGCAGAAACTGGCGATTATTTTTTTGGGATGTAGAGTTTTTCTGGTATTGGTGATGACCCCTCGCTCCACCAGGTGCAGGTAGCCGTCAGTGAGCATGTCCGTGTGGACACCCAAGTCTTTTTTCCCTTCCAGAGAATAGAGGGCGGCATTGGACACACTACCAACTCCAGCCCGAATGGTGGACCCATCCTCTATGAGCTTTGCCACCTGTTTGCCGATCTGGTGCGCAGTTTCGTTCATGAGCGGCGGCTCCATTTCCAAGAGTTCTTCTTCATGCTCCACGATGGCGTCCATATCCCGTAGATGAATATAACTGTCACCAAGGACTCTGGGCATACGAGGATTGACCTGGGCAATAACAACATTTGCGTTGGCTGCTGCCGCCTTGACGATGTCCACAGCTATGCCGAAGGAACAATACCCATGTTCATCCGGGGGGGAAACCTGAATGAGGGCTACGTCGACGGGGGTGTGACCACTGTGGAAGAGATCTGGCACGTCAAAGAGATAGATAGGCGCGTAATCCGCTCTCCCTTCTGCGACCGCCTGGCGCGATCCCGAAGCCACATAAAGCGACTTGAGGCGGACCTTGTCACGGAAAGTCTCATCCGTGTAGGAAGTCCTACCCAGGGAAAGCAAGTGGAGAACCTCCAAATCCGCCAATTCGATAGCCACGCGCTCTAGGGCGCGCACCAGGTGTTGAGGTTCTCCGCAGCCTGAGCCGATAAAAACGCGGTGGCCGCGGCGGACAAGCTGCATGGCCTTTTCCGCGCTCTTGATTTTGTCAGCGTATTCGGCACGCCAGTCAGCACATTTTGTCTGGTCAACCCTGGACGAACGTTCTGACTTACTGGGTTGACCGGCGCGAGTAGAGTTTGATTCCATCTGTTTCTATACCTTGACTCTGTTGACATCTGTCTGATTTCTCAATAATCTTATGGCCGGTCGGTGGCAGTGTCAACCATAGGCTTTACAATGAGTAGACTGAAACACAGAGAACAAAGTACAGAATACATCCGACATCAATAGTTCTAAGATTTTGCTGATAAGCTGCCCGGGATCATGGTGACGGAGGACTTTGGGGCAGGAATTTCCAAAGGACGGCCGCAGTTATAATCATAGTCAGACAGAGAATCTGGCCCATGGAAAGCAGACCCCAGAGTAAACCAATCTGTGGATCGGGCTGCCGGAAAAATTCAATCAGAAAGCGAAAGATTCCATAGCCGCCCAGGAATAGGCAGACCATAGTGCCGGGTCGAAAAGACCGATCTTTGAGTAGCCACAGTATGATGAACAACACTACTCCCTCAAGAGCGGCCTCGTAGAGTTGGGAGGGATGCCGCGGTTCCGGGCCAGCCAGGGGAAACACCATGGCCCAGGGCACTGTGCTGGGACGGCCGTACAGTTCGCCATTTATGAAGTTGCCCAAGCGCCCGAAAGCCAGGGCAACGGGGGCGGTGACAACTACTGCATCCGCGCCCTCCCAGAAAGGGATCTTACGACGGCGAGCGAAGATGAGGCCCGCCAGTACGGCGCCAATGAGTCCACCATGAAAAGACATACCGCCGTGCCAGATAGCGATTATTTCGAGCGGATGCTGCAAGTAGTAAGTGTAGTTGGAGAATTGGTAGAAAAGAACATAGCCGAGTCGGGCTCCGAGGATGAGGCCGATGGCCAGGGTAAAGATGAGATCCTGGAGTGGAGCCCCTACGAGACCTAGGTTGCGAGCCCGACGCTGCTTGCCGATGAGAAAATAGCACGACACAAAGCCGAGTACGTACATGAGTCCATACCAGCGCAGCTTGAAAGGGCCAATCTCGATTATGTTTGGATTTATCTTGGGATATGGCAACATAATGTTGGCTACTGCTTACAGGCAGTTATCTAATGACTAAGGGTGGTAACAGTTCTAAATTATTTTGGCCCAGTAGCAGTATCATAAGAGTGTTGAGGCGGTCAACTGAAGTATGGTACGTAGTTTGATATCAGTTGTCCGTGGTCCGTAGTCAGTTATTTTTCCTCTATAAGGTATAAAACCAATTGTGGATAGTATCAGAGAGGCTATGAATTCTTCGGGTCGAATAAGGAAGGACGGAGGGAGCGGTCTATGCCAGCAGTACTTTCAATAGTAGGAAGATCGAAGGTGGGAAAAACCACTTTTTTGGAAAAATTAGTTCCTGAGATAAAGAACCGAGGCTATCGGGTCGGTACCATTAAACATGACGCTCATGATCATTTTGAAATTGACCACAAAGGCAAGGATACCTGGCGGCACCGGGAGGCTGGCGCGCAGGTGGTTGCTATCAGCTCCCCTACACGCTTTGCCCTCACCAAAATGGTGGAGAGCGAGCTGGAGGTGGATAGCATTGTTGCTACCTACTTTACGGACGAGGATCTGGTGCTCACGGAAGGCTATAAAAGCGGGAGCAAAGCGAAGATCGAGATTTGCCGAAAGGAGTTGAAATCAGAGCTTCTCTGCAGCCAAGCAGATCGTCTGGTAGCAGTGGTAAGTGATTTCTCGGTGGCGGTGGATGTTCCCCTATTTGAGTTGGAGGATATATCAGGGGTGGCAGATTTCATTGAGGAGCGTTTTCTGAAGAAAAAAGCTGAAGCCAATGTGGTGCTCAGACTGGATGGCAAGAAGGTACCCATGAAATCGTTTGTAAAAGACTTTGTCCTGGGTGGCATTTTGGGGATGCTCTCCAACCTAAGGGGTTACGATGATCCTAGCCAGGTGGATATATCCATCCGGCTTAAAAAAGATTAACGGCTTGGTAAAAAGTCCATCTGTCCGCCGCAGGCGGATTTACTGTGCCGTCTAATTTCTGGTTTTTGTGAGTCCATTAACCTTGAGTGACGAGGGTGAAGTGGCTGGTATGGTTGGTGTAGTCCTGGTGGGAGGAAAGAGCCGTCGTTATGGCCGCAACAAGGCTCTGGAATTCTTCCAGGGTGAACGACTCATTGATCGACAGGTGCGGACTGTTGGGTCCCTGTTTTCTGAGGTGCTGGTTATCACCAACGAGCCAGAGCTCTATCTTCATTTGGACGTGACCATTGTCCGAGATGTCATTCCTGGACAAGGGCCTTTGGGAGGGATTTACACTGGGCTTCTCTTCGCCCAGGGTAAGAGTGTGTTTGTCACGGCCTGCGATATGCCCTTTGTCCAGCCCTCTGTTGTCAGACGTATGGTGCAGTTGGCCAAGAACTATGATGTGATCGTTCCTGAGAAAATTGAGGGGTTGGAACCGCTCCACGCCATCTATTCGTCCCGTTGCCTGCCTCACATAGAGCAAATGCTGGATCATGGCACACTCCAAGTCATCAATTTTTTCCCTGCTGTGAAAGTGTTTCGGCTCAGCTCAGAAGAAATTGGGCAACTGGATCCCCAGGGACTCTCCTTTGTCAATATTAACACTCCCGATGATATGGACAGAGCCAAGGAGCTGCTGGAGGGGGTCGAAGAGAGCCGTATCGACTAGCCCGGATAATTCATGAATCGGCTGCTGCGACCGCGAATAATATGATCGTCCTCCCGGGCGTCCTCGGGGCTTGAAACCTGCGACGTACTTGAACAGTACGCCTCGGATTCAACTCCCTGCGGTTGCCCGGTGGCAAGCCCATCTTCACGGTCTCGCGACACAGATTCATGAATTATCCGGGCTAGGCACCATCTCATTTTTTTTGACCTAAATTTTTGATGTGAAATGGTGGTAAACGTGAACAAGCTAGTATCGTTGGAAGAGGCACAAGGTCTTGCTTTGGCGGCGGCAGTACCTCTGGCCACGGAGAAAGTGCAGCTCGAAAATGCTAGCGGTAGGGTGCTGGCAGAAGAGGTTCGGGCCTTACGGGATGAGCCTCCTTCAACCCAGGCAGCCATGGACGGCTATGCGGTTCACAGTGAGGACGTGGACGCTGCTTCTTCAGAGAAGAAAGTTTTTCTAGCCGTGGTAGGAACAGTTGGGCCCGGCCAGCAGATCGATCAACAGTTAAAGCGAAAAGAGGCGATACGGGTCATGACGGGAGCGATCTTACCCGCCGGAGCTGACGCGGTGGTACCCCAAGAGATGACCGAGATTGTTGCCGAGGGAGTAGTGGTAAAGGCGCCTGTGGTGCCGGGAGACTATCTGATTCCTGCTGGGGCCGAGCTTCAGATGGATCAGCACCTTCTCTCCGACTCCACGGTCCTGGGAGTCAGGGAACTGACGATACTGGCAACCCAGGGATACAGCACGGTAAAGGTGCGAAGGCAGCCTGTGGTTGCGGTTTTGGCAACCGGCAGCGAGCTGGTGGAAGTGGGCAAGTCCTTGGATCAGAAAGGGGTTTTTGCCAGTAATCTGCACACGGTGTCGCACCTTGTGAACCACTACGGCGGCAGAGCGAGAGCCCTGGGGATTGCAGGAGATAAGGTGGAAAGGTTAGCCCGTTTTATCGAAAAAGGGAGCAGGGCTGATGTGATAATTACCACCGGTGGCACAGGCAAAGGGGAGAAAGACTTGGTGTCTGCTGCGATTAGCACATTGGGGGGTAATGTGCTTTTTCACGGGGTGGCCATGTCTCCAGGAAAACAAGCACTGTTCGCCAAACTTGGCGGAACTTTGTTGTTTGGTCTACCTGGGAGACCAGCCGCCACCTACATTGCTTTCGAGCAACTGGTTCGTCCGGTGTTGCTCCAAATGCTCGGTCTTTCCCAAGTTTTTCCGCCAGAAACTACCGCTGTCTTGAGTGGTTCAGTGAAGGTCAGGGGCAAGCTTCGGTCGTTTCTCTTCGGTCGTTTGATTTTCGGGCCTGCCGGCCTAGAGGTTGAATCTCTGCGCTCAGAGAGGAAGGGGATACTCACCGAGATGTTGGCAGCCAACTGTTTGCTACAGGTTCCTCCAGGAAGAGACCGGTTGGATGAAGGAGAGCCAGTTAAGGTCCAGTTGCTTGACCTAGGCCTCGATGGGCTTTCTTATTTTGAGGTTCCACCCTACTAACTACTGACCACTAGATAATTTCATCTGCGGCGAAAGCCTACTATTTCAGAGAGCGCATGGACAAGGGTGTGGATATCTTCTTGGGTGTTGTAAGGGCCGACACTGGCGCGAACCGTGCCGTGAGGGAAGGTATTGATGGTGCGGTGTGCTGCGGGGGCGCAGTGGAGTCCCGAGCGAACGGCAATTGCATAAGCTGTGTCCAAAATATGCGCAACTTCAGAACAGTCCAATTCTTGTACATTAAAAGAAAGGGTACCGGTACACGAACTTTTGTCCGGAGAGCCGTAGAGGATGATTCCGGGAAGCTGGCTCAGTCCAGCCGCAAGGCTTTCTATGAGACTTTGCTCATGAGCCGCTATGGCTTCTAGGCCTAGCTTTTGGACTTCGGCTATGCCCGCGGCAAGACCAGCAAGACCAGGGGCGTTGAGGGTGCCGCTTTCGAATCGCTCCGGCCAGGTTTCAGGCTGCTCCATCGATTCAGAGTAAGTTCCGGTGCCACCCTCCCACAGTGGTTCCAGTTCCAGACCAGGTCTGACATAAAGAAAACCCGTACCCATTGGTCCCAATAAACCCTTGTGCCCCGGGCCCGCCAGGAGATCTATATTGGACTCCTGTGGATCTATTGGGATCCTTCCCATGGTTTGGGCAGCATCAACCAGCAGAAGAATACCGTGCTCACGAGCAATCCTTCCCACCTCGCTCAGCGGCATCAAGTTGCCGGTAACATTAGAGCCATGGATCAGAGCAATGAGGCGGGTCTGTGGGCGGATTAGTGGTGAGATGTCAGCGGGATCCAGTTCGCCTCTGGGGCTGCAGGGGATCTGGCTGTGTGAGATACCCAGCTTTTGCAAACCGCGGAGCGGCCGCATGACCGAGTTGTGTTCCATGCTGGTGGTGACCACGTGATCATCGGCTTGCAGTAATCCTTTGAAGGCCAGGTTTAAAGCAACCGTGGTGCTCGGGGTGCATAGTATGCGGGACGGCTCCACGTTGCCGAGCAATTTGGCGAGGGAGCGCCGGGTACGGTCAATTACCCTGCCGGCCTCTCGAGCTGGAGCATGTGCTGCCCGACCGGGATTGCCCCCGATTTCGTTCAAGTAATGGGCAACAGCATCGATCACTTGTTTCGGTTTTGGAAAAGATGTGGCTGCGTTGTCCAGATAGATCATAAGTCAGCAGATCAAGTTTTCGGCTCCAGAGTACGCCAGAATACTGCCGCCGCGCACGTAGCCGATGACAGTCATGTTGAGACTGTTAGCCAAATCCAGCGACAGGCTGGTGGCGGCGGAGCGGGAAATCAGCATGGGGATTTGCATCTTAGCCGCTTTGATGAGAATCTCCGAAGTAATGCGGCCCGTGGTTACCAGGATCTTTTCAGTGGTGTCCACTTCGTTCAAGAAACACTCTCCAAGTATCATATCTACAGCATTGTGACGGCCAATGTCGGTGCAAAAGATCAGAATTTTCTCGGTATCAGCGAGACCGCAATTATGGACTCCTCTTGAGCGGCGATAAAGCTCAGAGCGGCTATGCAGTTCAGTCATGAGTTGACGGACTTGGTCAGCCCTGATGGCGAGTTGGTTTGTGAGGGGTTGGCTCTGCAACGAGTCCAGGACGTTATAGAAGATTGTACCTTTACCGCAACCGGAGGTAATGGTTCTTTTGCCGAAAAGCTGCTCAGCTAGCTCAGTTCTCTCGCTGGTGAACACCCGAACCTCTTGAGCGTTCTTGTCAACCTCCACACGTTCAAGACTACTCCGTTGTTGCAGTAGACCCTCTGATTTGAGAAAACCCACTGCCAAACAATCAATGTGTGCTCCTGTGCAAAGAAGGGTGATAATCTCCTGGTCATTCAAGAAGATGGTGATTGGCACTTCTCGTACCAAGGCAACACGGGTGTGACGGCATTGATCCTTGGATACGCGCAAAACCTCTACTTCTTTTGTGAGACTATTCATGGTGGCTGCTAGCATCTTCTGTGTGAGGAATGTTCAGCATACCATAGGCCTGATAACCACAGGGACTCTGGAGAAGTACATCGGGATGTTAGGACAAATTTAGCATAACTAAAGAGCACTGCTTTGTCAAAAGAATCCGCCCTGCGGTCTGGGGTCGGGATCTGTTTTCTGACGTTGATAGGGAGTCAACCTCTTGGCTGGCGGGATTTCACTCTTTCACCAAAGCTCGGGCAACTTGCCTAATCCTCGGGTCGTGATCATCCACATACGGGGCTAGCGCTTCTACAACGCGGGGATCAGAAATCTGAGCCAAAGCGAAACCGGCGGCGGCGCGAACCGCAGAGCTCTGTTTCTTGCGAAGCGACAAGAAACCTCCTGGTGCTAACATTTTTGCCAGTGGTTCAATGGCGGTTGGGTCAGCTATCTGCCCTAAGGCTCGGCAGCAAGAAATCAAGCGCTCGGTGAGATGGAATGCTGCTCGCCTCACCTTGCGTCCTTAAGATTAGAAATCCCATCCTCGGTGTAGTTATACTCTATTTAGCCACAGCCAGATTTCTTTTGGGGGGAGTTGTTGGAGCAAGTTGAAAAGAGTTGGCGATCTGTCTGATCCGTGGATCGTTATCGTGCGCATAGTTGGCCAGCACCTCAGCCACCCGCGGATGATTAATTTGTGCCAGAGCCAAGGCTGCTGTGGCGCGAACGTCAGCGCTGTGTCGCTGGCGCCGCAGGAAACCCTTGGACGCCAAGAGTTTGGCCAGAGGCTCAATGCTGGCAGAATTGGCTATCATTCCTAAAGATTGACAGCAGGCCACAACCACCTCCTCATTCTTGGCTGCCTGCATTATGGAGACGATCTTTTCATTGGCTGCCGGTGGTCTGAGCTTCCCCAGGAGCTTGATGGCAGCAACTGCCACATGTGCCTTCTCATTCTCAGTCTGCTCCAGGAGAAGTTTTCCAACCTGATCTGCGTCTAGCCGTTCTGCGAGTTGAAGAGCCGCCTGGTGTACCTGCTCATTGTCATCCACAAGGGCATAGGCGAGTTCTGTCTTCAGGTCATTGGTTATAGTATCAATGACCTCAAGCATACGTATCCGTTCAGCGGGAGTAGTCTGGAGGGCCAATTCACGTTTCACCCATTTGGCCGCTAGCACTCCATGCTCTGCTAAGAGGGCGGCAGCCATTTGCCTTACCCTGAAATCTTCTTCATTCTTAATGATGCTGACGAGCAGAGGCAGGGCCACCACTCTCAGGTTGCCGAGCAATTTAGCCGCATCTTGCCGCCGAGAAAGTTCTTTGGAGCGAAAATCCTCAAGAACGAGCTGTTGGGCCTTGGGTTCCAGGGGTTTGAGGAGGATTTTTTGCAACAAATTGGCCTGCTCACCTTTGGCCTCGACAAGCTCTCGCTGTCGACGGTGGAGGTGCAGAAAAATCTGGCTGGCTGTAGGATATTCACCAAATTGGAGTAGGATTGTGGTTAGACGGTGCAGGAGGTTGGCCAACTCTCTGAGGATGATAGGATCATTTTCTTTCGCAAAGACAATGAGTAGTGGTCCAGTGATTAATTTGGCCAACTGATTCTGCAAGCCTACGTTCAATCCTTCCAACATGCCATGGAAACGATTGACCACCTTTTGGCGTGTCTGCAGGGGACCTCGCAAAAACTGTTGCAGGAGACTATTGACTATCTTCTTGATGTGATCATCGTCTCCCTTCAGCAGGAGATCACTCAGTCGCACCGGCATTTTTCCTGCGAGGGCGTCGAGTGTCTCTACCGGTTCTACTTCTGTCGGTTGTACCTCTGTTACTACCTTGGCTGTTCTCTTAACAGTACGGGTCTCGGTGGGTGTCAACCTGGTTGCTGCAACCCTGGCTTCATATAACCGCTGGTCGAAAAGAATGGACGAAAATCCCTGTTCTCTGCCCAAACGCTTCCAGTAGGCGCCACCAAGGTCTTGGGCAGGAAGTTCAGCCAGTGAGCCAATAAACCCTTGCAGTTCCTCTGCAGAGACGTTGGCCAGAAAGGTGAGGCTGGTAAGAGCGAGAGAGTTCAGGAATTTCAGAAAGGACTGAGCCAGGGTCTCAAACTCGGAGATATCAATTCTTTCCCCGTTCACCAAAAGGGCAGTGGAGACCCGCGCCAAGGTGAGAGCAGGTTTCCTCTCCAGTATACGCTGGAGGGACTGCAGGAGTTGTCCGATAGCAGCGGTGATAGCTTTACTCTTTAGGGGATAGAGCTTGATGCTCCTGGCGGCATTAAGAAGGCTGCGTAAGACTTCGGGCAAATCTTCGAGGTCTGATGCATCCAGTCCTTGTTCGGCATCTTCAAGCTGGGCTGAGATCTCTGCGGTGGTTACAGCAGCCTCTTCAGCAGCAGCTTGATCTGTCTGAACTTCACTTTCTGAATCCGCGATCACGGTATAGCGGACTTGGCTCAAATCAATATGGACAAGACGCTGTTCACCTGAGAAGCGCTGCCAGAATTGTTGGTCAATCATGTCTGCTTTGACTCGACCAAATGCTTCCAACAGGACTTGCAACTCCTCTTCGGTGAGGCCCCTTTGGAAGGTGATGCCTTTGAGTTCCAACCGACTCATGAATTTTAGGAAAGATTCGGCGAAGTACTTAAACTCGGAGACATCAATTCTTTGACCGTTGACGATAAGCGCCTGCTTTATGCCAAAAAACGAGAGGAGTTCATTCTTGGCCAAAAACTTGTCGATCACCTCTTTCATCTGGCGGTTGGCGGTTACGATCGCTTTACTACCGGGGGGGTAAAGCTTTATATTGCGCACCACCACCAGCAGAGAACGAAGTATAGTTGAGATGAGAGGCAGGCTTTCTTGGTCCAGTGGGCTGGCCTCCGGTGCAGCTTCGGCCGATCTCTCTGCGGTATAGTAAACTGCCTCTGCAGAGTTGAATATTTTGTTGCCGGATGCTGCCTGGACTTTTTCATAATTGCCAGCCTTTTCCAGGTTGGTGGACCGCTTGAAGTGGTACGCTAATGTAGCTGCAGACGGAACGAGACGTTGTTCGTAGAGGACTTCCTGATAGTTGCCGACATGCTCATGCAACTCCTGTCTCCGATCTTCGTCGATGGTTCCATAGGTGATGTCCAGAACCCGTTTGCTCAGGAAGCTGATGATCTCATCATTCAATTGAAATTCTGAACTCACTAACCCCTGGGCCACAGCCTGATCAATAAACTCCAGGACCCTAGCCTCCCTTTCCTCGGAGCTGCCGGAGAGCATACTCAAGGAGACATTTTCGCCAAATGTAGAGGCCTGGTCGAGTAACCGCCTGTTTTCTTCATCGAGGGCAGCAATTTTCTGCTGTACAATTTCTTCCAGGGATTTGGGAAGATAGCCTTCCTCCAGAGGTTCGGCTGTCCACTGGTTGCCCACCAGGGTTATTTTCCTGTCCTGGACCAGTTTGCGCACAATCTCGTTGAGGAAAAGAGGGTTTCCCTGGGTTGTCTGGGCCAGGTTCGTCTCATAGTTCTCTGGCAATTTCAATTCGGGGAAGATTGCCTTCAAGTGTTCAGAGATATTTGCGGCAGTGAGCGGTGTAAGGCTGACTTTGTGGATGTCCAATTCTTTACAGTGAGTACCATAGAATCGCTCCAGAGGGGCGGGTTGGCCATCCCCTCCATCCTGACGGGTATCTGTGGCAGTAGCGCAAATGAGTATAGGAAAGCTCCGGTCAAGAATAAGCCGCCTCAGGAGGAGTAAGGTGGCCTCATCCACCAGGTCGAGGTCATCGATTAACAAGATGAGGGGACGTGAATCGAGAATCTTGGGGATGAAATGTACCAGGGTGGTGAAGAGTCCCTCGCGCTGTGTTTTTTCATCGTCCTTGCTGTAGTCGTCTGTCTCTCCCAATTGCGGTAGTACGTACGAAAGGTAGAAGATTTCCTTCGGTTTCAGGGTCTCCAGGATATCCACGCCCTTTTCGGTTTTTTGATTCAGAACGTCTACCAAAATGCTGGTGGTGAGGTAGTAAGGACGAAAAAGCTCCTGGGGATTCCCCTTCACCGTGATCTGCCAATTGTCGTTCCTGGAGAGATTCTTTTGGACAGCCTCTAGAAACTCACTTTTACCCATACCTGCGGCGCCTTCAACGATGAGGAACTGACTTTGGCGTTCATCGAATTTCTCAAGGGCCGCAGCCACATGTTTGAGGTGAAGTTCTCGGCCGGAGATTTTTGCCTTCTCAAGCTGATGCAGAGCTGTCTTGGCAAATACCTGCTGAGGCGAGAAATCGCCGGCGCAGGCCAATTGATCGCGTCCTGCTTGTTTGGCGTAGTAGAGGGCGGTATCAGCGGTGCGAATGAGATCTTTGCCGGCCTGGGCATCGTGAGGAGCAGAAGCGATCCCTATGCTCAGGGTGATGGAAAATTCACCTTCTGTCTCCTGGAGCAATACGGGTTTGGTGTGGACCAACTCCAGGAGTCTTTCGCCCACTTGCTTGGCCCCCTGCTTATCCACCTGGGGCAGGAGTATGATGAATTCATCTCCCGCATAGCGAATGGGATGGCCGTTGTCTCCGGCCGCCTCTCTGAGCAAACTGGCCACCCAGACGAGGGCCTGGTCACCGGCTTCGTGGCCGTGGGTATCGTTGATTTGCTTGAAATGGTCCACGTCCATCATGAGCAAAGATACCGGATGGTTTTCGATGGAGTCCCACGGGACTTTATATTGCAGATAGTTCAGGAGAAAACGACGGTTGTAGATACCGGTGAGCTCGTCTTCAAATATCAGGCGTGAGGGATCTTTGCCCACGTTCTGGAGAAAATGAAGAAGATCTTCGTATGCCATACGAGTCCCTCGCGCCTTGCAGTGGAGACGTGAAGCTTATCCGGGCTAGTAGAGAAACTGTTTTTCAGACCATCCGTAGCTAGATGCAAGCCATATGCCAATGGGGGGCAGCCCGAAGGGTGTGAGTCCGCAGGACAATTTCGAATTTGAAACAAACCGTAAATGCAAGGGAACCATTACGAACCGAGATAGTAGATTCTTACGAAGATTTATTGGTCTGAAACCAGGTGATATACACCATTTTCATCCTTTTCAACCTTCATCCCATAGGCACGAACGATCTCTAGCAGTGGTCGACCCAGCAGAAAGTCCAGTTCTTCGTCCTCACGGTTGAGTTTTTGTGTGACAAAAGTACGGATGGCAGTATCCTGGCGGAGTAAGTCCAGCACCTCATCTAAAACTGCCAAATCTCCGGTATCGTGTAACCGGGCAAAGGCTGCATCTAATTTTCTGGGATCGCAGCGCTCGTCATGGACTTCCAACATTTCCAGCAAATCCTGGTCCTCCTTGATGAGGTGACGCCTGGTGAGTTTTGCTTGTTGCCAGAGTTTCTCTAGGCCTTCAGGGGCCCAACATGCCTGAACGCGACATTGAAGGGGACGGTTATCATAAATGGTACAGCCACTCTGGTTTTTTCCATAAAAGATACAGTGGTGCTTCTCTTGGTGTTGCTTGATCTTGATCAGTTCACCGGGAAGGGCGCCGAGACGCCCGTCAATGTTAAATTTGACAGGTTCACCGCGCCTGAGGGTGTAAATCTGCCGGGCTGATAGTACGCCCAGACTCAGAAGTTCTGCATCTTCCGGGTGCAGGGATGGGCTTCCCAGCTGACAGCAGTCCCCGCAACGTAAGCAGTATGGCCGAGTACCATAGGCGATCTGGACCAGTCGTTCCATGAGTTCTTGCCATTTCTGACTCCGAACCGCTGGCTTCAGTTCCTCCCAAATGTTGTTCAATTCTCGATAGCAAGGATCCCGCGTTGTCAGGGTTATGACCTGATCATAGTGGCCTTCCACATGTAGTTTTGCCAAAATCTGCCGCAGTGCCAGACGCATTCCAGCTGCAAATTCTTTGCGCTTGCCGGAGTGAAACAGGTCACGCAATTTAGCTGCATCAAGTTGAATAGGGTGCTTCGAATTCTGCTTCATTATGCAAAGCTTCTTTGAGGGATAAGGTTCAGTTTATGTCAAGCAAAGAAGTTAGGTGTTCTCCAAATGTAACCCATGGGTACGGTCGGAGC
>Ga0209578_10002298_pt1 | contig 16096 bp, 13 predicted proteins | sample tdAd472_FD_187127 | JGI IMG/M metagenome (GOLD analysis project Ga0209578, IMG submission 187127) | Marine sediment microbial communities from the Atlantic coast under amendment with organic carbon and nitrate - tdAd47.2 (SPAdes)... | ecosystem: Environmental > Aquatic > Marine > Coastal >...
CGCACGCTGGACGCAGGACATTGACGCGGCGTTGGAGATCGGTGCGCGGATTGAAACCGGCACGGTTTTCCTGAACCGCGCCGACTACCTCGACCCGGCGCTGTGCTGGACGGGTTGCAAGAACACCGGCAAAGGCGGGGCGCTGGGGGTCATCGGCTATCAGAACCTGACGCGGCCAAAATCCTATCACTTCAAGAAAGTCACGACATGAGCATCACCGGAAACTGGTCATACCCGACGGCCATCAAATTCGGGGCAGGGCGGATCGCTGAACTGCCCGAGGCTTGCGCGCAGGCGGGCATCAAACGCCCGCTGCTGGTTACCGACCGGGGGCTGGCTAGCCTGCCGATCACGGATGCAACGCTGGATATCCTCGAAGCTGACGGTCTGGGCCGGGCGATATTCTCGGACGTTGACCCGAACCCGAACGAGATGAACCTGGACGCCGGGGTAAAGGCCTATCGCAAGGGCGGGCATGACGGGGTGATTGCCTTTGGCGGCGGTTCGGGCCTGGACCTGGGCAAGATGGTTGCCTTCATGGCCGGTCAAACGCGACCGGTTTGGGATTTCGAGGATGTGGGCGATTGGTGGACGCGCGCGGACGCGGATGCCATCGCGCCGATCATTGCTGTGCCGACCACGGCCGGGACGGGGTCCGAGGTGGGGCGCGCCTCGGTCATCACGAATTCTGAAACCCATGTGAAGAAGATCATCTTCCACCCCAAGGTTCTGCCCTCGGTCGTGATTTGCGACCCGGAACTGACGGTCGGCATGCCGCCTGCGATCACTGCCGGAACCGGGCTTGATGCGTTCGCGCATTGTGTCGAAGCGTTCTCCAGCCCGCATTATCACCCGATGAGCCAGGGCATCGCGCTGGAAGGAATGCGGTTGGTCAAGGATTACCTGCCGCGCGCCTTCGCGGATGGCACCGATATCGAGGCGCGCGCCCAGATGATGAGCGCGGCAGCCATGGGCGCGACGGCGTTCCAGAAGGGGCTTGGCGCAATCCATGCCCTCAGCCACCCGATTGGCGCGGTGTTCGGCACGCATCACGGAACGACAAATGCGGTGTGCATGCCTGCAGTGCTGGCGTTCAACGCGGACGCGATCCGGGATCGTTTCGATGCAGCGGCAGCTTATCTAGACATCGACGGCGGGTTCGACGGGTTTTGTGATTTCGTTCAGGAGATGAACGATGCCCTTGGAATTCCGCGCAAGCTGTCCGAAATGGGCGCGGATGCGTCGCGGATCGATAAGTTGGCGGCGATGGCGATCGAGGATCCAAGCTGCGGCGGCAATCCTGTGGAACTGACGGTGGAAAATCTGGCCGGGCTGTACCGGCAAGTGATCTGAGCCGTCCCGGGGGTCAAATAGGTATGGAGCGGGCGTTTACAGCATTCTCTGCGCCCGGGGCGCGCCGCAAGGCGCAGGGCGCGCGCCGGACCGGTCCCGCCGGTCAGGCGCTGGTCTGAGCTTGGCGCGTCCAAGCGAGGTGACGGCCAAACCTGAGCCATAAATCACGCAAACTCTACGGCGCAGCGCCAGCCCACCGGCCCGGCGCGCGCCCTGCTTGGGTCAAGAGTGCGAACGCCCCAACCACGCCAGTCGCCAGCTTTACCCTGCCGCCAGGCCCATGAACGCCCGGATCATCCGGCTGTCGCGCCGTTCGCGCAGGCAGACCAGCGCCTCGTCCATCAGAAGGTTGGCATCGCGGATCGGTAGGGCGACCAGCCGCGTATCGGTGCCAAACTCTGCCTCGCTGACAATTCCGACGCCGCCACCGGCTGCAACGATTTCGCGGACCGCTTCGCGCCCCTCAGCCTCGACATAGCTGCTGGGTTTCAGGCGCGCTGCGGCGAAGGCCTCTTCCAGTTTTGAACGGGTCCGCGAGCCGGTTTCGCGCAACACCAGCGGGCTGCGCGCCAGATCGCCAAGGGAAATGTCCCCTGCGTCCGACAGCGGGCTTCCGGCCGAGACAAAAGCGATCAGCGGCGCTTGCGACAGATCAATCACGTCGTATTCGCTGCCCGATGGGATTTCGCCCAGCACGCCGATGTCCGCCTCATAACTGGCCAGGGCCGCCGACACCTCGGCACTGTTGCCCGATCTGACCGATACCTGAACGCCCGGATAGCGCGCGCGGAACGCGGCCAGAAGTTCGACGATATGATAAGGCGTATCACTGACAATGCGCAGCGTGCCACTGCGCAGGCTGCGACTTTCGCTGAGCATATCGCGGGCCAGATCCTCAATTTCGAACAGGCGGCGGGTGATTTCCAACAAGCGGCTACCGGCCTGGGTGATTTCGATCTGTTTGCGGGATCGGTCAAACAGACGAATGTCATATTCGGCCTCCAGCTTGCGGACCTGATCGGACAGGGCAGGCTGGGTCAGGCTCAGGGCCTCGGCGGCGCGGGAAAATCCGCCGTGGATGGCGACGTTATGGAAAGCGCGGAGTTGGGCGTGGCGCACGTGACTTCTCCATTAGGGTTGCGAATGTGACCCTATCAACCATAGTTTTTTCTGATAGGTCAATCTGTCGTCCTGATTGGTCAGCGGGCTGCCCCTCGCCTCAGGGTGGAAAGAAGCGCAAACGGTTGCAAATAAGGCCAAACAGGCGGGCTTGAATCTGTTGACACAGTGCCGAGCATGCGGGCAGAGTTGTGTCCGACGCAACTGCGTGACGGGGACGACGGGGGAAAATAAAAAAACAACTTCCCATACCTGATCGCATGCGTGAAGGCCGGGTGACATTCGCGGCGTTGTTACAACGTTGCTGCAAAATGAGCCCCACGAACAACTAACGATCCAACGAGGAGAGATCATGAAACGAATTCTTTTGACAGGGGTGGCGGCAATCATCTTGCCCGGTGCTGCCCTGGCCAACTGCCCGGCGATCAGCGTTGCTGATATGGGTGGCGTCGCCGCGGGTGAATTTCCGCAACAATATGAACTGGCAGAGTTCCAGGATGCAGCGGGCTGCACCATGGAGTTTTCTGCGAACCCCGATTCAGCCGCGCTGAACGGTCAGATCGCAGGCAACGGCGACCTGCCTGACCTGGCAGATCGTCTGCCGTCCGAACCGCTGGTCGTGGTGCCTTATGCGGGTGTGGGCAAATACGGCGGGACGCTGGACGTTCTGTCCAACGCGACCGAGGCTGGTACCTCTGACTTCCTGTCGGTGCGCCACGTCAACCTGGTTCGGTATTCCGATGACCTTCAGACCATCGTGCCGAACATTGCCAAGTCCTGGGAATGGAACGATGATTTCACTCAGCTGACCTTCCATCTGCGTGCTGGTCACAAATGGTCGGACGGTGCGCCGTTCACCAGTGCAGACGTCAAATTCTGGTATGACGACCTGCATATGGACACGAATATCTTCGAAGCGCCGAAGGATTACGTGACCGTCGCGGGTGAGCGGATGACCGTTGATGCCCCGGATGAGACCACAGTGGTCTTCAACCTGCCGGCACCCAAGCCCGGTCTGCTGGCACACTTTGCCACGCACTTCGGTCAGGGCTTCCAGCCCAAGCATTTCCTGGGTCAGTTCCACCCCGGTATCAATGCTGACGCAGACAGCCTTGCCCAAAGCCTCGGCTTTGAAAACGGCTATGACGCGATCAAGGCCTATTGGGGCAATTCGGACTGGACGGACACGCCGTCGCCGATGCTGTCCAAGCCGGACCTTGTTGGTGGCCTGCCCAAGGCAACGCTGCCGACGCTGGAAAGCCACATCTACGTGACCGACACGACCGAAGGTCGCCACCTTGTGGCCAACCCCTACTTCCACCAGGTTGATACAACCGGCCAGCAGCTGCCCTATATCGGTGAGCAGGACGAGGTCTATATCAACGACAACGAAGTGCGGATCCTGAAGCTGGTGAATGGCGAAGTTGACTATAAGTCACAGTCGCTACAGCTGCCTTCGGCGCCGCTTCTTCTGGAAAATCAGGAGGCTGGCAACTATTCGATCTACCTCAAGCCGGAAATCACGCTGGGTGCCTTTGGCTTCAACGTGACGCATGAAGATGAAGCCAAGCGCGCCATCTTTGGCGATCTGAGCTTCCGTGAGGCGATGTCGATTGCCATCAACCGCGATGAGCTGAACGAAACGGCGTTCTTCGGCCTGGGTAACGGCACCCAGTATGTCGGCTTCTCGCCGCTGCCGGAGTTTGTTGATCCGGCCTGGGAAAGCTACATGACGGATTTCGATCCGGATGCGGCAAATGCCAAGCTGGATGCAATGGGCCTGGCCGACACCGATGGTGACGGGCTGCGCGAAATGCCCAATGGTGACAAGCTGGTGCTGAATCTGAACTACTCGACGCAAGGCATCGCCGGGCAGACGGTGGAACTGGTCAGCCAGTACTGGCGTGATGTCGGCATCGACTCGGTCGTCAAAGAGGTGACACCGGACGAGTATCGCTCGGCACAGTCCTCGAACCAGCTGGATGTCAGCATGTGGCGCAAGTCGCAGCCGCTGGCCATCGTTCTGGGCAACAACGAACTGTGGGTGCCGCCGTTCGAAAACTACTTCGGCAATCGGACCGGAATGCTGTGGGCAGCACATGTCGACAGCGGAGGCTCGGACGGTATTGAGCCGCCCGAGTACGTCAAGCAGCTGATCGCTGACATCAACGCCTTCCAGTCCGCGGACCAGTCGGGTGATGAGTTCAAGCAGATTGGTGAGCGTATGGTGAAGAACATGGTCGAAAACCTGCTGTTTATCGGCACGGTTCGCGCGCCTGCTCCGATCTATCGTAACAACGATCTGAAGAACTTCATCGAGTTCCAGACACATTCTTACGAGTACTATCGGACCTATCCGTACCGCGCCACGCAGTGGTGGCTGGACGAATAATCGACCGCTTTGGTTGAAAGAAAACAGTTGCGGGCGGCGCGTGTCGCCCGCAACCTTACCCGGACAAAGATCCGGGATTCGGGGCGAAACCCACTGACAAAGTAACGGGGATGGACCAGGCCAGATGATGCAATTCGCGCGATTTGCGTTTGTGCGCGCCGTCATGGCGGTGATCACCCTGATTATCGTTTCATTGATCGTCTTTTCACTGATGGAACTGGTGCCGGGCGACTGCGCCGAACGCTATCTGGCGTTCAAGAACACGCAAGGGTCCAGTATCCAGATCGCCAACGAGTTGGAGGCAGAGCGCCAGCGTCTTGGTCTGGACCGCCCCTTCCTGGTTCGCTGGACCAGCTGGATCGTCAACGCCTTCCAGGGCGAATTCGGCGACAGCTGTATCCTGCGCGTCAACATCGCGCAGCTTCTGGGCGACAAGTTCTGGTTGTCGCTGGGGCTGTGTCTGGCCTCGCTTGTGCTGGCCTATGCGATTGCAATCCCGGTTGGTATCATCTCGGTTGCGACCAATTCCGCCGCGCTGAACAACGGGTTGCGCCTGTTCTCGTACCTCGGGCTGGCGCTGCCGAACTTCCTGCTGGCGCTGATGATCATGCTGGCGGCGACGGTCTATTTCGGGGAAACGCTGACGGGGTTATTCTCGAACGAATTCCGCGATGCGCCGTGGTCAGGGGCGAAGTTTGTCGATTTGTTGAAACACATCTGGTTACCGATCTTCATTCTGGGCTGGTCGGCCACCGCCTTTGCGCTGCAAACCGTCCGGGCGCTGATGAGTGATGAGATTGGCAAGCTTTACGTCACCGCCGCTTCGGCGCGCGGCATCTACGGGCGCAAGCTGCTGTGGCGCTATCCGGCGCGGCACGCGCTGGGGCCGATCGTCAACAGCCTTGGATTCGACCTGAACCGGATTTTCAACGAACTGCCGATCGTCGCATTGATCCTTATCCTGACGGACGCGGGTGCGTTGCTGATCGAGGCATTGGCACGCTCGAACGACCAACAGCTGGCGGGCGCGATCATCTTTCTGCTGACCGCTTCCATCGTGACGCTGAATTTCCTGACCGACCTGCTGCTGGCCGCGATCGACCCGCGTGTCCGCCGAAGCATCATGGGATGAGCCGATGACAGATACCACCGCACAATCCCCGGCCCCGCAGGACGACCAGAAGTCGAAAGAGGCGTATTTCACCGCCTCGCAGCGGCAACTGATCTGGGCGCGGTTCAAGAAGCAACGGGCCGCCATGATTGCGGCCATGGTGCTGATCGTGCTGATACTGTCGGGGCTGTTCGCGCCCTTCCTGTCACCCTACGATCCGACGATTGCCGGGCGCGACAAGGATTACACCAACGGCGCGCCGCAGATGCCGCAGTTCTGCGACAGCAACGGCTGTTCGCTGCGCCCGTTCATCCATGCGGTCACGCGCGAACGGTCGATGGCAACCAATTTCCGCTGGGTGACCAAGGTTGATGAAGATACGCGCCTGCCGATGCAGTTCTTCGTGCGCGGCGATCGCTATAAGCTGTTTGGCTTTGTTCCCGGCAATATCCACCTCTTCGGGGTCGAAGGCGGCAAGATCCACCTGTTCGGCACGGATGAGGACGGGCAGGACATCTTCAGCCGAACACTCCACGCGGTCTGGACCTCGATGCAGGTTGGCACCATCGGCGTGGTGATCGCCTTCGTTCTGGCGCTGATTATCGGGGGGGTCGCCGGATATTACGGAGGCTGGATCGACTCGATCATCCAGATGGTGACCGATGCGGTACGCGTGGTGCCGGTGATCCCGCTGTTCATGGCGATATCCGCGATCATTGCAGCGGAAGGATCGCGCATAGGTATCGGCGACTGGACACTTGTCGAGCTTGGTCCGGGTCTGAGTTCCGAGGGGCGGTTCTTCATCATCTCGATCATTCTGGGGCTGGTCGGTTGGCCCACGCTTGCACGCCGCGTTCGCACCCATCTGCTGACCGAGCGCAATCAGGAATATGTGCTGGCAGCGCAGCTGTGCGGGGCCAAGCCCGGCCATGTGATCCGCCGCCACCTGCTGCCCAGCTTCACCAGCTATATCATCGTCGATCTGGTCATCAGCTTCCCCTACATGGTGCTGAGCGAAACGGCGCTGTCCTTCATCGGCCTAGGGCTGAAAGACCCGGTCAGCAGCCTTGGCGTGATGTTGCAAAAGGCAACCTCGGCCGATGTTCTGCTGAACTATCAGTGGTATTTCATCCCGGTGATTTTCTTCGTCGCCCTCGTCATGGCTTTCGTCTTTGTTGGCGATGGGCTGCGTGACGCTGCCGACCCTTACTCGGATAGCCACTGATGAGCCTTCTGGATGTCGAAAACCTGACGCTGCAATTCCGCACGGATGAGGGGATCATCACGGCAGTGGACAATGTCTCTTTCAGCCTGGAACCTGGCGAGGTTATGGGGCTGGTCGGGGAAAGCGGATCGGGCAAGTCGGTGACGGCCAAATCGCTGATGAAGCTGAACCCCGGCAACGCGATCTATTCGGACGATACAAAAATCACGCTGCATCTGGACAGCGGCCCGGTGGATGTCATGGCGCTGCGCAACGCGCGCGAGATGGAGGTTGTGCGCGGCGGCGCGGTCTCGATGATTTTTCAGGAACCGATGGCTAGCTTCGCGCCCGCCATCAGCATCGGCAGGCAGATGGTCGAACAGCTTCTGGTGCATTCGGACATGAACAAGAAGCAGGCGAAGGATCTGAGCATCGAGATGCTGGATCGCGTCGGGATTTCCGATGCCTCGACCCGCTTTGACCAATATGCGTTCGAATTGTCCGGCGGGATGCGCCAGCGGGCGATGATCGCCATGGCGCTGTCGACCAAGCCGAAACTGCTGATCGCGGATGAACCGACAACGGCGCTGGATGTGACCATTCAGGCGCAGGTCATTGACCTGATGAAAGACCTGGTGACCGAGTTCAACATGGGCATCATCTTCATCACCCATGACCTTGGCGTTGTTGCGCAAACCGCCGACAAGGTGGCAGTGATGTACCTGGGCCGAATGGTCGAACAGGGCCCGGTGCGCGAGGTGATCCGCCACCCGCATCACCCCTATACCCAGGGGCTGATCGCGGCGCTGCCAAAGCTCGACGATCTGGAGGCACCATTGGTGCCGGTGCCTGGCGACATCCCGTCGCCGCTGGAACGTCCGCCGGGATGCGTGTTCCACACGCGCTGTTCCAAGATCATCGGGGATGTCTGCAAAACGGACGTGCCGCAATGGGTGCAAACGGCCGAAAACCACCGCGCCGCGTGCCATCTGTGTGAAGAAGGGTCGGGCGCATGAGTGATACGCCGCTGATTTCGACCGACGGGCTGTCGGTCACCTTCCGGATCAACGCCGGGGCCTTCAAGAAATTCGACTTGAAAGCGGTCGAGGGGATCTCGATCGACATCCCAAAGGGCAGTTTCTTTGGCATCGTTGGCGAAAGCGGGTCAGGAAAGACCACGCTGGGCCGGGCGTTGCTGAAGGCGGTCGATATCTCGGAAGGGACGGCGACCTATGATGATGGAGAGGTTGAATATGACCTCAAAGACCTCTCGAAGGTGGACCTTTTTGAATATCGCAAACGGGCGCAGCTGATCTTTCAGGATCCCTATGCCGCGCTGAGCCCCCGGATGACGGTGCGCGATATCATCGCCGAACCGCTGGAGGTGATGGGGATCACCAAAACACGCACCGACACGGACGAGCGTGTGCGCGAGATTGCCGCGAAATGCCGCCTGAACCTGGAACACCTGCGCCGCTTCCCGCACGCGTTTTCTGGCGGTCAGCGCCAGCGGATTTCCATTGCGCGCGCGCTTGTTTCAGGCCCGAAGTTCATCGTGGCGGATGAAAGCGTCGCCGCACTGGATGTGTCGATCCAGGCTGATGTTCTGAACCTGCTGAAGCAGATCCAGTCCGAAATGGGATTGACCTTCATGTTCATCAGCCACGACCTGAGCGTTGTGGCCCATACCTGCGATCATGTTGCGGTGATGTATCTGGGGCGGATCGTGGAAAGCGCGACAACCAGTGAGCTGTTTGCCCAGCCGCGCCACCCCTACACCAAGGCGCTGTTCTCGGCCATTCCGTCACTGGACCCGGATGATCGCGGCACCGCGCAAAAGCTGGAGGGCGAGATTCCGTCGCCCACGAACCAGCCGCCGGGCTGCAAGTTCCACACCCGTTGTCCGTTTGCCATCGACATTTGCAAGTCGACGGAACCGAAACTGGAAAAATCACCCGATGGGCATGCCGTATCCTGCCATCGCTGGCAGGAACTGCTGGATGAAAGCGCCGCCTGACGCATCGTGCATTTTGATAGGTCGATAAGGCGTATCAATTTGAACAATAGGTCAAACTCGGGCATTTTGCACGGCTAACACGAGGGGGCCGATGCAGGTCATTGTCATTCTTTTGCAGTTGGCCGGGGCAGTTATGTTGCTGCTCTATTCGACGCGCATGGTGCGCACCGGGATCGAACGTGCCGCTGGCTCGGCGTTGCGCGACCTGTTTCTGACGACACGCAAAAGTCTGCTGAAATCCGCAGGTGTGGGTGTGATCGCGGCGGCATCGCTGCAAAGCGCGACCGCTGTGGCGCTGCTGGTCGGCGGCTTTGCCACGACCGGCGTCATGGGTGTGACCGGGGCGTTGGCGGTTGTTCTGGGGGCGGATCTGGGCACGGCGCTGGTTGTGGTGTTCCTGTCGCTCGACCTGGGATGGCTTACGGCGGTTTTGTTACTGGTCGGCGGATTTCTATTCCTGAAAACGGACGCGCGGCTGGCGAAACAGATTGGCCGGGTGCTGATGGGAATTGCGCTGATCCTTATTTCATTGTCGCTGATCAGTCAGGCGACGGTGCCGCTGCGGGAATCGAGGTTTCTGCCGGACATCGTGGCATATCTGGCCTTTGACCCGATCTCGGCGGTCCTTGGCGGTGCGGCGCTGGCGTTCCTGTTCCATTCCTCGGTCGCCGCAATCTTGCTATTTGCGGCCTTCTCGGCCGAGGGGGTGCTGGGCATTGCAGCAGGTGTGCCCCTGGTTCTGGGCGCGAACATCGGCGGTGCCTGTGTGGCCGTCTGGCTGACGCGGTCGGCCCATATCAAGGCTCGCCGGATCACGCTGGGCAATCTGGCCTTTCGTCTGGTCGGGGCGCTGGCGGTTCTGGGCCTGATGCAGATCGTTGCGCCGCCCCTTGGGCGGTTTGCCGACACCGAAGCGCGCCAACTGGTTCTGTTCCATTTCGCCTTCAACGCCGTACTGGTGCTGGTTTTCCTGCCCTTCGTCATCCCCTGCGCAACCTTGTTGAAGAAGATCCTGCGCGACCCGGTCACCAGCGAAAGCGTCCAACCCCCGCGGGTCAGCGCGCTTGATCCCGGCGCGCTGAACGATCCGCGCCAGGCACTTGCCTGTGTGTTGCGGGAACTTTTGCTGATGGCGGGAACGGTCGAACAGATGCTGACCCCGGTGATGGAGCTGTTTGACACGGCGGCGCCTGATCGGCTGCGCAGTCTGCGGACCATGGACCTTGAGGTGAACGAGCGTCACAGCGAGATCAAGCTGTTCCTGGCCGAGTTGAGCCAGCAACAACTGAACCGGGACGAGGCGGTGCAGTTGATGGACTACCTCGACGCCGCCGTGGCGCTGGAACGGATCGGCGACATCATCTCGAAGGACCTGCTGCGCGCCGTTTCGGAAAAGAACGAAAGCGGTTCCAGGTTTTCCGAGGACGGTTGGGCCGAACTGTCGCGCCTGCATGCACGTGTGATGGCCAACGCGCAGATGGCGTTGAATGTGTTGGTTTCCGACGATGTCGATACCGCCCTGCAATTGGTCGAAGAAAAGGAAAAAATGCGCGAATTTGAACGCCTTAGCTTTGATCGCCATGTCAGCAGGCTGGCCACCGGAACCCCCGAAAGCATTGCCACCAGCGATGTCCACATCGAAGTTGTTCGCGCGCTGAAAGAGATCAACTCTCGCTATGCGCTGATCGGGTATCCGGTGTTGCGTCAAAGCGGGATGCTGCGCGACAGCCGGTTGGACAAGACCGGCACAATAGATAGGCAAAACTTATAGTTTGGTATGTATTAACGATTTTTGCGATGCAATAATGCACGCTAATCTGCCCGCAACTTGAAAGACTCGGGCAAGGATACCTACCGATGGCACAGGCAAAAATCGAACCACCGAAGCTGGGCGAGCCCTATCTTCTGACGCCCGGTCCGCTGACAACATCCTATGGCGTGAAACAGGCGATGCTGCGCGACTGGGGCAGTTGGGACGCAGATTTTCGCGCCATGACAGCGGCAATGCGGTCCCAGCTTCTGGAAATGATTGGCCCCGAGGCTGATGCCTTCGACTGTGTGCCGATGCAGGGCAGCGGGACATTTGCGGTCGAATCGATGCTCGGCTCTCTGTTGCCCAAGGACAGCAAGACGCTGGTGCTGGTGAACGGCGCTTATGGGCAGCGGATCGTCAAGACCATGCAATACCTGGGCCGCGCGCATGTGGTCATCGACAAGGGCGATTATATGCCGCCGCGCGGGGCCGAGGTTTCCGCCGCGCTGGCCGCAGATCCTGCGATCAGCCACGTGGTGCTGGTGCATTGTGAGACGTCTTCGGGCATTTTGAACCCGGTGAGTGAAATCGCCGAGGCGGTCAAATCCGCCGGCCGCAGCCTTCTGATCGACTCGATGAGTGCTTTTGGCGCGCTGGAACTTCAGGCGCATGAGGTTCCCTATGACGCCATCGTCAGTTCGGCCAACAAATGCATCGAAGGGGTGCCCGGTTTCGGCTTTATCATCGCTCGCAATACGATGTTGGAGGCGGCCGCAGGCAATGCGACATCCCTCAGCCTGGATCTGCATGATCAGTGGACGGCCATGAACAAGACAGGCCAATGGCGCTTTACCCCGCCGACCCATGTGGTCGCTGCCTTCATGGGGGCGCTGACCCAGCACCGCGCCGAAGGCGGCGTTGCGGGACGCGGCGCCAGGTACACGCAGAACCGCGACGTGATGGTCGCGGGCATGCGTGACCTGGGGTTCGAGACGCTGTTGAAAGACCGCTGGCTGTCGCCGATCATCGTGACATTCTTTTGTCCTGCCGATCCCGCATTCGAATTCACCCGCTTTTACGAGGCGATGAAATCCCGCGGCTTCATCATCTATCCCGGCAAACTGACCGTGGTGGACAGTTTCCGCATCGGCTGTATCGGCCAGATGGATGCGGATGTCATGCGCGCGGTCGTCGAAGCCGCCCGTGACAGCCTGACCGACATGGGCGTGGCAAGCGCTGCCCCGCCCGCAATTGCACTGGAAGAACGCGCCCGATTGGCCGCCTGAACCTGAAAGACAAAACAGATGAACGATATGACCCCTGCTGACATCGTGATAAATGAACGCGCCTATGCTGCGCCGAAAACCACCGCGATCGCGATTTGCCTGGACGGGTGTGAGCCCGCCTATCTGGATGCCGCCATCGCCGACGGGCTGATGCCAACGCTGAAGCGCATGCGCGAAACGGGGACTGACCGGCTGGCCCATTCCGCGATCCCGAGCTTTACCAATCCGAACAATATGTCGATTGCCACCGGGCGGCCCCCGGCGGTGCACGGGATTTGCGGGAACTTTCTTTATGATCCGGAAACCGATTCCGAAGTGATGATGAACGATCCGAAATGGCTGCGTGCGCCGACCGTGTTCAAAGGCTTTTATGATGCCGGGGCAAAGGTTGCGATCGTCACGGCCAAGGACAAACTTCGCGCATTGCTGGCCAAGGATCTGGCGTTCCACGATGGTCGCGCAATTTGCTTTTCATCGGAACGCAGCGACACCTCGACCAAGGCCGAACATGGCATCGACAATGCCAGCAAATGGCTGGGCCTGCCCGTGCCCGAGGTTTATTCCGCCGAATTGTCGGAATTCGTTTTCGCCGCCGGGGTGAAACTGCTGCGCGAATTCCGCCCGGATGTGATGTATCTGACGACAACGGATTACGTTCAGCATAAATACGCCCCCGATGATGCGCAGGCCAAAGCGTTCTATGAAATGTTCGACCGCTATCTGGCGGAACTGGATGCGGATGGCGCCGCCATTGTGGTGACGGCGGATCACGGAATGAAGCCCAAGCATGACGCAAATGGCGACCCTAAGGTGATCTATCTGCAGGACGTGCTGGACGATTGGCTGGGTGAGGCGCAGGCCCGCGTGATCCTGCCCATTACTGACCCCTATGTTGTCCACCACGGCGCGCTCGGGGCCTTCGCGACGGTCTATTTGCCCGCCGGATCCGACGCCGAAGACGTCGCGACGCGGTTGCGCGCCATGGATGACATCATCTATGCCGATACGCGCGCCAATGCCTGCGAACGGTTCGAACTGCCCACAGATCGCATCGGCGATATCATTGTAATATCGGGCGAAAACATGACCCTGGGTACCAGTGAGCACCGCCACGACCTGGCCGCACTGAACGAACCGCTGCGCAGTCACGGCGGCCTGACCGAGCAAGTGGTGCCGTTCATCGTCAACCGCGTCCTGCCCGATCTGGCGGCCGCCCCGACATTGCGGAATTTCGATGCATTCCATATTGCCTGTCAGGCGGCGGCGATGGAAGTGGAGGGCTGAGCGATGAATGCGATTGATCAAACGGTACGTCATGAGGCGATGCGGATTGGCGGCGAGAAGGTCTTTACCGACGCCGTGGTCGAGGTTCGCTACCCCTATACCGATCAGGTGATTGGCACGGTTCCGGCGGGTACGGCAGAGCATGCGAAGAAGGCATTCGCAATTGCCAAAGCTTATAAACCGAAATTGACGCGCTATGAGCGTCAGCAGATTCTGTTTCGCGCAGGCGAATTAATTCGCGAACGTCGTGAAGAGATCGCGCATTGGCTGACGCTGGAGCTTGGGATCTGCAAGCAGCATTCGCTTTATGAAACGGGGCGCAGCTATGATGTGTTCACGCTGGCCGGGCAATTGGCGATATTGGATGATGGGCAGATATTATCCTGCGATCTGACGCCGCACGGGAAAGAGCGTCGGATCTACACGATGCGCGAACCTGTTGGGGCAATCTCGGCGATTACGCCGTTCAATCACCCGCTGAATATGGTGGCGCATAAAATCGCTCCGGCGATTGCGACGAATAATTGCGTGGTGTGCAAGCCGACAGAATTGACGCCGCTGACCGCAATTACATTGGCCGATATCCTCTATGAGGCTGGGTTGCCGCCTGAGATGTTCCAGATTGTTACCGGAATGCCCGCAGATATTGGCGATGAGATGATTACCAATCCTGATATCGACATTATCACCTTTACCGGCGGCGTGCCGGTCGGGAAAATGATTGCTGAAAAGGCCGGGTATAAACGCACCGCGTTGGAATTGGGCGGGAATGATCCGCTGATTATTCTGAATGACCTGAGCGACGCCGATCTTGAAAAGGCGGCGACGATTGCGGTGGCCGGGGCGACCGGGAATTCGGGGCAGCGGTGCACGGCGATCAAACGGATTCTGGTGCAGGAAAGTGTGGCGGACCGTCTGGTGCCGCTGATCGTTGAAAAGGCGAAGAAGATCAAGTTCGGCGACCCGCAGGATCCCGACACGCAATTGGGGTGTGTGGTCCATGCGCAGGCGGCCGAGGTGTTTGAAAACCGGGTGCTTGCGGCTGAAAAGGCCGGCGCGAAAGTCCTGTATCACCCGGAACGGCGCGGCGCGCTGCTGCCGCCCATCGTGGTCGACCACGTGCCCCATGATAGTGAGCTGGTGTGGGAAGAAACCTTCGGCCCGATTATCCCGATTGTGCGGGTGCCGGATGACGATGCCGAGGTGATGCGGATCTCTAACGCGACAGATTTCGGCCTGTCTTCAGGGGTTTGCACCAACGACTTGCACCGCGCGACGGCCTTCATCCAGGGTCTGGACGTGGGCACGGTTAACATCTGGGAACAGCCCGGTTACCGGATCGAGATGTCCCCCTTCGGCGGCATAAAAGACAGCGGCAACGGCGTGAAAGAGGGCGTGCTGGAGGCGATGAAGTTCTTCACGAATGTGAAGACCTACTCGATGCCCTGGCCGGGGTGAGGGGGCGAAAGTACATGCTGACAGCAGTCAAGTTCAGGAACGGCGCACTCGACTTTAGTTTTTGGTAAGCTGTGGTATCATTTGGGAAGCTGCAGTATGATGACATAGCCTACGAGATTTTGGGAATTTAGCCTAATACAAGATCATTTTGCGTGGCATGTCTAATTTCTTTAGCGGGTTTGTTTGGAAACAGCATGGGTCAGTTAGTTTCTTGGGCTAGGAACCACCTACTGAAGTGGACGGCGATTGTTGCGATCGCCGTATTTGTACTCGGCCCCTTCATTCAAAAATTTGCGACTGTTCAGCTTGAGAAGTTGCTGATGGGTGAAGACATCTTAATTGATGCATGCTCGCCACTGCGGGATGCAAGCATGGTTCTGACGTCGAGAAAGGATGAGCAACGCAAAATTCATGGCGCAATGCCGTTCAGCATGATGCAGAGTTTAAGCATCGCAATCCAAAATAATTCAGATAAGCCGCTCCAGAGAGCAACGATTTATGTTGCACCGCTTAACGATCAGGGGAACTGTTCTACTGAACAGTCGCATTTTCACTGATAATCGGCTCTCTTCGGATAAAATAGAAGTCGACGAACTTGAAGAAAACGACATTCGTGTGAGCTTAGGAACATTTCAAAATGAGCAAATTGTTGGGTTCGAATACCTAACGCTGTATCCAACGGCACTCGTTATTCAGTTTGGCAGTGATTCAGTGGGCAAGAACATGACCATTTTGCCTGGAGATTGTGTCAGGGAAGGAGTTTCAGATACTATCACACATCCAGTAGACTTCTACGATGCTGAGTACGATACCGCCATTGAGCCTATAAGTGAGGCGGGAGAACCAATTAGTCTCGGTCCTGTTGTTGATCCAATTGGTCCAGCTGGATTTGAGGTTCGAATAGAATATGATTGCGGCGAAGGCCGAGAGTTTCAATTTGTACAACTCGGCGGTCCGCTAGCATATTGCAATATTTCGCTGAACCAGCCCGAGCCTCAAAACTGAGTATAGTGAAGAACTTCCGAGAGTGTCCGATCTTCTGTGTATCTGTGATTTGGTTCATGCTTCCTGAGAGGAGCAAGGACGATGACGATTTCCAAGGAATTACTGGACGAACTG
>Ga0209578_10002303_pt1 | contig 16071 bp, 18 predicted proteins | sample tdAd472_FD_187127 | JGI IMG/M metagenome (GOLD analysis project Ga0209578, IMG submission 187127) | Marine sediment microbial communities from the Atlantic coast under amendment with organic carbon and nitrate - tdAd47.2 (SPAdes)... | ecosystem: Environmental > Aquatic > Marine > Coastal >...
GTCCCACTGCCTGGTTGCTCCCGCCTGGGAAAGCTGCCGGAGCGTGTTCAGACTGTTTAAATGGCGAACCGAATCGAATCCTTTCCTGGAAACCAGGTAGCCGACACCGAGAAAAAACACCAACATTGTGGCACCGTGCCAACTATCCAGTTGAAACGCCAGGGGGTGGTGCCAGTGGACTAGCGGATCGAGCCAGAACGGACGTTCCAGGCGAAGCAGGGACGGCAGGCAAATCAGTACGCAGACAATACTGATCCCCCAGGGCGTAGTGACGAACAGCCACAGGGCCTTTTTTTGCGCATCCGGCGAAAGGCGAGCAAGGAAGCGCGCAGCCGGCAGCAGAGTTAACGCCTGCAAGGCTGTCGCCACAAGCAACGTCATCACGGCAACACTGAGCAGGTTTAAAAGCATTGCTGGTTGATTAATCAACATCAGGGTCTACCCGACCTAGGCGCTGACGTTGTTGCTGAATCAGTGTTTCTAATTGCAGCAGTTTTTCGTCGTCCAGTCCGGAGGATACGGATGAGAATGCGGCAATTAGACTGTTTTCATCTTTACGGACGAAATCGGAGGTGACATCCTGGATGAGCTGAGCGATCAGTGCTTCTCGGTCAACCTTGGCCCGATAGTAATAAGCATGGCCCTGCTTCTGGCGAGTGAGCAACCCCTTTTTGAATAATCTATCCAGGGTGCTCTGGATGGTGTTCAGGGTGCCGCCCTGTGGTTTAGTTAGAAGATCATGGACCTTTTTTGCATCGGCCTCCGGGGTCTCCCATAGGTAGTGAAGCACCCGTTTCTCTAGGTCACCCAAAATCATTGTGTCGGTTCCCGGAGATTTAAGCAGCGCTCATGGTATCAGAAAACCGATAGGCAATAGGTTTTTTAATTGGAGTCGGGAACGCCCGTACGTCATGGGTTTGTAATGGCAATAGTTAGGGCTGCAACGGGCTTAGAGGAGAGGATGCCCGGGGCATCCGATATTGAAACCGTGAGCCAAATTCGCGATGCCGAGCTCGTTTGCTGCCTGATTGTTAAGATTGACTAGCCGTCTGATGAAGGGCCACGCGTTCTTCGTAAGCGCGCCTGGCGATACGGACATCTTCTACAAACAGGGGCAACTCGTCGAGCGTTAGTGCCTGTGCGCCGTCCACCAGCGCCGTCGTTGGCTCCGGATGAAAATCCACCAGAACCATATTGGCTCCGGCAATAACACCCTGGGCAGTGGCGTGGAGCAGGTCGAGAATGCCATCTTCGCTGGTGTGACGCCGGCCGACTGAGTGGGAAGGGTCGATACATACCGGCATTCGGGTCTGGCTTTTGACCACCGGCACGTGGGCAAAATCAACCAGATTGCGATGGGGGTCACCTAAATTGGTTTTGACCCCGCGGAGGCAGAAGATCACCTGGTCGTTACCTTCACTGGCCAGATACTCGGCAGCGTTAATCGATTCTTCCAGGGTGATGCCAAACCCGCGTTTGAGTAGCACCGGAAAGCGTTGCTGCCTGCCAAGCGCCTTAAGTAATTCAAAATTCTGGGTATTGCGGGTTCCCACCTGCATGATCACGCCGCACGGATTGCCAGTGGCTTCGAGCGCCTCTTCAATTTCCTTCAGGTGGTTCTCGTGGGTCACTTCCATAGCAATGACCTTGATGCCATGTTTGCCGGCAGATTCGAACACCCAGGGGAGGCAGCTGGCGCCGTGTCCCTGAAAAGAGTAGGGGTTGGTGCGGGGTTTGTAGGCCCCCATGCGGGTGCACTGGAGTCCCTGCACGGCCAGGGCGGCCATCATCTGATCGACGTGCTCGGGCGTATCGACTGCGCAGAGGCCGGCAAAAATATGCAGTGACTGCTGGTCGAACCGAATCCCCTGATACTCAAATCCATTGCCGCGTTGATCGTCGTTATGGCGTCCCAGAATGCGGTAGTCGCTGGAGACGCGAATGACCCGGTCGACACCATCGAGGGCGGCAATTTCCTGCTGATCGAGGGTGTGGGTATCGCCAATCAGGTAAATCTCTGACAGGGTTTGCTGACTACCGGTCACCTGGTGAAGCTGGGCGCGAACACCCGGGAGTTTTCCCAGGTGCTTCATCAAAAAGTCGAGGCGTTCATCGTCGGAACTGATTTGGGGATCGAGGATCAGAATCATGGTCGCTTCTTCCTGGCGCTCGCGGATTAGAGTGTTACGGGGTTGCGCTGGATTTCAGGTCGCTGCCATCGGCCGATTTTCCGGCCTTTTCAAGTGCGTCAGCCACTTCGGGAGGCATATAGTTCTCGTCGTGTTTCGCGAGTACTGTGTGGGCAGTGAAAACTCCTTCGGCATCTAGCCGGCCTTCGGTGACCACCCCCTGGCCCTCGCGGAACAGATCCGGAAGCACGCCATCGTAGTGAATCGCCACATCGTGTTCGTAGTCGGTGACCACAAAGCTAACTTTCAGTGTGCCAGGAACGCGAACGACCGAACCTTCACGGACCATGCCGCCGAGGCGAAAGGGGTTGTCGGTATTAACTTTGCCGGCTGTCACGTCGGAAGGGCTGCGAAAATAAACCAGGTTACTGGAAAACGCATTTAACACGAGCGCAGCGGCGGCGGCGAGCCCCGCCATTCCGATCACAATGAACAGCAGTTTACGGTGGCGTTTCTTCAAGGGTGATGGCTCCGGAAAGAAAAATTATTCTGGCTGTTCAAGTTCAACCCGTAATTTGCGGCACTGGCGCAGCGGTAGTAATAAATTCATGGTCATTACCAGAGCCGTCAGGCCCCAGGCACTCCAGACGTAGGTGGCATAGCCACCCATGGCAAAAAATTCACTCATTGGACTCATCCATTGCGGCGAGGTTCCCCTCAGCAGAATAGGTGGCGGTTGTTTCGGGCGCCTCGGCATATAACGCTGACAGCCAGCGGCTATGGCGCTCCTGCTCCAGAATACCGGCCCGAATTTTGATCATTAGTACGGCGAAGAAAAACAGGGTGAAACCCAGGGCCATGACCAGCAGTGGAATGAGCATGCTTGGATGCATGGAGGGCGCACTGAACTTGCTCACCGTCGCCGGCTGGTGCAGCGTTTCCCACCACTCAACCGAAAAGTGAATGATGGGTACATTAATCGCACCGATAAGTCCGAGCAGACCAGCCGCCCGCCCAGCGCGTTGACGATCATCAATTGCTCCACGCAGGGCAATCGTGCCCAGGTAGAGGAATAACAACACCAGTTCGGACGTTAACCGCGCATCCCACACCCACCATGTGCCCCACATGGGTTTGCCCCAGAGCGAACCGGTCGCCAGTGCCAGAAAGGTAAAGGAGGCACCGATTGGTGCGGCTGACTCGGCAACGATATCGGCTAGTTTGATCTTCCAGACCAGGTAAATTGCGCCATTAATCGCCATCACCATGTAAGCCATCATCGACAGCCACGCGGCAGGCACGTGGACGAAGATAATTCGGTAGCTATCGCCTTGCTGGTAGTCAGCCGGTGCCACCACCAGTCCCTGCCAGCTACCCCAGGCGAGCATCAGCAACGCCGGTATTATAAACCAGGGCAGCAATGCGCCGGCAATCGGGTAGAAGTGTTTAGCCGACGATAGCTTGTGCCAGTATTCTTTAATAACAGACATGGTAATTAGTCGATTGAAATACGAAGAGCCGTGGCGACCGCCCAGGGCGCGAACAGCAGGGTGACCAGAGCAAGTGCGGCAAGCAGTGACAGATGGCCGGCCGGACTTTCGCCAAAATGGACGGCATAAACTGCGCCACTGCCGAACACCAGTGTCGGCACATATAGCGGTAGCACCAGCAGTGCCAGTAACGCACCGCCGCGACTGGTGAGGGTCAATGCCTCGTTAATCGCGCCAAGTAACAGCAAGACTGGCGTACCCAGAGCCAACGCCGCCAGTAGCACCGGCAACAGGGCGTAGTCTAACCCAAAGCTCTCCGCCAGCAGCGGCGTTACCAGTAGCATTGGCAGGCCAGTTTGTAGCCAGTGGGCCAGCAAACGAGCACCGATGAGCAGAAACAGCGGGCAGGGGATTAGCAACAACTGGTCGAGGTAGCCATTATCCAGGTCGCTGCGAAACAATTTGTGCAGGGATAGAAGCACTGCCAGGAGTGCTGCTATCCAGATGGCGCCGGGGCCGATCTGGGCCAGTAGCCGAGGATCGGAGCCCAGCGCCAATGGGAAGAGCATGCCCACAATCAGGTAGAAAACCACGGGTGCCAGCGCGTCGCCGGGCTGGCGAACTGCGCCGAGCATTTCCCGTGAAAACTGTTTGTAAAGGGCAGTCGTTATCATTGGCCGGTGATTATCAACCGAGGTGCAGTTCGGCTACCCTGCCGAGCGTCGAGGAGAGGTTCTGGTGAGAAGTGATGATCAATATTCCCGAGTTTTTCAGGTGGTCGGCGCAGAGCGTCTCGACCATTTCTATCCCGGCGTTATCAAGCGCTGCCAGGGGCTCATCAAGAATCCAGCAGCGGGCCTGACCGGCGACCAGCCCGGCGAGAATGAGTCGCCGCCGCTGGCCCTGAGAAAGATAACGGGCAGGCAGGTTGATGCAGCGCGCCAGCCCCACCCGGTCCATGGTCTCGATTAAAGCCGAACTTTCACTAGAGTCAGGAGTCAAGTAACGAAGGTTCTCCAGCGCCGTTAATTCGCCGCGCAGGCCAAATTGATGGCCGGAGTAGGCAAGCTGTTGATGGAAAGTTTCGCGACATTGGCGAATGTCCTCGCCACACCATTTTACGGAACCGAGATCGGGTTCGGTGAGCCCGGCCAGGATTCTTAGCAGTGTGGTTTTACCGGTGCCATTAGCACCCGTAATGCGCAGCGCCTGGCCCTGGTCGAGCTTGAAATTGACGCCATTGAACAGGAGTCGTTCGCCACGTCTGGCAGCCAGGTTGTCGGTTGAAATCATTGCCTGCTCGGGGTTTGTCATGCCGGCTATCAAGCCAGTGGCCCTGGTCGAATTGACTCAGAGCGCTAGTGTACAATCGGCGGCCGTTTAAGCGCGCGATTTCCGTGCATTTTCCGTGGAATTTATATGTTTGTTAGAACAGCAGAGCTGGCTCATGCAATGGATTGAATTTGGCCACCTATGTGCCTGGATGGCGTTTGTGCTGGCAATTATTCAGTCAATGGCGCCCGTTGTTGGCCACCTGACTCATCGACACCATCTTGGCGAACTTTCAGTGCGTATTACGCCCCTGGTTGGGTTGCTGGTCGTGGTCGGTGCCGCCACTCTGGTGAATGCGTTTGTAACGGATGATTTTTCGGTGGCTTACGTGGCACAGCATTCAAATATCCAGCTGCCACTGCTTTATAAAGTGACCGGGTTATGGGGTGGCCACGAAGGGTCGCTCTATCTCTGGTTGACGGTGTTAGCCGGCTTCACCACGGTGGTAGGGTGGCAGGGGCGACGACGTTTTCCCGATCACCTGTCGGTGGTGCTGGCCGCGCAGGGCTGGCTACTGGTGGGCTTTCTAGGATTAATCCTGTTCTTGTCATCCCCTTTTGAGCGGTTGTTAACCGTACCGCTTGATGGCCGAGAATTGAATCCGCTATTACAGGACCCGGGCATGGCTTTTCATCCGCCCATGCTCTATCTCGGGTATGTCGGGTTTTCGGTGCCTTTTGCCTTCGCAATGGCGGCGCTTGCCACAGGCTGGCGTAGCGATGAATGGGTGCCACTGGTGCGCCGTTGGGTCAGGCTGGCCTGGCTGTTTCTAACGGCGGGTATTGTCCTTGGCGGCTGGTGGGCTTATTACGAGTTGGGCTGGGGCGGATACTGGGCATGGGATCCGGTGGAAAATGCTTCCTTTATGCCCTGGTTAACCGGCACCGCGCTGCTGCATTCGATCATGGCGCAGGACCAGCGGCGTATGTTACCGCTGTGGAATCTGTTCCTGATCATCACCACCTTCCTGCTTTCTCTGCTGGGTACTTTCCTGGTGCGCTCAGGTATTTTGTCGTCCGTACACGCGTTTGCGGTTGACCCGGGACGCGGCGGTTACATTCTGGTGTTTATGGCAGTGGTCATCGGTGCGGCGCTGGCGCTGGCCTTCTGGCGCAGTGATTCCCTTCACGGCGAACCGCGCCCCATGGGGGCAGTGTCTCGTGAATCGGGTATTTTGCTCGGTAATGCGCTGTTTACCGCCTGCTGCGTGATGGTGTTTCTCGGCACCCTCTACCCGCTGTTTCTTGATCTCTCCATGGACCAGAAAATCACCGTAGCCGCGCCTTACTTTAATGGTGTTGTGGCACCCGTCATGCTGGTTATGCTGGTGCTAATGGTGATTACTCCGCTGCTACCCTGGCGGAAAATTGCGCCCGGCAGGTTGATGGTCAAAACCCGGTTACTGGTAATTGCGGGATTGGTCGCAGCCCTGGTGGCCATGCAGGTCTGGCCCGGTCATTGGCAGGTGGGATTCGTGGCGGCTTTGATGGCGGCGCTGCTGGTCTCTGTCGGTGAAGATATTTACGGGCGGTTAAAGATAAGCCGATCGGCAAACGGCGGTGGATTGATGGCGGTGTGGGCCGCCGATAGCCGCCACTTCATTGCGACCGGTGCGCATATTGGTGCGGTAGTTATTGCCGTCGGCCTGATAGGCTCCGGGCTATTTCGTAGCGAACAATCGCTGGTAATGGCGCCAGGGGATCGGCTGGAAATTGCCGGCGAGACGGCTGAACTGGTGAGTATCGAGAATATATCGGTTGATAATTACCGAGCGGTACAGGGGGTGTTTCGACTGCTCGACGATGATGTGGAGTTGCGGCCGGAAAAAAGACGTTACCCGGTTAGCGGTATGGTAACCACCGAGGCCGCCATACACTCGACTATCCTGCGCGATTTTTACCTGGTGCTCGCCCAACGAGAGGAGCAGGGCTGGGGAGTGCTGGTGTACGTCAACCCGCTGGTCCAGTTGATCTGGTGGGGCACGGGAATATTGCTGCTGAGCATGCTGTGCCTGCTTTTCAGTCGTCGGGCTGTTCGATGACCGGTCGCCGCTGGGCACTGCTGCTGTTTCCGGTGCTGCTGGGCCTCGGCGTCGTCCTTTTTCTTGGCCTGAGTCGCAACCCGTCGGAAATTCCCTCACCCTTGGTCGGCAAACCTTTCCCAAAGCTGGCGGGTGTGGATTTAAACGGTGAACCGCGTCAGTTGCCAACCCCCGGTAAGCCGATGTTAGTCAATGTCTGGGCTTCCTGGTGCACAGCTTGCAGTGTCGAACATCCGGTCATTGTTGCTGCTGCGAAAAAATATTCACAACAGGTTGAGTTTATTGGGTTGAATTATCGAGATAAACAGCCGGACGCGACCCGCTGGCTGTCCCGATTCGGAAACCCCTATGCCTGGTCATTGAACGACGCGCAGGGCAGAGCGGGAATAGAACTGGGTGTATACGGCGCACCGGAGACCTATTTCGTGGATGCTGAGGGGGTCATTCAGGACAAGAAAATTGGACCGCTCGAGGCGACAGAATTAGTTAATAAATTACATAAAATAACCGGTATAACTGATTGAAAAATATAACTAATAAATTTTTGATTTTATTGGTTTTCTGCCTGGCCGGTGTCGCTAATGCTGAGGTAGTGCGAGAAACAGCTCGACAACGTGAGGTGCTCGATATTGCGGAGCAGCTACGTTGTGCGGTATGTCAGAGCCAATCAGTGGCGGAGAGCGATTCTGATCTGGCAAACGAGATGAAAGCTATTATCAACGAGCGACTGGAAAAGGGCGCGGCGGCCGACGAGATCATCGATTATTTTGTCGAGCGGTATGGTGATTACATCTTAATGAAACCGTCGCCTGATGGGCCTGGCTGGCTACTCTGGTGGTTGCCCCTGCTGATTCTGGCGGTGGTGCTACCGTTTGTCGGTTGGCAAATTCGTGCGCGATCAAAACGATTCGCACAGGCAGACGCAGCAGGTCTTGCGGTGAGTCGTGATCAACAGGAACGTTTACGGCAACTGCGCGATCAACAGAACGAGGACCCACGGAAATGAGCGCAGTAATGGTTGCAGGCTTGTTAGTAGCTGCACTGGCGGTGATGGTAGCGATTCGGCCGCTAAGCCGTACCACCCGAAATGACGAGGCGTTGCTGTCGCTGCGCGAACGCCGTAACACGCTTGAACAGCAGATCGCCGCTACTCAGGGGGACCGCCAGCGGGGCGATATTGATCCAATGTTTGCAGCGGATGAGCAGGCGCGGTTAGAACTGGAGCTGCTTGAGGTGCTGGAAAAAATAGAAAGCGCAACGGATAACGCCTCGCAGCAGGTCGATCCTCCCCAGGGCGGCGCGTGGGCAAGGCTGCTAGTACTTTTTTTGCTGCTGTCAGTGGGCGGAGGAGGGCTTTATTACTACAACCAGCAGCAGTGGTGGCAGGCTCATCTTGACGGCACGATTGTCAGCCCCGTAGCGGCACCAGAAACCGGGTTGCCGATGCTGGCTGATGGCCAGCCGGACATTGGCGCAATGGTTAACCGATTAGCCAGCCGGTTGCAGGAAAACCCGGACGATGGTGCAGGCTGGAAACGCCTGGGTCGTTCTTATTGGGTCATGAAACGTTATCAGGAATCGACCGATGCTTATGCAAAAGCCGCGGCGTTGCTGCCGGATGATTTCACGCTGATTCAGGGGTACGCCATGTCCCGAATGTCGGTAATGATCGCTGAGCAAAAATCGGTGGAACTGGCACCGGCAATTGCCGACCTGGTGGCGAAACTGCGCATGCGGGTCGATGCAAACCCAGAAGAAGTCGAGGGCTACCAGGCCATGGCATCGGTCTATGTGATGCTTTCCCAACGCGAGGCCGCGGCGCAGATGTACGAGCAGGTACTGGAGCGAAATCCGGATAATCTGTCGATAGCCGTGAGTGCGGCCTCCAATCAGTTTATCCTCGCAGAGGGGGAAATAAACGAGACAGTTAGTAGCGCCTACGAGCGGGTCGCAAAACTCGACCCGGCGAACCGGTCGGTAATCTGGTTTCGTGGTTATGATGCTTATAAAAAGCAGAACTGGCAGCAGGTGGTGGATTATTGGGAGCCGCTGCTACAGCAATTGCCTGAAACCGCTGACGACCGTCAGCGAATTCAGGAGGCAGTAGAAGAGGCTCGCCAGCAACTACTGGCGAGCGCTTCCGATTAGCTTTTAAGTCGGGTTAACCGTTGATCGGCATGTTCAGGGCGACGTAATAGCCAATCCCGGCACCGATAATCAGGCCAATAATCAACCCGGTCATCAATGAATTTCCACCAGCAGGGGCAGATGCTGATTTTGATGAAGACTGCTGGTTGCGTTTAGACGGCTGACTACGATTCTGGGCCGGTTTTTCCTGACCGCGATCGGGGTCGCTTGCCGGATCGTAACCCTCGATCTGGAGTTCAATCGCACAGAGTCCCTTTTCGCCCTCGGATTCGGTAAAAGTAACCTCGGTATCGCTGCGTAGGAGTCTTTTCGGGCCATCGAAGTCACTGTAATGAAAAAATAATTCCTCGCCGGCTTCGTTCTCGATAAATCCAAAGCCTTTCTTAAAGTAAAAACGTTTGATCGTACCTTTCATTCTGGTTCCTTGAAGAAAATCCGGCGTTAAAGCGCCGATTAGTCGTAAGTAATCGTCATTAAATAGCGATTAAGTTCTGCACCGGTCTGTTCGAATGGATGCGGTCGTGATTATAGCGGCTGAGGACCTAGTCGTGGGTCTTACTCGGGCTTTGGCAGCTGCCCTCGGCGCAATACCTGGGTATGCAGGCTGAACTCCCCGGCCCGACGACTGGCGTAATAGTGTTCCAGGGATATTTTGACGGTTGGAAAGGCAAGCTCATCCCAGGGGATTTCATCCTCAGTGACGAGTTTTACCTCCAGACTTTCAATACCGGCCTCAAAGTCAGGGGAGCGGAGGGTGCCCTGGTAGATCATCTGCACCTGGCCAATCTGCGGAATGTTAATTAGCGTTAACAGGTCGCCAATCTCAACATCGATACCGGCCTCTTCTTCCGCTTCGCGAGCGGCGCCTTCGTCAGTAGACTCGTTGATTTCAAGGTAACCGGCAGGCATGGTCCAGTAGCCGATTCGGGGTTCGATAGCCCGCCGACAGAGAATAATTCTTCCCTGCCATTCAGCAATGACGCCGACCACCACATTGGGGTTTTTATAATGGATTTCGTCACAGGAACCGCAAATGTGGCGGTGGCGGTTATCTCCGTCAGGAATCTCGTGCGTCACCGGCGCGCCGCAACTACTGCAGAATTTCATCGTCCTATCCCGAGAGGCGTTGCAATCAGAAGCCCATTAACTCGCGGTACCCTTTCCAGAATCCACGAATAGAGTTCTCATCGGTGCCCGTGCTGTCCATGTCGCCGTATCCATCGCCGCCCATCTCGACAAATGAATTTTGATCGGCGTCCCGGGCAATCCCCCGCTGAATGATTTCACCGGCTTCAGCGTCTTCCATGGCGATCAGGCCAGCAGGGCCCAGCAGGTTGGCCTGTCGCATCCGATGCTCGCGCATTTCGTCGCTGTCGTCCTTGTAGCCGATGTAGGTCCAGTGAAGTTCAAACTCGTCAATTTTCTTTGGCCGAATCTGGCGGACGGCAAAACCATTCTGAATGTGCTGGAACACTGAATTGGGGAACAGGGATTCAATCGTAATGGCAATGTCGTCATCGCGCTCGTTGATAAAGCGCAGAAACTCCGGCGCTTCCAGCGCCTCTTTGCCACCCTTAAATTCGCGGGTGGTGTTTTTGTTGTATGTGTCCATGCCATTATCGCTACCTGGTCGCCAGACTGTGAACAGGTTGTGATACCGCTCTTCGTTCATTTCAATAGCAGCTTTGGTAGCCGGGGTGGCGATGCCGAAAGTCGGATAAAACAGATGGAGCAGCATCGCGTGGTAACTGTCGCGAGTGTTTTCGCCGTAGAGTTTCCAGTTGGCATTAACAAATTGTCGGGTATAGCCGAGGACCTCTATTTCACGCCCCTCCAGGCAGCGCGCCAGGTTGCGGACCATGACCTCGCCCAGATACTCCTCCAGCGGCACCATATCAAAATCAAAAGTGACGTAGATGAGTCCGTGCAGGGTAGAGACACGTAGTTTTTGCAAGCCATGGTCGGCCATGTCGAAATCGGCTGGATAGCCACCTTTGCCACCCAGCCCGCGTCGAAAAGGCACGCCGATTAGTTCTCCGGAGAGATCAAAAGCCCATTGGTGATAAACGCAGGTATGTACGTCGGTATTGCCCTTTAGATCGCGGCAGACCATGGCGCCACGGTGGGCACAACGGTTGACCATGGCGTGCACCTGGTCATTTTGATCACGACTGATAATGACCGGTGTGTCACCAATAAAGGTGGTGATGTAATCACCCGCATTGGGGAGTTCAGCCTCGAGCCCGGCGTAACTCCAGGTGGGGCCGCGAAAAATTCGCTGCTGTTCCATTTCGTGGACCGCGGGGTCGGAAAATAGCCGGTAGGGTACTCGGGTAAGGCCAGCTTCGGGCCAGGAAAATTCTGCCAGTTCTAGCGTCTGCGGTGCGTTCATTTGCCCCCTCCGAAATTGTTAGCTTTATGTAAGTCGTCGTCTTGAGTTGCTTTGTGCATGAGCTTACTTGCTCGGAATTTTCGCGGCAACTCCAATTGAATTAATGAGCCAGGACTGCAACGGCCAGTGAGGCAAACATTAGCGCGCCACCAAAGCCGCGAATCGTAAGCTGTCCCCGGGTCATGGTTTCAATCTCACTAAAACCGATACGCGCCATCAGGTAGATCACGCCAATCGACAGGAGGCCTCGAGAGGACTGCAGAATATTGATAATAGTGACCTGTTGAGACTGAACGAACGCCAGCATGAGAAGCACGACGCCGGCGAGGTGGATCAGCGCGTAGATGCTCAGTGTTTTCCCTAACGCAGGAGTTACCTGCCAGTCGTTTTTAAACAGCAGGGGAGACAGAGGCATCATTACTATTGTCGGGATAGCAAATACGTAAGCGGCGATCTGAAAGCCATTGATCCCGTTACGGAGCAGGGCCAGCACGGTAACGTCAGCCGCACCGAACATGGCGCAGCAGATCACCACGAACATCAACGCCTGAGAAGATCCGTGGAGCTTGCCATCGTTAAGAAAAAACAGGCTGATAAAGACACCAACGGCACCTAAATAGACCATTGGGCCATAGGTTTCACCGAAGAGGAGTGCGGACAGAGCCGCCACCACGAACATTTTTAGCCCCAGCATGGGTACCACAAAGGAGGCATCGCCGTGACGTAACGCATTCAGGTAGGCGACCTGGCCGATCATGACAAAGGTACCCATGGTCAAAATCAGCCCAAGGTTATCGATAAAGTTACCCAGTCCGACAAAAGGCAGCAGCAGCATACCGAATAGCCCCACTGCGTACTGGCTGTAAAAAGCCAGTTTGACCCGATTTTGTGAGTGGGCGAGAAACTGCTTGGAATAAGCAAAGCTGAAAGCGTGTAGCAGCGATGCCACTAGCGTTAACCAGACATAAGAGGGCAGCAGGGACAAGTCTGTTTATCCTGTTAAAACAATAGAGTGTTAAGGGGTGATGGAAACCCACTGGGGGCGCGGATGATACCGGTCCATAACAGCCATGCACGCAACTGCCGAATTATTTAGCAATTACCGCTAATGCCAGTGATGCCATCATGATCACCGCGCCGATCAGTCGCGATCGATACTGGCTGCCCCGCAGTATTTCTACGCCACTAAAGCCGACGCGGGCGAAAATCCATACGGCCAGCAGTGCGAATACCGATCGGGAGTTCTGCACGATAGCGATCAGCGTCACTTTTCGGCTCAGTTCAAATGCCCAGATCAGCGCGAAGATGCTGGCAATCTGGAAAGCGCCATATAACAACAGAGCACGGCTATAGCGCCAGTTCAGGTTAAGTGCGCCCCGTGACTGCAGCATTGCCATTGGCCCCAGGATCAGTAGTGGCCCAAGCAGACTGTAAATAGTCACCTCACCCAGGTTATAACCGCTGCGGATCATACTCATCAAAAACATGTCGTTGCCGGCAAATCCAGTGGCGGCGAGGAGCACGAATACCATGGCCTGCGGGGCGGCGCTAAGTTTGCCGTCGTTGAGAAAATAGAGACTCACCAGGGTGCCGAGTGCAGCCACATAGACCAGGCTGCTGTAGGTCTCCTGCCAGAATATTGAGGAGAGCAGGGCAACGCCAAAAATCTTGAGTCCCAGCATGGGGACGACAAACGATGCATCGGCCCGCTTCATCGCCTCCATCAACATGATCTGGCTGAATGCAACGCTGACACTGAAACCGGCAATATAAAGCGGTGCGGGACCCAAACCTCGTATATCGAGAAACGGCAGCGCAAACATCGCCAGCATGACGGTCACTACCATGCTGTAAAAGGCGATCTGGAATCGGTTGTCAGAATAGACCAGCAATTGCCGCGACATGGCGAACGAAAAACCCTGCAACAGCGCACCCGCTAATGCGGCCCAGATGTAGATTTCCATATCGACAGTTCCGGTAGAGCTTCGTTAACGCAAGCCGGTTATGAGGTCGACTTACCAGGGCGGCGGGACAGGTTGACGGATCGTCGTTACCGTTACGGCGAAAGGATCAACTAAAACCAAATGCAGGGCTTCTGAACAAGGGTTGTTATCGGGATTATAACCACCTTCGCAAATTCTCCTGCCACCGGCGCGCTTTCCGCCGCATCGCATTTAAATCAAGAAAGCAGTGCCGAGATATATAGCAGTAATAAAGCGGAGATTTAAGCGGCTAACAGTGCCAGCACAATGGAGCCGGCAATCAGCGCCGAACCGATTGCTCGCGACAGGTATTGACCGCGGTTGAGGACTTCCAGACCGGCGATGCCCACACGGCTGATGACATAGACGGCAAGCACCGCGAACAGACCCCGCGAACTCTGCACAATGTTGACCATGGTTGCTTTCTGCGACAGTCCAAAGCTCATCATTAATAAAATGCCACCACCGGCCTGGCCAATACCGAACAGGGAAAGTCCACGGCCAAAACGACGGTTCATCTGCCATTTACCGCGCAGGACCACCATGGCCAGCGGGATCATGAAAAAGGCGCCACCGACGAACAGATAGACCATCACCTCGTCGGCAGTGAACCCGGCCCGGAACAACCGTACAATAAAGATGTCCGTGGCGGCGTAGAGTGCGCAGTTAGCCAGCACCAGCAGTAGCGCTGCCGGTGAAGCATGGCGGTTGCCGTCGTTAAGCAGAAAAACGCCGATCACAGCGCCACTGGCACCGATATAGACCCAGACGCTGTAAACCTCATCAAGCCAGAGTGCTGCAAACAGGGCAACAAAAAATACCTTCAACCCCATCATCGGCACCACGAAGGAGGCATCGCCGTAGCGATTGGCCTGGACGAAGCAGTAATGACCCAGGGCAAATGGGGCGCCGACCAGCAGTATGTCGAGCCAGTGACCACTAGGATCCTGAAAATTGACGAACGGGATAATCACCAGGCTGGCGATGCCGGTGGCAAACAGACAGAAGAATGCGACCTGAGCCGGATAGGGCGCCAGGTCATAGAGCCGTTTCGAGTAAACCGTGCTAAAACCGTGAATGGCCGTGGCCACGAGGCCGAGCAGAACCCAGTGTTCCAAATTAAAATTTCCGAATTTAAAGCAATCGCGAGGAAATCGACCAGTGGAGTTACACGAATGATCACGATGAGGTTAAGCGACCTGGCAGCGGCCACCGGCTGGCTATCATACAACTATTCAGTCAATCACCCGGTCGATCATGAATGACTCAGGTGTTGCCCTGGTCGCTGCCGATGCTGGTTTGCCCCGACTCTATTCGTTCCGGCGTTGCCCCTATGCAATCCGAGCGCGGCTAGCGATTCAGGCCGCCGGAATTCAGGTAGAACTACGTGAAATTCTGCTGCGGGATAAACCCGCGCAGATGCTTGAAATCTCCGCAAAAGGCACGGTGCCGGTACTGCAGTTAGCCAACGGCGAGGTGATCGATGAAAGTCGCCAGATTATCGACTGGGCATTGGCTCAACACGACCCCGCTGACTGGGCGCTGAGTAACGAGCCAGCGTTACGCCAACAGGCCGAGCAGTTAATCGACCGCAATGATGGCGAGTTTAAGGAGCTACTGGATCGCTATAAGTACGCTGTGCGTTTCCCCGAGCATCCGGCGGAGTACTATCGCGATGCTGCCATGCAGATACTCAGCGATCTGGATCAACGGCTTGCGGCTGGTGGTTACCTGTTAGCGGGTCGCGAGACAGTTGCGGATATCGCTCTCTATCCATTTGTCCGTCAGTTCGCCTTCGTCGATAAAAAGTGGTTTGATAAGCAACCGCTGCCTTATTTAAAAAGCTGGTTAGAAAAGTTTCTCAACACTAAGAGTTTTGCCGCAGTAATGGTTAAATTGCCGCCCTGGCTAGCTGAAACAAATGGCGCCAAGTTTCCTTTTCAACCGATCAACGGGGATTGACTGTGGCAACAGAAGGCGAGGCGAACCGAGTTAACCCGCGACGATCGGTTCCAGACTACCTGGCTTGCCGCTCCTGTGATCTTATCTTTGATGTCTCCATGCTGCGCGACGGTGAGTCCGCAAGCTGCACCCGCTGCGCGGCGTTTCTGAGTCGCTACACAGCCAACCAGTTTGAACAGGTTGCGGCCGTTGCTCTGGCCGCTCTGGTGCTGTTAGGCCTTGGCTGTAGCTATCCGTTTATGTTGCTCAAATTTAATGGGTTGGAGAGTGCAATGACGCTCCCTCAGGTATCGCTTAACCTGATCAGCCACGGCATGCCAGTACTGTCGTTTTGTGTTGCTGGCTTTATTATCGTGATCCCGGCAGTGGTGCTACTGTTGTTGTTGGCGATGACCGGCGCAATCGCTACAGAGCGACATTACCGCTGGCTACCCTGGGTGGGGCGAGTAATCTTTACGCTGAAAAGCTGGAGCATGGTGGAGGTGTTTTTTCTCGGGGTGCTGGTCAGCCTGGTAAAAGTTAGCCGTATGGCAACCGTGGAGATGGGAGTCGCATTCTGGGCCTATGCAGCCTTTAGCGTGCTATTCGTGCTTGC
>Ga0209578_10002305_pt1 | contig 16065 bp, 16 predicted proteins | sample tdAd472_FD_187127 | JGI IMG/M metagenome (GOLD analysis project Ga0209578, IMG submission 187127) | Marine sediment microbial communities from the Atlantic coast under amendment with organic carbon and nitrate - tdAd47.2 (SPAdes)... | ecosystem: Environmental > Aquatic > Marine > Coastal >...
CCCCTCCCACATTCGCTTCCGAGCATGGATCCGGGGCGAAGCGCGTTTGGCTGCTGGGGCTCGGGCTGGTGACGCTGGCGATCCCGGCGTGGTACGCGGACGCGTGGGTGCGTGACGCGGCGTCGGGGGTGCGTGGGTCGATGGGCGGGGATGTGGTGCGGGAGTTGGAGGCGGCGCAGCAGTTCGGGGGGTTGGGATCGCTGGTGGTTGTGGTGCTGGTGGTGGTGCTGATGGATCGCGAGCGGTGCCGGCGGCTGCTGGACCTGGTCGCGGCGTGGGGGCTGACGGGGCTGGTGGTGCAGGGGCTGAAGATGGGGATCGGGCGGCCGCGTCCGAAGTTTGAGGATCCGGAGATGCTGCTGTGGCCCTGGGGGGCGTACCCGATGGCGCAGGCGGACCCGCCCGGGGTGTATCACGCGTGGGAGATTGGGGCGCCGATCTCGAGTGATCTGTGGAGCATGCCGTCGAGCCACACCTCCGCGGCGGTGGCGCTGGCGGTGTGGCTGGGAGTGGTGTATCCGAAGTTGCGTGTGTTGCTGGTGGGTTGGGTGGTGCTGGTGGGGGCGAGCCGCGTGCTGTTCGGGGCGCACTATCTGAGCGATGTGTGCGTGGGGGCGGGGATCGCGTTGCTGGTGGCGTGGCCCGCGGCGAGGGGGTACTGGGGGGTGCGGTTCCTGGATTGGGTGTGGGTGCGGGTGGTGGATCGCAAGGCTCGGCCCGCGTTGCCGGGGCTGCTGGAGCGGGAGGGTGCAACCGGGGTCGGACGGGGCGAGTAGGACTATCTGGATCGTGCGTGGGGACGCACCGGTACGCTGACCGCAAAGGAGTCCCCCATGCCGACCACCCGCCGCGAGTTTCTGACTGTTTCGACCCTTGGCCTGACAGGGGTGGCGGTGGCGCCGGCGTTGGGGGCAGGTGGGAGCGAACGAGCGGATGATGTGGCTGGGACGTTTCCGACCACGCCTCCGGAACTGGCTCGGGCGATCGTGGGGGCGAGTCACGGGAACCTGGAGCGAGTGGAGGAGTTGCTGCGGGAGGACCGGTCGCTGGCGCTGGCGCGGATCGACTGGGGGTACGGGGACTGGGAGACGGCGCTGGGGGCGGCGAGCCACGTGGGGCGGCCCGAGATCGCGGAACTGCTGATGGGGCACGGGGCGAGGGTGAACCTGTTTACGCTGGCGATGCTGGACCGCGTGGACGCGGTACGGGCGGTGTGCGAGGCGATGCCGGGCGTGCAGCGGACGCGCGGGCCGCACGGGATCTCGCTGATGCGGCACGCGCGGGCGGGGGAGGCGTCGCGGGTGATCGAGTACCTGGAGGGCCTTGGCGGGGCGGACGAGTCCGAGCCGGGGACGGTGGAGCCGTTTGAGGGGCAGGCTGGGTTTCACGGGGTGTATGCGGGTGACGGGCTGGAGATCGAGATCGGGGATCACCGGCGGGGGTGGTTGTGCGTGAAGCGGCCCGGGAGCGGGGCGCACGTGCTGCGTCGGCGGTCGGAGTGGGCGTTCAGCCCGTCGGGAGCGCCGCACGTTCGGTTCGAGTTTGAGGCCGGATCGGACGGGGGGATCGGGGCTCTGAGCGTCTCGGGCGGGTCGGCGTCGGTGCGTGCGGTTCGGGTCGAGGGCTGAGCGGGGCGTCCTGATCGTCGCTACGCTGGGGTCATGGCGCTCGGCACGGAAGCTGCGAACATCGGACAGCACATTCAGACGGCGACGCGCGCGGCGGAGGTCGCGGCGCTGTTGGCCCGGTTCGGCTTCTGGGAGCTGCTCCGCGCGGGGGGGCTGGAGAAGTACCTCTCACGCCCGAAGAAGAACGACGACTCGGACATCACCAATCGTCCGCTGCCCGAACGGGTGCGGATGCTGCTGGAGACGCTGGGTCCGACGTTCGTGAAGGCGGGGCAGATCCTGAGCACGCGGACGGACCTGGTGGGTCCGGAGTGGATCCTGGAGCTGAAGAAGCTGCAGTCGCGCGTGGCGCCGGTGGACTGGGAGGGTGAGGACGGCATCAAGGAGGCGCTGGAGCGGGAGTACGGGGAATCGATCGGGGATGTGTTCGAGTCGATCGAGGAGGAACCGATCGCGGCCGCGAGCATGGGGCAGGCGCACCGTGCGGTGCTGAAGCTGGAGGGTGGCGGGACGGAGGGGGTGGTGCTGAAGGTGCTGCGCCCGGGGATCCGTGACCGGCTGAACTCGGATGTGGAACTGATGCGGCTGTTTGCGCGTCTGACGCGGGGGTTCTTCGAGGACTCGGGGATTGATGCCGAGCGGATCGTAGAGGAGTTCGCCCGCCAGCTGGAGCGCGAGACGGATCTGACGATCGAGGCGGCCTCGACCGAGCGGATGCGGCGTGACTTCGAGGAGCACGAGGGGGTGACGTTCCCCAAGGTCTTCAAGGAGCGGAGCACGCGGAGCGTGCTGGTGCTCGAAGAGGTCCACGGCACGCTGATGAGTGACCTGGAGCCGGAGACACTCTCGCAGGAAGAGCGGGAGCGGATCGTGGCGCACGGGTGCGACGCCGTGTTCCGGCAGTGCCTGGAATTGGGGTTCTTCCACGCGGACCCGCACCCGGGCAACATCTTCGTGCTCGAGGACCAGACGCTGTGCTTCATCGATTGCGGGATGACGGGGATGATCGATCCCGGCTCGCTGGAGCAACTGGCGCGGATCGTGCACGGGGCGATCGAGGGGAAGCTGGACCGTGTGGTGCGGACCGCGGTGCGGATCGCGGAGGCCCCCACCACCATGGTGGACGACCGGCGGTTCCGGGCGGACGTGTGGCGGTTCCTGGACCGGTTCCGGGCGGTGGGCGACGGGACGATCGAGATGGGGGCGACGCTGACGGAGTTCTTCGGGATCCTGCGGAACCACAACATGCGGGCGCCGGCGGACATTGTGTACCTGGTGAAGGCGCTGGCGACGATCGAGGGGGTGGGGCGCGAGATCGAGCCGAACTACGACCTGATCGGGCACGTGCGGCCGTACATGGAGCGGCTGATCAAGCGTCGGTACGGGGTGGGGGCGATCAAGGAACGGTTCGAGAGCGTGGTGGGCGAGTACGCGGATCTGGTGGAGGAGCTGCCGCACCAGGCGGGGGCGATCATGCGTCAGGTGCGTCACAACGACGTGAGCCTGAACCTGCAGCATCGCGGGCTGGACAAGATGACCGACGAGCTGGAGCGTGCGAGCCTGAACATCTCGTGGGCGGTGGTGATCTCGGCGATCATCGTGGGGTCGAGCGTGCTGCTGCTGGCCGACAGCGTGGACCGGGACACGGGGCTGCTGACGTGGGTGGCGATGGGATCGTTCGTGATCGGGCTGGGGCTGGGGGCGTTCCGGCTGGTGTGGTCTCGGTGGATCGGGCGGTAGGTGGATCAAGGGCTGATGGGAATGAAGGACGCAAGTTCTTTCCTGCATAACTTTGCGTGTTCAGCCAATTTCTATCCATCATTCGTGTAGCAATCGGGTACAGATCTTTGTTCCGAGGCGCCCCCGTAGGTGCTGCACACGAATCAACGACATCGAAAGGAGTGGCTATGCGGCGAGCACTGACAGGGCTTGGGGTTGCTCTGGCAACTGGAGTTGCGTGGGCAGATGTCGTTGTTCAACCGGTTGGGATCCTGCTGAATACTGCCGGCGAGACTGAGGGCTTTGAGGCGGTGCACCTGATCGAAATGGACGGGATGCGTATCCCGTACGTGAGTTGTGTTACCGACGCAGAGGCGTACATACCGATTGCTGACCATGTCGATGAAGGCGAGTATTGGGGTGCCGAAGTGTTTGTGAAAACCGGGACGATGCGCTTTGACCTTGGAGAACCCAAGTTGATTTCCGGTTTTCTCCTGTGGCAGTCGACCTCGCGATATTCACAAGACATCGAGACCTTTGCCCTGAGCGTGGACGGTGTCGAGGTGTTCCGTGTCCCATTCATTCCGGAGGGTTCGCCCGGCACGCCGTGCTGTTTCCCGCTGGTGTTCAGGTTCGATCCGGTTGTTGCGAGTGAGGTTGACTGGAGTTTTCACAACCGTGGGAACGGATTCGGCACGATTGCTCGCCAGATTGCGTTCATCAGCCCGCACGATCCGTGTGTTGCCGATACCAACCGAGACGGGGTCTTGGATAACGGGGATATTTCTGCCTTCGTGAACGCGTTTCTTGCCAGTCTGCCGCAGGCAGATATCAATGGGGATGGGGTTGTTGACAACGCCGACTTGATTGCGTTCGTGAACGCCTACATCGATGGCTGTCCGGGTTATGGGTCTGCTACGTAGGCCGGGTTCCTGGGCATTGCCTGCACTCACGGAGGCCGTCGGGGTTTGTTGGATGCCCGGCGAAGACGCGGACACGGCGGCCGATGTTGGATCTGGAAGTCTGCCTTTCCGGGAGTGTTTCCCCCGGCGTTGCAATGCGCTATCATGCCGCCCGCCGGATTATCCGGCTCACCCACCCCGGAGAGGTGGCTGAGTGGTTTAAGGCGCACGATTGGAATTCGTGTGGGGGAGCAATCCCCTCGGGGGTTCGAATCCCCCCCTCTCCGCTTCGATAAGACCCTGCATTTGCAGGGTCTTGTTTTTTAGGGGTTTACGACGGAGCACTCCGAGACGTTTGACCCTGTTGGCCTTGAACTGGCCTAGATCAGCGACGCGACGATGCCGCGAGCTCGGCGGATACGTGCCTGAGCGTTTGTCGGCGAGCGTTAGCTTTCAGCTTCGAGCCGCTTCCATGCCTTAGTGGCTTGCGACTTCAGCGAGCCGGCCTTGGCTGGGCTGAACATCGCCCGCTCATGGCGTATGAGCTGCTCGTGCTTCATCCACCTCAGGGCGGTCCGGATGTGGTAGTCGGGCACCCGCTCGCCGAGTGCTTTCTGCACGGCCTCGTGCAGGTCGACGAACTTGCACTGCTCGAGGTCGCGCACCGCGTCGGCGGTTGCGAGCACAATGTCCTTTGGACAGCGGAACGGCTCCGCGTCGGTGCTCCGGTACTCGGCCAAGACTGCCGGCCGCGATGGGAACTTCTCGACCTTGTAGTCCTCGACCGTCTTGGCGGCCTTCGGACCGCGGCGGCGTGCCGTCGGCCTTTCGCCGGCGTCCGCGATGAGCTCGCGTTCAAGTGACTGCAATGCGGCCAGTGCCTTCGCGATCCGGGCACCCGACGACGGGCACTCGCCCAGCACTCCGGTGAGCTCCTCTCGGGCGATGTCGATCTGTCGAAGGGCGTAGGCGGCGTCAGGCATTGAACCAACTGTACCACAACCTCACGGTTTTTTCTAGGTGGGCGTTGACGGATCATCCAAGGCGAGCTACTCTCGGTGGATTTCTGTAGAGGTCTGCCATATGAAAGAGACGCAAAGCCTAGCCGCACTGCTCACCTCGGTCACCCGGGGGCACCTCATCATCGCGCTGGAGTACCTCGCCGAGCTCTCCGCAAATGGGATGGTCACATCCGAGGTGGTCGACGCGATCGACGAGGAGCTGCCCGCACACGGAGGTGTCGCGACTTCCGCCGTGGTCGAGCACGCCCGGGCACTCGGGCTGATTTCAGCCACGATCGACAGCGACGGTTTCGCGAAGTTCTTCATCCACGCTGCCGCGTTGGACCTGCTGGGCCTTGACATCGAGGCCGTGCACGGAAGTGAAGAGGCAGAGTTACAGGAGTTGGCGGGCGTCTTCGCCTGCTACCAGCGTGACGCCGCTGGCAACAAAGGTCGCGCCTGGCGAGCAGCGGCTTCCCTCATGCTGCTCTTGGAAGCCGAGGTCGGACCTGAACAAATCGCCCGGCTCAGCGAGCGGGCGGTGGGCAACCAACGGGGCCCGAGCACCGCGAAGGCGTTCTGGCTCGCCGAGTCGCAGCTCGGTCTTCAAGTTGCCAAGGCCGAGGGCTTCATCGATGAGCCCACCGACGGATCCCTTCGGATCACGGATTACACGCTGACCGACCGCGGCAGAGCATGGCTGACCAGGGACGGCTCACCGATCGCGGCGAGCGTCCGCAACATCGAGCTGAGGGGGGTGCTGTGATGCCCGCGATGAGGTCTCTCATCCTCCGATCCGCCCGAGCGTCCTGGCTTTTTGCCCGCCGCGCCGGCTTCGTCCGTGGGCGCACCGTCCGCATCCCCCGCACCGAGCCCACTTTCCCAAGCTCGCGTCGTCTCATCGGACTCAACATTCCGCTGCACGAAGCTCGGGCGTTGGCTGAGGAGTACGAGTTGCCGCCCATCATCACGCTTGACGAGGCCGCCAAGGTCGCCCGGCGGTCACCGTTCACCGTCAAGCGGCTCGTGTCGGAGGGGCGGTTCCCGAAGTCGGCCAAGCCTGGTAAGCCCCTGCTGTTCCTCCGCGATCGGTTCATCCAGGAGCTCATGAAGGAGCACGGGTGATGCTGGCCAACCGGTTCGAGGTCGAGGGCACGAGCAACCCCATCATCCACGTGGGGCACAAGTCGTACCGAAAGAAGGACGGCACGTCGGCACGCACCAAGACCTACTACGCGGAGTGGAGCCTCGGCAATAAGCAGCAACGCCGGAGCCTGAAGACCAAGAACAAAACGGCCGCGATCAACGCGGCCCATGCCTTGCACGACAAGATCTGCAACGGCGAACGCCTCGAAGCCCCCAAGGAATACACCGTCGACGAGGCGGTGAAGCTGTACCTCGACACCTGCCGGGCCCGGCGGCTCAAGCCGAGGACCATGGCGGCGTACGAGCACACGCTCGGCAAGCTCAAGGACTTCTGCAAAGACCGGTCCATCGTCTACCTCGGTCGGTTCGGACAGGTCGAGTTCTGGGCGTTTGTGAACACGATGAATCACTTGTCGAAGAAGACGGTCTACGACCGCATGGTGATCGTTCAGCAGCTCTTCAAGTGGTGCTGCGAGGTTGCTGAGATCCTCGCGAAGAACCCGATCCGCAAGCTCAAGCTGAAGAAGCCGGCGTCGAAGAAACAGCCGTGCTTCACCCCTGAGCAGATCCGCACAATGATCGACACCGCGGACGACAATCTCCGGCCCATCATTGTGTTCCTCGCCTACACCGGGTGCCGCGTCGGTGAGATGCGGGACCTGCTGTGGGAGGATGTCCACCTCGACGCCAACGGCAACGGCGTGGTCGACATCCGGCACGGGGGCTCCGACGACGAGACAAAGGGGAAGGAGTCGCGTCGGATCCCGATTCACTCCGAGCTGCGGCCGTACTTGGAGTCGATGCCGCGGATCGACGAGCGGGTTTTCCATTCTCATCCGTCAAAGCGGTATCCCCGCGGAAACGGAAAGCTCGTTGATACGCGGCTGCTGGATCAGGTGAAGGCGTTGTGTAAAAAGTGCGGCTTCGAGAATCCCACGCAATACAAAGTGCACACGTTTCGACACGCGTTCGTCTCGATGCTGGCCCGGCAAAATGTGTCGTATCGATACGCGTTGCAGCTCGTCGGGCACTCGTCGAGCAAGATCCTTGATCTGTACTTCTCCGTCTATGACGAAGACGCGGCGAGAGCGATCGAGTCGATCGAGCTCCCGCCCGGTCAACCTTCCGACGATTGATCAGGACCGACTTCGAAGGGCTCACGCTGCAAGCTCGTCCAGGCTTCCCGGGTTGCTCGTGTAAACCCGGCCTTAGTGCCGACGCGGGTGAACCGTGCACCTTCATGATGGACGAGACCTGAGGCGGACCAGAATCGCAGCGAGACGCGGGCGGCGTAGTCGGGCAGCTCCTCTCCAAGCCGGCGGCTCGCGGCGGCCTTGATGGTGGCGAAGAGTTGTGGCTCCGCGGTGGACGCGACCTCGGTGGCAACCGCCCTGTAGTACGGCAGCGGCACCTTGTACGGTTTCGCCGCTGCGCCTGGGCGGATCTCAATGAGGGCGGGGCCGCGGCGTGACTCTTCGACGGTGTAGGTGGCGGCCCGCACACGGGCACGGGGGCCGATGATCCGCCGACGACGGGCGTCGTTCAGGTTGTTAATCTCACCGGTGACCGCGGAGTCAAGTTCGTTGAGCTTGCGGAGTAGTTTCGAGCGGCCTGTACCCGTGCGCGACGCGAGCTCGCGTACCTCATCAAGCACATCTCGCCATGACTGATTTGGTGTACCTGCTCGCGGCATGAGCATGATGGTACGCCGGATCTGCGAGTTGGCGTCTATACCCGCGTACCCGAGATACCGCGATTCCCGTCAGGATCCATACCGGTTTGGGCTGGATCCTGATGCGCCTCCGATTCCGTGTTGAAATTGTCGAGTTCACCGCGGACGGATCCTTGCCTTCCGTCCAAGTCACCGCTATGTACGCCGTATTGACCCATTGGCGTACACAAGCGGAGCATCGGATGACGAACGACAACACCCACACGGCGGACGAGATCACAGCGGCGGCGGACGGCCTGCTCGCATGGGCCAAGGAGCACGGGAGCGTGCTCGCGGTGGCGGCGACGCTTGGGGAGGATAGCGATGGCCCGTTTCCCGCGGCGCGGCCGGAGGCGTTGGTGGCTGGGGCGGTCGGGGCTCTCAACGAGGTGGAGGTCGCAGTACTTCTCGCGCAGCTCGATGTCGCGGTGCTCATGGTGTTGTCGCAGATGGCAGCGGGCGCGGAGATGGGCGAGGAGGCCTTCCGCGAGCTCGTAAACCAGGCACGGCGCAAGATGCTCGATGCGGCGGGGCTCGACCTGTGCGATGACTGCGGTGGATGAGGGCGGAGGGGAGAGAGGCTCGCCGTGGGGCTAACGCCTCGCGGCGGGTTTGGTGGTTCAGTCCTTTAGTGAGAGGTACGGCGATGACAACAACGCACACGTTCAACGGCCCGGATGGGATGGCGAGGAAGATCAGGCTGCTCGCGAGCAACTGCGAGGCGGCGACGGCGGGGTTGTCTCGCACCCTGCTCATCGCGGTGAGCGCGCCGGATCCGGTGGGCACCCCGGACTGTGAACACGCGGACCTGCGTGGGATCCGGATCCAGACGCTCGACAAGGGCATGACGAGCACAGATATCGCAACCTTGATGGGTGTCGTCTATGGCATGCTCGATGTGATCGAGGACGGGTACGCGCGAGAGTTCGGAGAAGGCTTCCGCGAAGCGGTGGACGAGGCGCGCGGCACACACGGCCATGGTCAGCGGATGGCCGTGGTGCCGGTTGTTCCCATGGAGACCAAGCCGTGGCAGACACGCGTGAGTGAGCGCGGAAGCTGAGAAAACTGCAAATCGGAAGTATCGCGCCCGTCACCACCATGAAAACTGGCGCGCGAGGGAGGAGTCAACACATGACTCGTGGAATGGAGAAGGGCGAACCACACTTGCCGCAATCCGGCGGCGACCAGAGCGGCGAGATCGTTTCTCGTCGTCGGGGTCGTCCGCCGCGGCAGGTCCGGGTCGCGGTCGCGTATCGGCCGCAGGATCCGGAGGAGGAACTTGATTGCAATGACGCCCTTCGACTTCTACTTGCCTCCATGGTCCGCAGGCGAATGGGCGGACATGAGGAGGAAGAGACATGAAACGGAAGTCTCGACTCAACGGAAAACGAGCGGTCCCCATGCCGCGATGCAGTACGATGGAGCAGGCCGATACCTCCATCGACGATCAGATGAACTCCATGGAGTACTTCGCGGAGGAGTACGACATGGAGCTCGCCGACGCCTTGCAACTTGTCGGCAAGTCCGGCAGCATCAAAGCCAACCTTGAAGCGGCGATGGACGAGATCATCGCGCGCAAGCGGTCGGGCGAGCGGATCGATGTCGTCCTGTTCTATGACCAAAGCCGGTTCGGGCGTTCGGGGCCGCTCCATTTTGGGGCTCTGGCCGATCGCCTCTTGGACGAGGGCATTGAGATCGCCGAGACCGACGCGTTCATGGAGGATGCCAACAACGCCACCATGGTCCGCATGATGAAAGCGATGATCGCTCAGCAGACCGCCCGCGGCATCGCAGACAACTCGGCCAGGGGGTCGCAACAGGCGCTCCGCGAGGGGCGTCGCAGTCATGCGAGCAAGGGGGCGTACGGCATCGACCGTCTCTATATGACCGAAGACGACGAGCCGATCTGTATCATCCGCTTGCTCCCGGATGGAACGCGGCTCAACCTGGATCCCGAGACCAAGGAGGTCCGGCTCAGGTACGAGCCGGGCAAGATGGGGTTCAAGAAGGAGAAGAAGGACAAAGTCACGCTGATCCCGGGCGACCCGGAGCATCAGGCGGTCGTCATCCGAATCTTTGCGATGCGGCACGAGCAGGGCTTCGCGGGTACACGTATTGCGCGCGTCCTCAATGATGAAGAGATCCCGTCGCCCAACGGCAAAAGATGGACCAAGACCGTCATCGATGCGATGCTGCGCAACGAGACCTACTGCGGCGTTGGCTATGCCAACCGGCATTCCTCTGCTCTCTATTTCAACCAAGCAGAAGGACGCCCGGAGCCGCTGCCCCGCGAGCAAGGTCGTCGCATCCGCGGCATCCGGCCCGAGAGTTCATGGTACTTGATCGCATACCCGAAACTCCGCGACTATCTGCCCGAACATCTGCGGCGCGCGGCGATGGCCGAGCAGGCCGAGCATCGCGCCAAGATCAAGTCGGGCTGGATAAAGGATCCGGCACGCCGCAACGGCCGGACGACCCATCTCCTATCTGACATCCTCGTCGAGCCGACGACCGGCAAGCGGCTCATCGCAAAGCGAAGCCGCGGGCGGATTTACTACGGGCTCAACAAGAGCATCGATATGCCTGCGAAGGGATCGCAGCGTCGGAGATGGCTGGCGTCGGGGCCGCTGCATCGCGCGGTCTTGGAAGAAATCGAGGCGTTGATCTGCTCGCTCCCTGATCTCCGCGAACGGATCATCAAAGAGATCAGCGAGCAAGACAAGCAGCGTCGGGGCGAATCGGGCGAGGCCGAGCAACTCTTGGCCAACCTCGACAAGCTGAAGGCGCGCCTGAGATCGCAGGTCCGTCGTCTTGGCGGCGACGACGATGACATCGTCAACGATGCGATCGACGAGACGACCAGGCAGATCCGCGTTATCGAGGACAAGCTCGCTGGCATGAACGGGGGTCCCGCGTTGACCGAGAAGGAGATCGCCTCGATCACCGATGGAGTCATCAAGGACCTTGCCGCCATGCTCCAGGCGTTCGCGGACGAGGGCGAGACCTCGCTCCGCAAGCTCGCGGAGACCCTGATCAGTTCCGCAGTCGCGAGGCTCGATGCAAACGAGGTCGACTTCGAGTTCGCGATCCCGGCAGAGTTGATCGAGCAGCGGAATGTACGCCTAGCGGCTCGTAACGGACCCGCTCCATGCCGCCAGGCGTACAAATGGCGGCCCATCCCCCTCGATGCCGTAACTGTTGATATTCCAAAGCGTTGCAGCGGCGACTATTGGGAGCCGTTCCAACCCAAGGGCTGCGATGACTGCCGCCGCCAACGCAACGCAGCATGAGGATCCCGGCCAGAGCGGCCGGATCCTGCGATGAACTTGCCACCCTCGGCTCGACAGCCGGGGGTGGCCTTCAGAAAAAAATTTCGTCGACGGCGGAGCCGTCGAGCACACGGAGGCACCCATGGACGAGAAACTCACCGACATCGAGAGAGCATGGCTGGTGTCGCTCGATGCCCTGCTCGTGCAGACCACAGTGGACGCACACGGGGCGGTCGCCGGTCGGTTCATCGATCTTTGGGACAGCGGCGGCCCAACCTTCCGGGCCGAGCTTGCCAAGAGAGCATCGGTCTGGCGGCAGCGGCATGTCAAGGTGCAGCAACTCATCCTAAACAGCCACGGTGCGTGCGAGCGACTCGTCCGGCTCATGGGTGATCCCGAGCCTCCGCAACGGAAGCCGGTGAAGACCAAGCCGAGGCCCCGGCGTGATCGGGTGGTGCCGAGCCGTCGGAAGCACGCCCCGGTGCAGGAGATCACCGAGGATGAGGCCGCCAAGTTCATGGCGATGCTCGATGCTGAAGGCATTGCCGAGGTGTTCGACCCCGGCGTCAGCATTCTCGATGACAAGCTGTACCGGCCGCCGTTGATCATCCTCAACAAGGTGAGCGTGTTCTACGAGGACATCGCACCGGCGTACGAGCGTGAAGCGATCGATCGGCGGTGGGATCCCGTTGAGCGTGAGCCGGCGATCGCATTGGCGTTCGACCTCGCGTTACTCGTCACGCTTCGGGAGAGTCGGTGGACCTGGGTGATCTCCGATCGGCACTTTGGCCGACTCCCATGGGGACACCCGTGCAAGGTCACGCCGGAGGGGCGGCCGGGGTGGAAGCTGATCACCGGACTGCTTGATCGAGCCGGGCTCATCGAACGGCGGACCGGGCAGACGTGGCGGCTCACTCGCGAGGCACGCCCTGTCATCGCCAACCATCTAATGCCGGCCTGGGTTGCTGTCGCAGCATCTGGTCGAGACTGACGTAGCATTAAGCATCGATGGCGTCGTGAACCGTCACGACGCACAACACTATCTTACATCATTGCACTCATTTCGCCGAGTGCACGGATTTGAAGTGCGGCTGTCGAGTGTCAGCTTGAAGCAGTTATCGACAGCGTCAATGTCGGCCGCGAATTCGGACAGGGCTGACCTGCTGGGGCAACAGCCTCACTTCAGCCCTAGCTTCCGCTACCCGCCGGCTTGTTAGGTGAGTGATCAGTCACTAATCCAGAACTGAACATAGATACGGGAATGGGCTCGATCGTCACATGCTTGATGCCGTGGTCGCTCCCGAGCGATCGACGAACACGCTCGATGATATCGGAAGTCGCGGTGAGAGGGGACTCGTCGCGGATCGCGATCTGAGCTTCAAGGGAGACGGCATGTTCGTCAATTGGCCAGACATGGAGATGGCCGACGTCCTGGACACCCTCAACCTCGCGGATGGTCGATGCGATTGCGTCGAGTGCGAGTTCGTCCGGGGTGCTCTGCATCAGAATCCGGATACACCGCTTCATAGGCGACCACGAGATCCACACGATGTAGACCGAGATTCCGATGGTCGCAACGATGTCGGTCCAGTACCAGTCGAACAGGATGATCAGGGTGCCGGTGATAATGACCGCCACCGAGGCGAGAGCGTCCGCGACGTTGTGAAGGAACGCCGCCTTGATGTTCACGCTCTCCTTCGACATCGTGTAGGTCAGAACGGCCGTCGCGGCATCGACAACCAGTGCAATGCAGGCGATGATGACGACCATCCAGCCGTCGATCTCGGGACGGTCGAAGGTGCGGTTGATGGCCTCAATGAGCAGATAGCCCGCGATGACCATGATGGAGGTGAGGTTAATCAGGCCGCCGACCACCTCGGCTCGCCCGTAGCCGAAGGTGCGTTGCTCATCCGCGGGACGCCTGGAAATACGCCGAGCAATCAGGGCAAGGAGCAGTCCGGCTGCATCGCTGAAGTTATGCAGCGCGTCCGCGATCAGCGAAAGGCTCCCGGAGAGCACGCCCCCGATGACCTGGGCCGCAGTGAGCAGCAGATTAATGGCGACGGCGATACCCAGCCGTTTCGATCCAATATCAGCACCGTGATTGTGGTGGTTCGTCTGTGTCATCGGCGCTCACCGCGGGCGATGCTTCCCTCCAGTCGCCCAGCGAAGTACTCGAGCTCGACGAGCGTGTGGCGGTAGGCGGCCGACCTGAATCGGAGTAGTGTGCCGATGACGCGCTCGATCACCCAGCCTACGAGGCCTTTCGGGAACTCGCCCCATACGCGATGGACGAGCCGTACACCGTCGCCCTCGGGCTCGATCCGAAAGTCGCCGCCTTCCTTGACCCTGACACACATTCCAAACGGCTTGTAGATAGCCTCGCCGGTCCAAGAGAACGCACGACCCGGCCGCGTGTCGTGCACCGTCGCGGTGAGTTCGCCGGTCAAGGGACCGACACCTTCGCGTTGCCACCAGCGCAGGCCATCACGGAGGGGCTGTTTGGGCTCGGTCAGTACCTCGGTGCCCTTGTGCTCGGGGTTCGATGGCTCCCATTCGCCCTCGAAGTCCGAGATCAGTTCCCATGCTTCAGTTGCGGTTGCTTCGGCATGGACGTTTGCGGTCACATCGATCATGGCTTATCCCTCAAGAGGCATCGAGCCGACAGTGCGATTTCCGTTGACGGACTCGATCTCGATCCAGAGACTCGCACCGTCCATCGTCGAGGGCGATTCGGTCTGGCCGTGGAAATGGTCGTCGTGGGCGTCCGCCTTCGATTTCAGCGCGCCCGTCCCGGCCTCATCGCCGATCCAGAAACGCACGGTGGCGGGGATCGGCCCGGATTCGACTTCGAGATCGAGGTGCACCTCCGATGATGGTCGGATGTCGCTGGACACTGAGACCGCCAGCTTCGTTCCGGCGATCGTCACGCTACCGAGAGACCGCATCTCACCGTGGTCATGATCGTCGTGTTCACCCTCGGCGTGGTCGTGCCCCTCATGGTCGTCGCCGTCACCAGCGTGATCATGACCGTCGTCCGCGGTGTGTGTCTCGGCGGACTTTGATTCTGAGGACTCCCCGCAGCCGGGTAACGAGATCGAAAGCGCGACGGTCGCGCTGGCGGCGGCGAGAATCTTGAAAAGGTCGTTCATGATCAGGACTCCTTCGAGGTGATGGTCTTGGGTCGGCGGAATATGCCCACGAGACGCGTGAGCACAGATGGGTGATCAGCGGGACGACGCTCAGGCTTGTGCCCAAAAACGAGCGAGTACCCCGCCGGAACAACGATCAGGTTCAGGAATGTGGAGGTCAACAGACCCCCGAGGGTGACGATGGCGAGGGGCGCGAGCAGTTCGCTGCCCGGTTCTCCCGCGGCGAGCGCCAGAGGGACAAGCCCGAGCGCCGCTGAGATCGCGGTCATCAGGATCGGCACAAGCCGTTCCATCGACCCCTGAACAATGGCTTCTCCGAGCGGCACACCTTCGTGCTGCATCAGATGGTTGTAGTGGTTGATGAGCAGGATGCCATTACGGACCGCGATGCCGAAGAGGGTTATGAAACCAACAAGGCTGGCGATGGAGATCACCGGCGGGATATACGGGCCCCCGATGCCGACGAGGGCGAGCGTGTTTGCGATCGGGCCGCCCCCCTCGCTGATGTAGATCGCGGCGATGCCGCCGATCAACGCGAGGGGCATGTTGAGCATGACGAGCACCGCCGCCCGCATCGAACCAGTGGAGATCTGGAGCAGCATGAGCATGATGAGTGCGACGGCAATGCCCGCGACGAGGATCGTCCGTGACGCGGACTGCTGCGCTTCAAACTGACCTCCGTAGGACACGGTCATGCCAGCCCGCTGGACAATGGGATCGACACGCTCCTGCACCTGGGCGACAAGGTCGCCCAGATTGGACCCCTCGGCCACATTGAGCGACACCACGGCTTTCCGTTGAGCGTTCTCGCGAGTGATCAGATTGCTTGATCGTTCCGGACCGATATCAGCGACATCGCTCAAACGAACGGTGGCCCCTCCCCGGCCACGGAGAAGCAGGTCTCGGACCTGCCGGAACGACTCACGTTCCTCAGGTGCGAGCCGAACGACGAGATCATACTGCCGAACACCTTGGTTGACGGTGTCCACAACCTCGCCATAGAGGGCTTCGCGGACTTGCTCCGCGGCGTCGGCGGGGCTGAGACCGACCGCCGCGAGTTCCGCATGGCGGTAGCGGATTGGCAAAGAAGTGATCAATACCTCTCGGTTGGCGTTGACATCACGAGCGCCCGGCAGGCCTTGGAGTTCGGCCTCAATCGCCTTGGCGACATCACGAAGCTCGGTCAGATTTTCACCGAAGACATTGATGGCGATCGCCGCGGGCGTGCCCGACAGCACATGGCTGAGCCGGTGCTCGATGGGTTGGCCAACCATCGTGGTGATCCCCGGCACGGCCCCGAGGATGCGGTCGATCTGTTCTCGCACCTCGAATCTGTCGCTCCCCGCATCAACGGTGACTTCGATCTCGGAGTTACTGACCGGCTCGGCGTGCTCGTCACGTTCGGCCCGGCCGGTACGCCGGGAGACGGAACGGACCCCGTCGATCTGGACGAGTTGCTTCTCGACCTCCGTCGCGAGCCGATCGCTCTCGACGATCGAAGTGCCGGGAGGAGCAAGCAGGAAGACCGTGAACGTGC
>Ga0209578_10002306_pt1 | contig 16062 bp, 15 predicted proteins | sample tdAd472_FD_187127 | JGI IMG/M metagenome (GOLD analysis project Ga0209578, IMG submission 187127) | Marine sediment microbial communities from the Atlantic coast under amendment with organic carbon and nitrate - tdAd47.2 (SPAdes)... | ecosystem: Environmental > Aquatic > Marine > Coastal >...
CTCCGCAGCTAGCTGTCGTTCCACGACCATCTGGGTGGCAATGCCGGCGTGATCGGTGCCAACCTGCCAGAGTGTGCTGGCGCCGCGCATGCGTTGATAACGCACCAGCAGATCCATGATGGTGTCCTGGAAAGCGTGACCCATATGCAGATAGCCAGTGACGTTCGGCGGCGGAATAACGATGCAGTAGGGGTCGCTATCACTATTACCATCAGTGGCAGGGACGAACTGTTGGTCCTGTTCCCAACGCTGGTACCAGCGCTGTTCAATATCGGTTGGGTTGTAGGTTTTATCCATGTTTCCAGGTCGATTGTTGAGAAGGGGTCACTTTATTAATGAGACCCGACGGTGGCCCAAATAGGAGATGAAATTGATTAGCGGTTGAGACTCGGCAGGAGTCACTTAAGTCATCATCAAACGGTGGTGCCGGCAGAAGTGCTAGCCAGCCGAGTTACTGTCCTGTGGATTGGAGGTCGTATTCATCGACTGACGTAGCTGCATTTTAAGATCCGCAGCGAGGGCGTAGCAGCGTTCATCGATGAGTTGATCCATGCGTTCTAACCAATCGGGAGGGGAGTGCGCGAGGGTTGGTTCCAGTTCGGGGGAGTCGTCATCCAGTAGCTCACCGGATGAAGCCACCTGCGTGACATCGAAGGCCTCATCGTCGTTATCGTCTTCGAGTTCTGCCCGTTCGGCACCGTGCGGAGAGTCGTCACCGATCGCCGTGTCGGCAGGCCAGTGTTCCTCGTCGTTTTGGCCTGGCCAGTCGTCGGAGTTGTTATCGGCCCACGCTGGGGGTTGATCAACAATTTCAGCGTTTAATGGGTCGTGAGTAAGGTCGGGGTTTGATGCATTTTCATCGGCGATGAAGGGGTTATCTGATTCTGAACCAATCTCGTGAGTGCTCCCCGCACCCGGAGGCGGTGCCGGATCCTCTATTAGTGGTTCGGGAGAGAGGTCAACCGCTTCTTCAGTATGGTCGGTATCGATGCGGGGCGCGTTTTGGGGAGGCGCGGCCATCACCACTTCGGTAAGTACCGGGATGTCAGCATCGTCTAATGAAGCGTCACCAAGGTGGTCTCGTACCGTATCAAGCAGTTCGTCGAGTGAACTGTCCGATTGATTTTCCGGCGGCTGGCCGGTCTTGGGTGAATAGGTTTCATCATCGCTCATGACAAGGGTGCTTTAGTGGGTGGTGTGGGGTCCGATGTCGGTTTAATCGTGTGCATATCAAGATTGTAGCCCCTGTCGCGGTAGAACCGGTAACGCTCTCGCGCCTGATGACGTTGGCCATCATCGCCGGCAACGATTTCAGCTACCCGGCTGAAGCGACTAAACCAGGTCGGTATTTCTCCACCCAGATTGACCAGAACGTCCTCGCAGTGAACCGGGTCTAGTTTCTCCGTCATCATGCCGATGGTAACCGGCGCCGGTTCTCCGGCAGGCAGAGGGTGATCGGCGTCGACCCGCTGGTGGGGAATGAAGGCCAGTTCCGAGAAAGTCCAGAGTGATTGATCCAGTTTCCGCGCCATCTGTTCGTTGGCGCTGTGCAGATAAACCTGGTGGCCGAGGGAGTATATTTTTTCGGTTAGTTGGCAGGCAAAACGCAACAGGGCGCCTGGGCCATCATCGTCGAGCACGTAAAAATCAACCTTGGTCACGATCGCTAACCCGTGGCGGTGTTGATCAGAAACTGAGTTAGCTGTGGGACAGGACGACCCGTGGAATCCTTGTTTTTACCGGTCTGCCAGGCAGTGCCAGCAATATCCAAATGCGCCCAGCGCTGCTTTTCAGTAAAGCGGGATAAGAAACAGGCAGCCGTCACGGTGCCCGCCTCGCGGCCACCTACGTTAGAAATGTCGGCAATGTTACTTTTTATCTGCCGTTGGTATTCGTCCATCATCGGCAGTTGCCAGCAGCGATCATGGCTATCGAGGCCAGCCTGGATTAGTTCATCGACCAGTGGCTGGTCGTTGCCAATGACCGCGCTAAGGTGGTTGCCAAGGGCAATAATACAGGCACCGGTAAGCGTGGCTATATCGATAACCACTGCCGGGTTGTAGCGCTCAGCGTAAGTGAGCGCATCGGCCAGGATGAGTCGGCCCTCCGCATCGGTATTGATAATTTCTATCGTTTTGCCGGACATGCTGGTCACCACGTCACCCGGTTTGTTGGCCAGGCCATCGGGCATATTCTCAACCGTGGGAATAATGCCGATGACATTGACCGGTAGCTTAGCGGTGGCGGCAGCCTTGAGAGTGCCCAATACGCTGGCGGCACCGCACATGTCATATTTCATCTCTTCCATGCCACCCGCCGGTTTCAGGGAAATTCCACCGGCATCGAAGGTGACGCCTTTACCCACCAGCACCGTGGGTGCCACTTTTTTATCCGTTCCCCGGTATTCCAGCACAATCAGTCGTGACTCTTCGCGACTGCCGCGGCCCACCGAGAGCAGAGAATTCATCCCCAGTTTAGCCATCCGGGATTCATCAAGGACGTCAATTTCTAAATCCAGTTCGGTGGCAACCTGTTTGGCCTGATCCGCCAGATAGACGGGTGTACAGACATTGCCAGGCCGGTTGCCCAGATCGCGCGCCAGCTTGACACCGTCTGCAATAGCCGAGTGCGTTGTGATCGTTGCCCGGGCCTGTCTGGCGGCCGCGGCACTGGTGTCTACAATGCCCAGTGCAATGCGTTTGAGTTTAGCTGGTGAGGATTTGGCGCTTTTAAGCTCATCAAATCGGTAGTTGCAGTGGGCGAGAGCTTGCACCGCCATCGCCAGTTTCCAGTGGCTGTTCTGGCCAGCAACCTCCAGGTCGTTCAGGTGGCAGGTTGCGCTAGCCGCGCCCAGCGATTTCACGGCTTTGCCGACCGCGCGTAGAATGTCGACATACTGGGTGGCGGTGAGCTCCCCCGGTTTGCCGCAGCCGACGAGTAATACCCGGTCGCTTTTGATTCCGACTAGTGATCTTAATAGCAGGGTTTTGCCGCGACTGGTCGAGGCGTCGCCAGACTTAATGGCAGCGGTAATCGCGCCGCCAGAGGCCTGATCCACCTGTTTAGTGACATCGGGTAACTGTTTGCCGCTGACCACTGGAACTACCAGGCAGTGCGTGTTGTCTTCAGTCGCGAGCTTGGTGGCCAACGAAAATTTCATGCCATACTCCAAAAATTGCTGAAAGGTTTTTAGGTTTGCAACACCTTGAATGTAACGGGTGGACAGTAGCGTGTGTTCGCTCAGGTCGATTGTTGGCAGACCGCAGTCACTCTGTCGAGCATCGATCCTGAGCGTTGGATCGTGGGCCCATTATATTAACTAATTCTTCCGCTATCCTGTCGGTGGATATCGGGCGGCTGATAACCGGGTTTCTGGTCGCGTGATACTGCGTTGGTGTTTATCGCTAGTTTCTATCTAAGGTTGTTTAATGAAGGTTGTTCGGCAGTACCTGTTAAAAGAGTTTGCGGTCAATTTTGTCGGTGCAGTGACGGTATTGACTCTGGTACTTTCGAGCACTCGGATCATCCGTTATCTCGCCTCGGTGGCTCAGGGCGAATTGCCCGGCGGTGCCGTGTTAGGGCTAATGGGGCTAAAGCTACTGTGGGCGCAGACCATTATCATTCCGGTAGCCCTGTTTCTGGCGGCGCTGCTGACCCTGGGGCGGTGGTACCGAGACAGTGAAATGGTAGCGCTGACCGCGGCCGGGGTCTCGCCCCTGCAGTTTCTATTTCCGGTTGGATTGCTGGGTCTGGCGGCTGCTATTCCGATCAGCTACCTCTCTTTTTTCCTCGCTCCGTGGGCTGAGGAGCAGACCATCAAGATCGAAGAACGGATTGAAAGTGAGCCTGCACTGACGGGGATAAGCAGCGGTGTTTTTAGAACGCTCGACGGTGGAAAGCGAATTTTTTACGTGCAGAAACTGAGTAAGGATCGGACACGACTTGAGAATGTTTTTATCCGAGACCTTACCAATCCTAAGGTCGAAACGGTGATAGCGGCTCCCCGTGGTCGAATCGAGGTTGACGAATACGGTGATCAGTTTCTGGTGCTGGAGAAGGGCTACCGATACGACGGTAAGCCGGGCAAACTCAACTATCGGGAAATGCAGTTTGCCGAATATGCCCTTCTAATTCAGCAGCCCGAATTGAAACAGAAACGGCGCAAGGAAGAGGCCTTGCCTACCCACCAGCTGTGGGGACAGGGGGCCGCTGCCCAGGCAGAGTTGCAGTGGCGACTGGCGATCCCTGTATCCACCGTATTGTTAATGCTGCTGGCCGTGCCACTCAGTTATACCCCGCCGCGATCGGGGCGAGTCGTCGGGTTAACCGTGGCAGTCATGGTTTATTTGCTCTACACCAACTTTCTGAAGGTAAGCAGCGCCTGGCTGGCGGACGGCAAGATACCCGACTGGCTGGGTCTCTGGTGGGTCCACCTGGCAATAATGGCGCTTTTTCTGGTGATGATGGTTAATCTCAACAACCCGATGGTCAGCTGGCATCGGCGCTTTCTTAGCTGGGGACACCGATGAGTCTCATTTCCAGATACCTGACGCGGGCGGTCATCAATGGGTTTTTATTGTCACTGTTCGGATTAACGGCGGTGTTTTCCCTGTTTGCCATGATTGCGGAGCTCGCTGATCTGGGCAAAGCGGGTTATGGCTTAACCGAAGTGGCTCAATACCTGTTACTCACGACGCCTCGCCGGGCATTTGAATTGTTACCCAGCGCCGCGTTGGTGGGTGCGCTGGTTGGGTTAGGTGGTCTCGCGGTGGGGGGCGAGTTAGTGGCGTTAAGAGCAGCGGGCCTGTCGATTATGAGTGTTGGTCGGGTGTTGTTAATTGCGGCGGTACCGATCCTGGTTTTTGCGCTGGTACTTGGCGAGCTGGCGGTGCCGCCAATGGAGCGGTGGGGACAGGAGATTCGCAGCCAGGCGTTGAATGATAAATTTTCTGGTCAGCAGGCGGGGGGCGCCTGGGCCAGAGACAATCAGGCTTTTGTCAATGTGCGGGTAATCGGCGCCGATCTGTCGTTAAACCGAGTAACTATTTACGAGTTCGATGAGCAGCATCGCCTGAAGGGCGTTGCTTTTGCTAAAAAAGCGATTAACGAAGACGATCACTGGATGTTGCGAGGGGTGCGGCAGACCCTGCTTGAGGAAGGACGTGCGCGGCGGGTCGATGCGGATCGGGCCAGTTGGGACTCGCCGATTGCTCCAGAGAACATGGCGGTAGGGGCTGTTCCGCCGGGGAGAATGTCTCTCTGGGAGCTGCGCGGCCACGCCAGTTTTTTAGCTGAGAATGGGCAGAACGCGAATCAATACCAGTTAGCCTTCTGGCAAAAAATTGTTCGTCCGTTCACCATCGTGGTTATGGTGTTAATTTCCCTGCCGTTTGTGTTCGGCAGTTTGCGCAGTGGAAATCTGGGTCAGCGGGTATTCGTGGGAATCGTTGTCGGCCTGCTTTTCCATATCACCAGCCAGATGACCGGTTACCTCGGTCTGGCTTACGGTATTAATCTGCTGGTATCAGCTTTGCTGCCAACCGTGTTGTTTTTCTTTGCCGGTTTAGGCGCAATATTTCTTGCTCAGCGGACCTGACCTAAATCTGTTTGTCTCCCCGAGCTACCGAGATTTCTGCCCCGCGGTATTTGATTTTTCGCAGTGAACCTGTCTTTGGTCATCGCTTTCGAAAATAATGCTGAATATTGCCTTCAGAAGCCAGGGTCAATACCGATAAGAGACCTGAATAAGACCAAACTCGGCGATGGTCCCGGTAGCGTCGATCATGTTCTCAGGTTGATTCCAGGTTGCAAAGTGAGTTAACGGTCAGTCCGCTGTCCCTGCCAACAGAGAAAGACGACGCACCAGGCGAAGCACACTCTCGGCTGATTTATGCCGTGGGCGCTCCCAATTGTGCGCGACCTTCTGCCCACTGGTTTGCGTCGAGCCCCGGGCACACGCTGACGATTTTTACTGACTTCGCTGATTGCCAACAGGCGTTGGCGCGGCAACCCGTTCCGGGATTGCTGGCCATTGTCGCGGGTGCCGAAATTGATCGCGTCGTGGACTTCGTCTATCAGGTCCGATCGGACCTGGCCTTAGCGGCCATGCCGCTACTGATACTCGCGGAGGAGGTTCGCCTTCTTGAAATAATGCCCTTACTGCATGACGTTGCGGGGATTGATTTTGCTGCACCAGCAAGTTCTCCGGAGTTGCTACAGGCCCGGGTCGCTCGGCTCATTACTGCACCCAACGTCGGGTCGAGTCGAGACGCCAGTCCGGTGAGACTGCAGGTTGTCGACAGCGTAGTAAGTCGCCTGATCAACAGCCGGCGTCGATCAGAGCGACAACTCGATCGACTGAAGCGATTACTGGACTGGCTTGGTGGCGAGTTGTTGATGTTTGAACCCGACGGGTTGAAGTTGGTTTATGGCAATCAACAGGCAATCAGGGAAGTTGCTAAGCAACAATTCGGTGTTGGTCAGCCGTCGGTGCCTGAACTGGTTTTAACCGATCTGGTCGCTCAACAGGATCAATCTGCGCTGACCACTGGCCTGAGTCGTCTTCGGTTTGGCAAGGAGGACTCGTTAAGCATCGATATTCTGGGTCTCAGGGAAAAGGGTCCTGGCGGTCAGGCTGCGCAACTAAGGTATTTGCCAGATCGATCCGGCGACGGTCTATTTGTTTTGCACCTTGAAGAACCTCTGACCAGTGGTGGTCAGATCGCTCAGCGGGTGTCATCAGTTTCTTGCGATGTGCTCACCGGTCTGCCCGGACGGGCTCTGTTTCTTGGTCGAGTCTCTGAAGCGGCTGCCCGTGCTAAGGCCAGCAGTGACGCTTTTAGTCTGATGGTCCTGGATATTGACCAGTTCAGGGATGTCAACGACAGCCTGGGCTATGCAGGTGGTGACGAGTTGCTGCGGCTGGTAGCTGAGGCATTGCAGGCCGTCGTCGGGCCGGAGGAAACCGTGGCTCGATTGGGTGACGATGATTTTGCCGTGTTGTTCCCGCCGTCAGAAAGCCGAGAAACGGTGCGTCTGAAAATTGCCAGCATTGCCCGGGTTGTGTGCACGCAGTACGCCGTGCAGGGTCGTCAGGTGGCCATCGGTGCAGGCATTGGGGTGGCTCATTATCCAGCGGATGGAAAAGACGGTATCACCCTGGTGAGTCGCGCTGAAGCGGCCTCGCTTCATGCGAAACGGGATAGTCTGGGGGTCGTTGAGTATAAACAGCGACTTGATGTGCTGGGTCACGACCAGTTAGCGCTCAAATCTGACCTTCGCCAGGCGATTATTGCCGGTGAACTGTTTCTTCATTATCAACCGAAAGTAAATATTCGTGACCATCGATGTGTTGGGGTGGAGGCGCTGGCACGGTGGGAGCATCCACAGCATGGATTTATTCCGCCCGACCAGTTTATTCTGCTAGCCGAGCGGGCCGGGTTGATAAAAATGCTGACCCGCCGGGTGATTACCGAAGCGCTTGAACAGGCAGCCCGCTGGCATCAACGCGGTAATCCGTTGCGTGTTGCGGTCAATCTATCGGCTCGGAATCTACACGAGCCAGACCTGGTTGCTTTTGTGAAACGGCAGCTCCACAGGCATTCGTTGCCGCCGGGGGCGTTGCAGTTTGAGATCACGGAAAGTGACATCATGGCCGATCCCGACACTGCTATTGCGGTAATCGAAGAGTTGCATCGCTTTGGTATTGAATTCGCGGTGGACGACTTCGGGACGGGTTACTCCTCCCTTGCGTATCTCAAAAAGCTGCAGGTTAGTGAGCTCAAAATAGATAAAAGCTTTATCAATCAGCTTAATTCGGCTGGTGACGACGTAGTGATTGTGCATTCCACCATCACCATGGCGCATCAACTGGGCATCCGAGTGGTCGCAGAAGGGGTTGAAAACGAGGAGATCTGGGATCTTCTAGATGTGCTTGAGTGCGATATCGCCCAGGGATATGTGATTAGTCGCCCGGCATCTGCCAGTGATGTGGAAACGCGTCTTAACGCTGGACTTACCCGCAACCTTGCTGGATTTAGTTGCTAGGCGAAGTGGAAATTCGTCGGTTATTCGGCTTGAAGATCCTGATTAAAAAAATCGCAATAATCCCATAAGGGGCATTTGGCGCAGTGGGGTGCAGCCTCGCCACAGACGGCTTCGCGCATTCTGAAACCACTCGCAAACCGCCACAAATCAATGCTGAGTTCCCACGTCGGTGTGCCGCTGGCGGCGTGCAATGTCTGTATGCTCTGATTAAAGCTCACGTCCTTGCGGCCTTTGGGGAGCAAGCCAAGGCGTTTTAACAGGCGGCGGGCATCATCAGTGGCGAAATAATAGGGAATGCCGCTGCTAAGCATGAACCACTCCGCGGCACTGCGTCCGACGCAGTTAAACCGGTCGGCGATTTCCCGATGCAGTTGATAGAGATCGACCTCGGGGTAGCTGGCCAGCCAGCCACTAAAACTGCCGTGTTCAGTGCCAATCGCCATTATTTTTCCTGCATTTTCGATAACGGCGGTGAGTTTGCGTCGGTTACGAATTAATTTTTTGTTCTGCACCAGTTCATCAACCGCGTCCAGCGACATCGCAGACACCGTTTTTAAATCGAATTCGGCAAATGCCTGGCGATGGGCCGGCCATTTTTTACGTACCACCTCGCGTGAGAAGCCCGCCGCAAACATGTGATAACAGAGTTCTTCAAACAGCTGATTATCCGTGTCGTGATTATCGATAATTGCCCATGTCGAAGGAGCCACCGGGGCATCCGTGTGCAGGGTGCTGTTTTTTTTGCGAATTTTTTTACTGATGTCGGCTAATTGCCGCTCGGTGAGCTGCTTTAGTTTGTCATCAGCGACGACGGGTTTTTTGTTCTCAGCGTGTTTAACCATCGGGTTTAAAGCGGTCTCTTCATGGGGATCAGGATTTTTAAATAACCGGCTAATCGCAGCCACGTTCGGCGACAACCGGATGATAGAATACTCCGTTTTTTTACGCCATTTGTGGTTTGAGAATGGCTGGTCAATCAACAAGTTAAGGAAATTTGTCCCTCATGTTCGACAAACAGATGCGCATCAGTGATTACGATCCCGAGCTGTGGAGCGCCATTGAAGCTGAAACCGTTCGCCAGGAAGAACACATTGAACTGATCGCGTCGGAAAACTACACCAGCCCGCGAGTCATGGAAGCACAGGGTACCCTGTTAACCAATAAGTACGCCGAAGGCTACCCGGGCAAACGCTATTACGGTGGTTGTGAGCATGTCGATGTGGCAGAGCAACTGGCCATTGACCGGGTTAAAGCCCTGTTTGGCGCTGATTATGCCAACGTTCAGCCCCATTCCGGTTCGCAGGCGAATTCAGCGGTTTACCTGGCCCTGCTGCAGCCGGGCGATACCATTCTTGGTATGAGCCTGGCCCATGGCGGCCATCTCACTCATGGGTCGAAAGTGAGTTCCTCTGGCAAGTTGTACAACTCGGTTCAATACGGGATCGACGAATCGACCGGCGAGCTCGATTACGCGGCCATCGAAGCACTGGCCATAGAGCACCAGCCGAAGATGGTAGTGGCCGGGTTCAGTGCCTATTCCCGGGTGATGGACTGGCAAAGGTTTCGTGACATCGCCGACAAAGTTGGCGCCTACCTGTTTGTTGATATGGCTCACGTCGCCGGGCTGGTGGCGGCGGGGCTCTACCCTAACCCGGTGGGCATTGCCGATGTGACAACCACCACCACCCATAAAACTTTACGCGGGCCGCGCGGCGGATTAATTCTTGCGAAGGCCAATTCTGAAATCGAAAAAAAGCTGAACTCAGCAGTATTCCCCGGTAGCCAGGGTGGACCACTGATGCACGTTATCGCTGCCAAAGCGGTGGCGTTCAAGGAAGCATTGGAGCCGGATTTCAAGCGTTATCAGCAGGCGGTTGTCAGTAATGCCCAGGCCATGGCAGCGGTGATTATCGACCGTGGGTACAAGGTTGTTTCCGGGGGCACTGATAACCATTTGATGCTGGTTGATTTCATTGCCCAGGGGCTGACGGGTAAAGATGTTGAAGCGGCTCTGGGCCGGGCCAATATCACGGTTAATAAAAATTCCGTGCCCAACGACCCCCAGTCGCCCTTCGTTACCAGTGGTATCCGTATCGGTTCCCCCGCGATGACGACCCGCGGTTTTGGCGAAGCCGAAGCCCGTGATCTGGCCGGCTGGATCTGCGATATCCTCGATGCGCTGGGTGACGCAGAGGTGGAAGCGAGGGTGAAACGCCAGGTATTGGCACTGTGCAGTGACTTCCCGGTCTATCCGCAGTAATTAATTTCAATGCGCTGTCCGTTTTGTCATGTTGACGATACCCGGGTAATTGATTCGCGGCTGTTTGGCGAGGGCGAGCGAGTTCGGCGTCGTCGTCAGTGCAATGGCTGCAATAGTCGTTTTACAACCTATGAGCAGCCCGAGCTGGCGATGCCACGGTTGATTAAGAGCGATGGCACCCGCGATGAATTTAACGAGGCAAAACTGCGCGCAGGCATTGACCGTGCACTGGAAAAGCGACCCGTTTCAACCGAGCAGAGAGATGAGTTGCTGACTCGACTGGTGCGCCGCCTGCAGGCGTGGGAAGACCGTGAATGTCCCACGGCACAGTTGGGTCAATGGGTGATGGACGAGTTGCGTAAAACCGATGAAGTGGCCTACGTACGCTTTGCCTCGGTATATCGTCGGTTCGAGGATGTGGATGCCTTTCGCGAAGAGATCGATAAGCTCCTGCATTCGGGTAAAAACCCGGGGTCGGTGATGCAAAAGTGACGGAACTGACCGCGCAGGACCAGCGGTTCATGGAGCGGGCGCTGGTGCTTGCCGAACAGGGGCGTTATACCGCACACCCTAATCCGGTGGTCGGCTGTGTGCTGGCGGTGGCTGATGAGATTGTCGGTGAAGGGTTTCATCGACGCAGCGGCGAAAACCACGCCGAAATTAATGCGTTGCTGGCTGCTGGTAACGGAGCCCGCGGTGCCACTGCCTATGTCACCCTGGAACCCTGTAATCATCAGGGGCGCACGCCCCCCTGTAGTGAGGCATTAATTGCCGCAGGCGTAAGCCGGGTCGTTTACGCGATGGAGGACCCTAACCCACTCGTAGCTGGCGGGGGACTTGCCAGACTGAAAGCGGCCGGGATTGAAGCCCAATATCTGGATACGCAGGGCAGAGCGAGCGCCCTGAACCCTGGATTTGTCAGCCGCATGCAGACCGGCCTGCCCTGGGTGAGGGTTAAACTGGCGAGTAGTCTGGATGGCGGCACCGCACTTAATAATGGTGATAGTCGCTGGATTACCGGGGAGTCAGCCCGGGCTGACGTGCAGCGGTGGCGGGGGCGTAGTGGCGCTATAGTGACCGGTATTGGCACGCTACTGGCGGATGATCCACGATTAACCGTGCGACTTGAGCAGCCCACCGAGCCCCCTCTGAGGGTGGTGCTCGATTCCGCCGACAGAATGCCGATGGATTGCGAATTGTTGCGCCAGCCCGGGCCCGTGTTGCAGTGCGTCGGCCCGGCTGAGACGGGCGGTAATGATCCGCGATTAATGGTTGAAAAGCTGCCTCTGACCGAGCAGGGTCTGGATCTTAAAGCGCTGCTGAAAATGCTCGCTGCGAGAGATGTAAACGAGGTCTGGGTGGAGGCCGGGAGTCGCCTGGCGAGCAGTTTTTTACGGGCCGGGCTGGTGGATGAATTGATTGTTTATGTGGCCCCGGTATTGCTGGGGGAGGGTGCCATGCCCCTGTTACGAATGCCGGCGATCGAGAATATGGAAGGACGGCACGAATTGAAGCTGGTAGATCTGCAACGCTTTGACGGTGATGTGCGTTTAACTTACCGACCCTTGTCTTAGCGGTTTCCCGGGAATCCAGTTGTTTACCAATCAAGTGGTTTAAAGCGATGTTTACAGGAATTATTGGCGAGGTTGGGCGGCTCCTGCGGAACGATCCCCAGGGCGGCGATCGGCGTTTACAGATCGGCGTTAACGAGCTGCCGCTGGCGGAGATGGAATTAGGCGAAAGCGTGGCAGTTAATGGGGTCTGCCTGACGCTGGTTGAAATTAGTGGGGCCAGCTTTGCGGCGGATGTTTCCATTGAAACCCTCAATTGCACCAGTCTGGGAAACCTGCCGGTGGGCGCAGCGGTCAATCTGGAACGGGCGCTAACCCTTAATCAGCCGTTGGGGGGGCACCTGGTGAGTGGCCACGTCGATGGTCTGGGTAAGGTGGCTGCGATGTTCCCGGATGGTCGGTCAACCCGATTTGAGTTCGATGCTCCGGTAGAATTGATGCGCTATATCGCCGCAAAAGGCTCAATCACCATTGATGGCACCAGCCTGACCGTAAACAGCCTCTCAGATCACGGGTTTTCGGTTAACATCATTCCGCATACTCTGGAGCGGACTCTTATGGGCGAGTATCAGGTCGGTCGGTCAGTTAATCTGGAAGTGGATCTGATCGCCCGTTACCTGGAAAGATTAATGGCTCCTCAGGCATCCCATAAGACATCAGGCGTCACCATTAATACCTTGCGCGATAACGGATTGTTATGAGTAACAGTGAACCGAGCCAGTTTAGTCCCATCGAGGAAATTATCGAAGAGATACGCCAGGGGCGTATGGTAATCATGCTCGATGATGAAGACCGTGAGAACGAAGGCGACCTGATCATGGCGGGTAGCGTCGTCACTCCGGATGCGATTAATTTCATGGCGCGGCATGGGCGTGGACTCATCTGCCTGACCTTGAGTCCCGACCGTTGTGAGCAACTGCAGTTGCCATTAATGGTGGCGGACAACAATGATAAAAATTCCACCAACTTCACCGTGTCCATCGAAGCGGCTGAAGGGGTGACCACGGGTATATCAGCAGCGGATCGAGCGATCACGGTACTGGCAGCCGTAAAGGCGGATGCAGGCCCGGGGGATATTGTGCAGCCCGGCCACATATTTCCACTAAAAGCGCAGCCTGGAGGGGTCCTCGCTCGAGCAGGGCATACCGAAGCCGGTTGTGACCTGGCGCGCCTGGCCGGGTTTGAGCCGGCAGCGGTCATTGTCGAGATTCTTAATGAAGACGGCACCATGGCGCGGTATCCTGATCTGGTTCCTTACGCACAGGAACACGGCCTGAAAATGGGCACTATCGCGGATCTGATCACCTACCGGATTCAGCAGGAAAAATCGGTCGAACAGTGTGCCGAAACGCCCTTTAAGACCCGCCATGGCGAATTTATGTTGCGGGCTTACCACGACCCGGTTGACGATGCCGTACACATGGCCCTGATTAAGGGAGATATCCGGCGGGACGAGCCGACTCTGGTCAGGGTTCATGTCATTAGTGCGCTCGAGGACATGATTGGTGAGCGCAAACCCGGCCATTGGTCAATTGATGCAGCACTGGCCAAAATCGCCGAAGCCGGTAACGGTGCGCTGGTGATTTTGAATCCCTATGAAGAGGGCCAGGAGCTGGCCAGAGAGGTACGTCAGTACAAAATGAATCAGATGGGTGTGCCCAGCCCCGATGCCGGAAACGAAAATCCTGAATTGCGCCGTTATGGAATTGGCGCTCAAATCATGAACGATTTGGGTATCGGTAAAATGCTCATCATGGGCGCACCGCGCCGGCTGCATAGTCTCGGTGGGTATGGATTGGAACTGGTCGACTGGGTACCGCTGGACGATCCGGATAACAAGGGAAAAGAAATGAACAGTGTCCAGGAAATGAATGACGAGGTGAGTAATGCAAGGGGTTAATTTTTTAGAGGGCGATTTGCGGGTCCAGGGCCATCGATTTGGCATTGTGGTCAGCCGGTTTAACGATTTTATTACCGAGCGGTTGCAGGGTGCTGCGATTGATACCCTGGTTCGCCACGGCGCTCGGGCAGCCGATATTACCGTGGCAAAAGTTCCCGGTGCGTTTGAAATTCCCATGGCCTGTGATCGGCTGGCGGCGTCTGGCCGGGTTGATGCGGTGCTGGCGCTGGGCTGTGTTATTCGCGGAGCAACGCCCCATTTCGATTACGTCTGCAGTGAGACCAGCAAAGGTATCTCCGCCGTTGGTCAGAAGTCGGGTCTGCCCGTGGCCTTTGGCCTGTTAACGGTCGATACCATCGAGCAGGCCATCGAGCGGGCCGGTACCAAGGCTGGTAACAAAGGGGTGGATGCAGCCCTGACCGCCATTGAAATGGTGAACCTGCTGGCCAAAATTGATGCATAGAGCGGTGATGCGGCGATCCAGGGTGGCCCTGTGAGTGGATCCCGAAGCCTGGCGCGGCGATGCGTATTACAGGCGCTTTATCAATGGCAGATAAGTGGTGATACTCCGGCGGAGGTCGTCCGTCAGTTTGAGGAAGAGCGCGGTTTAGGCCGAGCCGATAAAGAGTATTTTCGGGAGCTGTTTAATCAGGTGTGTGGGCGAGTCGATGAGCTCAGCGCCGAATTGGCCCCCTTTATTGACCGACCGTTCGCCGAGCTCGACCCGGTTGAACGGTCCGTGCTCTGGTTCGGTGCGCAGGAGCTGCAACAGCATCTGGAAATTCCGTACCGGGTAGTGATTAACGAGGCGGTCGATCAGGCGCGCCTGTTCGGTGGCGAGGACGGCTATAAATTTGTTAACGCTGTGCTTGACAAGATGGCCGCTGAGACCCGATCGGTAGAAAAAGATTTTTGACGAATTTTTCGTGCGGAAACCCAGGTTTCAGGGATGTCTGAATTTAGCCTGATAGACCGCTATTTCGCGGCCGCTACGGCGACTCGAGACGATGTGCTGGTCGGTATTGGGGACGATGGCGCTGTGGTGCAGCCGGCGCCCGGGCATCAGCTGGTGATGTGTACGGACACGCTGGTCGCCGGTGTCCATTTTCCGCTGTATACGTCGGCCGACGCGATTGGTCATAAATCACTGGCGGTTAATCTGAGTGATCTGGCAGCGATGGGTGCCACACCCGCCTGGGCGTTGCTGGCGTTGACGGTGCCATCCGAAGACTCGGAATGGCTGGATGGGTTTGTCGGGGGTTTTACCCGATTGGCGCAGCAGTTCGACCTGGCGTTGATAGGCGGGGACACGACGCGGGGCCCTTTGACCATTACCGTTCAGGTGATTGGCATGGTTCCGGTAGGTAAGGCTTTGACCCGCAGCGGTGCAGCGCCCGGTGATGGGGTTTTCGTCACCGGATCGCTGGGTGATGCAGCACTGGCGTTGTATCTTTTGATGAGGGACTCGGCGCTGCCCGCCGGTGACGCAACCCAGTTGCTAGGTGCGCTTCGAGGCCATCTCGATTATCCGATACCCCGGGTTCAGGCCGGCCTGGAACTGCGAGGCCTGGCGACCAGTGCGATTGATGTTTCGGATGGACTCCTTGCCGACCTGGGGCATCTGCTGACGGCCAGCGGCGTGGGTGCGCGGCTAATTCGTGAACAAATTCCTCGAACCAAAGGGTTTAACGCCCTGCTCAGTGCGAGTGGCGTAACCGTTGATACTGGATGGCAACTGGCAATTGGTGGAGGTGACGATTACGAACTCTGCTTTACGATCCCAGCATCGAGGATGCAAGTGGCGTTGAATCAGGACTGGGGGTTTTGTGGGGGCATTACCCAAATCGGTACGGTGACTGCGGGGAGTGGTGTTGAGCTGGTTGATGAAGCAGGTAAAACCTTGCCTTTACCGGTATCTGGTGCCGCTGGTGGCTATGATCATTTTGGCTGAGGTCGAGTTAATCCGCCAAGAGCGATCAGTTTGCTGATCCGTCGCGAACTGCTGGGTTACTGCCGTGATCCCGTTAACTGGTTAGCGCTTGGATTTGGTTCCGGGTTAGCTCGCCGCGCGCCGGGTACCTTCGGTACTTTGGCAGCCCTGCCATTGTTACCTCTGTTTAGCTGGATGGCCCTGCCCTGGAGTGGGCTGGTCCTGTTAGCGACAGCACTGGTTGGAATATTTATCTGTGGCCATGCGGCCCGATCCATGAAACTTGATGACCCGGGGTGTGTCGTCTGGGATGAGATGGTCGGTCTCTGGCTGACGCTATTCGCCCTGCCGCTTG